>Ga0208277_1000971_pt1 | contig 16937 bp, 17 predicted proteins | sample ETNtaG_5_FD_185782 | JGI IMG/M metagenome (GOLD analysis project Ga0208277, IMG submission 185782) | Marine microbial and viral communities from oxygen minimum zone, Eastern Pacific Ocean - ETNP201406SV205 (SPAdes) (version 2) | ecosystem: Environmental > Aquatic > Marine > Oceanic ...
AAATGCATGTCTTTAAATTCACTAAGGTTATTAAAACTCCAAAGCATAATATCTGTAGAGATATTGTAAGGAAGGTTGCCTACTATTCTTAATTTTTCATTACCTAGTATGTCAGTAATTTTAAAATTTAAGATATTTGCATTATGTATATAAAGATTCTCGCTGTTGATAAGTTTTAAGCTTAACAGCAAGTCCTTATCAAGCTCTACGGCATCTAGCCTTCTTGCGTCTTTGGCTAGAATTTTAGTCAATGCTCCTTTGCCAGGACCTATTTCCAAAAAATGATCTGTATTTTTAGGGTTGATTAGCTCAAATATTTTATTTAAGGCAACTTGATCAACTAAAAAGTTTTGGCCCAAATCTTTCTTGGCCTTTATCATTTTCAATTTATAGCTATTGACGCTGCAATTTTAGCAGCCTCTATTAAACTTGACTCATCAGCTTGAATTGAACCAGCTATATCATAGGCAGTTCCATGGTCTACTGAAGTTCTTATGAACGGGAGTCCCAGAGTTACATTGGTTATTTTTCCAAATCCTATTGTTTTTATTACAGGCAACCCTTGATCATGATACATAGCCAATACGATGTCAGGTTTAATTTGATTATTATTTATAAAAGCCGTGTCTGCAGAATGAGGTCCAGAGATATTCAAACCCATGTCGTTGAGTTTTTTTATAACTGGTATCAAGATTTCTTGATCTTCAGAACCAAGAAAACCTCCATCTCCAGCATGTGGGTTTAATCCTAAAACTTTAATAAGCGGATTTTTTATTTTCCAATTTTTTTGAAGATCATTGTTAATAATTAAGATAGTTTCCTCGATATGATCTTGAGTAATGTATTCAGGAACTTCTCTAAGTGGAAGATGGGTAGTGGCAAGAGCTACCTTTAATTCTTGAGTGGCGAGCATCATAACCACTTTATCTATTTTTGAGAGTTTAGCTAATTCCTCAGTGTGTCCGGTGAAATTTATTCCTCCTTTATTGATAATTTCTTTATTAATAGGACAGGTCACAACAGCTTCAAACTCTTCAGAGATTGTTCTCTTAACTGCCTGTTGGAAATTAGAAATTATGAAATTAGCGCAATTAGGATCTGGTCTCCCAGGAAGTATATTTAGGTCACAATCTCGGTTGGCTATCCAAAGGCTATCTTTGGATAGTTCTTTTTGACCTTTGTAGATTTGAATATCTGCATTTATCCCTAGAATTTTAGCTCTAGATTTAAATAGTTCTTTGTCCCCAAAAATAACTGGAGAGAAATCATATATTTTTTTTTGACCGAAGGCTTTGATGCAAATATCAGGACCTATTCCTGCTGGGTCTCCAGAAGAGACAGCTATTTTGATCATGAGTTGAGCTTAATATCTACGTAGGCCTCTGCTCTAAGCTCAATTAACGTACTTTGAAGCTCTTGTTCAAATTTTCTTTCGTAAATTATTTGGTAAGCTCTGTTTTTCTGCTCTTCTTGGCTAACGTCTTCATTTCTTCTATCTAACACTTCGATGACGTGCCATCCAAATGAAGATTGAACAGGACTAGAAATTTCTCCAATCTCAGTTGCGTTAAGAGTTGTTTCAAAGGCAGGATCATATTCTCCAGGGTTCGCCCATCCTAGATTACCACCATCCATTTTAGAACCAGGGTCTTCTGAATATTGCCTAGCTAATTGTTTGAAGTCTTCTCCTTCAAGAAGCCTCTTATGTATATCTTTAATTAATAATTCTGCTTGTCTCTCAGTTCTAATTTCAGACGGTTGGACAAGTATATGTCTTGATAAGGTTTGATCCATGAACTTTACTGTATTACCCCTTTTATCATTAAGTCGTAATATATGAAAACCTGCACCGCTTCTAATTAACTCTGAAATTTCACCAACTTTTAAAGAAGAAACAGTTTTCGAGAATAGGGTAGGTAATTCTGCCGACGTTCTCCATCCAAGAAAACCGCCTTCTAGAGCTTTTTGTCCAGAAGAATAGGTTGCTGCTAATTTTTCAAAACTTTCACCTTCTTCAAGTCTTTTTAATATATCTTGAGCTTTATCTTTTACAGACATTGTTTCAGCTTCAGTTAATCCTCCTTTTACTGACACTAGAATGTGTTGCACATCATATTGCTCAGCTAACTCCGTTCTCCCTTCTTCAGAATTTATAAAGTTTTCTATTTCTTGCTCAGATATATCTACTCTAGATCCCACTTTGCCTCTTTGGACTCTTTGTATAATTAGTTCTTTCCTTATTGTTTGTCGAAAATCCTTATAAGAACCACCTTCTTGTTCCAGTGCAGCCCTAAACTCTTCTAGACTAAGGTTGTTCTGCGACGCAATCCTAGATAAGGTCTGATTCAATTCTGAATCACTGACCTTTATGCCTGCTCTATCAGCAATTTGCATTTGGATTTCTTCTATAATTAGTCTGTCTAAGACTTGTTCTTCCAGTAAGTTCAGAGGGGGCAGTTCTGCTTTGGTGCTCTGTAGTCGCTTTAGTACTTCTTCAACTCTAGCATTTAATTGAGTTTCCATTATCACACCTGAATCAACAACGGCTATAACTCTATCTAACAGTTCTATCTTGGCATTTACGTTAAAAGATAAAGCACCCAACAAAACAAAAGAAAACAAATTTCTAAAAAGGAACCTTGTACTTTTGCTAGGCCAAAAACTATTCATAGGTGCTATTGTCTTCTTTTTTACAATTCTTGCAATTATTCAAGTAACGTAGATGAGATAACTTCAGATATTTCCTTTCCTATTCTTCCTATGTCTCTAAGTTCAAAGAAGAAATAAATATTATCTCTTTGTAACTCTGGATTGATCCCACTTTCCAAAGCTTGAAAAGCTTCAGTAGGACTTGCATACCAGTTGTAATAATCTTGGTCTTTCCATTTTCTTTTCATCAATCCTGCTTTCATGCAGCAGTTGGAATATTGAAACCCAAAAGAAAGGTCTTTGGATTTATGCATTTCGTTATCCTTTAGTAATTTTCCAAAAATCGTAAATTGATCTGATATGGACCATTGAGTTAGAAGTTCTAATTGGGAGATTGGTAAATCTTTATCAAACCAAGGCAAATTGTTTATAGAAGGATTAAGTCTCTTATAAATTGATCTTAATTCTATTTTCTTACCCTCATCTCGTTCATAGGTTAAGCCAAAAGAACCGGAATGAACCCTATGGAAGTCAGAATCTGTCTCTAACATAACATTTGTGAAGAGATTATTTTTTATTTGCTGTTTAAATTCCATTACTAAGGGAGAAGATCTTTTATTCATTTCACCAATGTTGTATTCATCTTTTAAGAAGAACGCCTTACCTATTGAGAAGCTTAAATTGGTATCACTTTCTAGGCCTAAATTTTGGTGTTCTATACCTAAAATAACTCTGTCTTGATTTAAGAATCGATCTGGGCCTGAATACCAGTTTCTTAAAAAAAGATTATTATAATTAAGTCCCATCAGTCTCGAATCTATTGATTCAAAAGGAAGAGATTCTTCATTAAGTAAAATATATTTAATAGTTGGATTTAAGGATTTATATGATTGCTCGGATCTATTTTCAAAGAATAGTTTGTATTCTGTTTCAAGCCAATTTGAAGATCTATCAAAGTCAATTGAATTTATATCGTAATTTAAATCCTCAATACCAATAGCGATAGAAAAACTGGAACTGGTAAAGTATTTATTAAAGCTTAGAGAGGGTTCTATAGATTTCCTTGTGATTTCTTTCTGTTTATTAAAAGGATTGAAAGATCCATCGAAGGCAAATTTAGTGTAGCTAGATAATAGGTTAAAGTTAATTCCTTTATAGTTATCTTGGAAACTAAGTGAGAAGTTAGGTCTTGTTTCATATTGTTCAGATGTAAAAGGGTTCAAATCTTTATATTCTCTGATTTCTCCTTCTAGCTTTAGAGACTCACCAATCCATTTGGCATTAACTCTTTTCGTTAAATAATTTTTTTGTTTAGTTCCAAGAATATCCTCGTTTAAATTTTCAAAAAAGAAATTATCACTTACACCTTCCGTATATATATCTATCAATAGGTTGGAACCAATTTGGGACCTATGAAACCATTGGGCCATCCACCTATTACCTTCATAGTTAGTTTCGTCATAAAACTTTCTATCTTTAAATATATTTGAGGTAGAAATATTTCCATTAGAAGCCTCAGTAAGATATCTAAATTCAGCAGCTATTCCTGACCCTCTTTCTTCAATGTATCTAGGAGAAATAGTGAGGTCATAGTTAGACGAAAGGTTAAAAAAATAAGGCATGGATATATCAACCCCATCTCTTCCTTGTTTCAAAGAGGGAGGCAAGAATCCTGAAAATTTATCTTTTCCAACGGCAGTTCTTAAATAAGGGATATATAGAATAGGAATTTCTTTAATCTTGAGTTTAACTCCCTTAACAACAGCATTCCTTCCAGTTTCAAGAATAGTTAGACTTTCTGCTTTCAATTGCCAAGCAGGGTCTTCAACTGAACAACTATTTAAAGAAGTATTTAAGAGTTCAATTTTCTCATTGGCATAGACTCTTATTGAATCTGCATTACCAAAGCTCTTCTTCATAAAAGAAAAAGAGGTTTCAGAAATATAGAAAGTTCTATCCAATAAATCTGCTTCCATTTCTTTAGCACTAATATCGAGGTTTTTGGACAACACCCTGATAGAGCCTTCTAGTTTTATAGATTTCTTCCTTTTATTGTAAATGGCTTTTTCGCTCCAAAATTGCAGTTGTTCTGTTTTTATAACTACATTTCCTTCCAAAGAAAGAGTGTCAGGATCAATGGTGGTTATGATTTGGGCATCTATTGAATCAATTTTTATTTCACCTGATGACCATAGGGGCATTGCAATCGATATCACAAAGCAAAGACTTAAGGACCTAAGGAATGTATATTGTTTAGGCATACAGATCATTAGAGTATATTTAACTTGGATTGTTCCATAAACTTATTTATAGATCATAAAGCAAGCTGCTGTCAGTTAGAATAAAGAAATGATCTTGTATGGTTTAAGTAATGCTAGAACTCGAAGATAATCTATTTAAGTGGGCAAAATCTATGGTGGCTGATCTTGGGCCTATGGAACTTCTTAGAGAACAGGCGAGTTCTAGAAAATATTACAGAGTAACCTCAAAAGAAAAAAGCTTTATCCTTGCTTATTCAGACCCACAAAAAGAATTAAACAATGAATTCATCAAATACTCAGGATTTTTGATTAAAAACAATGTTTCAGTTCCAAAAATCGAAGCCTTTGATTCTGAAAATGGATTTATGTTAATAGAAGACTTTGGAGACAAGGTATTTTTAGATGAAGTGAATAGTGGTAATCGAAAGAGTCTCTATTTATTGGCCATTGACCAGATAATTAAATTGCAATCTGTAGAAGCTAATGATGATATCAATGAATTAAATGAAGTTTCAGTAAAAGAACAAATGAAATTGTTTGAAGAATGGTTTTTATTGGATTACTTAAAGCTAGAAATTCATTCCTTAGAGAAGGATATTATTAATGATGCCTATATTTTTATATCAAATAAATTTTTAGATCAAAAAATGACTTTATGTCACTTTGACTTTGAATTAAGGAACCTTATGTTAAGAGAAGATGGGACAATAGGAGTGCTAGATTTCCAAGACCTTACATATGGTCCCTTCACCTTAGACCTTGTCTCTCTAATTAAAGATATAGACAATCCTATCTCCGATGAAGAAATAGATTATTACTTAGAAGCATATATATCCTTATCTAACGAAGCAGGCATAACCGTCACGGAAGATTTAATTTCTTTGAATAAAGATTTAGATTTTGCTGGATTACAAAGACAATTAAGAATTTTAGGTACTTTAGCAAGACTACATATTAGAGACGGCAAGTCCTTTAGATTGCCTGATTTAAAACAAACCTTGATTTATGTCATCGAAACAAGCAATAAATACGATGAACTCAAAGAGTTTTCACAATTATTAAAATCAAAAGTTCAACCCGTTTTAGAAGAACATTTAGGGGGTATAAATGACTAAAGCGTTTGTGTTGGCAGCAGGTCAAGGGAAAAGATTTTTACCTTTTTCGGAAATAAAACCTAAACCACTTTTTAAGATAGGTGAAATCTCTCTTATAGAAAGAAATTTAATTAATTTAAAAAATTGTGGTGTAGATGAGGTGGTAATTAATATATTCCATTTAGGAGAAAAGATTATTGATGTTCTAGGAGATGGTTCTGACTATGGGTTAAAGATTTCTTATTCAATTGAAACTGAACTTCTAGGGACGGGTGGAGGAATCGCTAATGCTATTCATCTCTTCAAAGAACCTTTTATAGTATTAAGTGGCGATGTATGGACAGACTTTGATTTCTCAACTTTAAAACTACAAGATAATAGATTGGCACATATGGTTCTGATAAAGAATCCTATTTCTAATCAAAAGGGAGATGTTTGCATGACTGAAGGTCTAGTTAAGCCAGATGGTGAACGTTCAACTTATACTTATTCAGGCATTTCTGTTCTTTCACCTGAATTATTTCAAAATATAGATAAACCAAAATTTGGTCTTTGGGAGGAGGTTCTTTTGCCTGCATCAATAAACAATCTTGTTTCTGGAGAACTTTTTGAAGGCTTATTGGATAATCTAAATACACTTGAAGAAGCTGAAAAATTAGACGCCTTATTATCCTGAGAGTAAACTTGCCGCTTATATGGCAACAAAAGATTACATAATTGCCCCATCTATACTTTCTGCCGACTTTTCTCGTTTAGGAGAAGAAGTTAATTCTGTCCTAGAGGCAGGTGCAGATTGGGTTCATTTTGACGTAATGGATAATCACTACGTTCCCAATCTAACAATAGGCCCTATGGTTTGTCAGTCGTTAAGAGATTACGGGATTACTGCACCTATTGATGTCCATCTAATGGTAGAACCCGTGGACCAATTGATCCAAAGTTTCTCGAAGGCAGGAGCAACTTATATAACTTTCCACCCTGAAGCTTCAGATGATGTAGATAGATCGTTAGATTTAATAAAAGATAGTGGCTGCAAGGCAGGACTTGTCCTTAACCCTGACATCCCTATAGAAGTATTGGATGGTTTTTTAGATAAATTAGATATGATTTTATTAATGTCCGTTTTCCCCGGTTTTGGAGGACAGGAATTTATTGATTCTGTTTTAGAAAAGGTCACAAAGATGAGATCTATCATTAATGAAAACAGCCTCGAAACAAGACTAGAAATCGATGGGGGCATAAAGTTAAAAAATATTAAAGAAGTAGCTGACGCCGGAGCTGATACTTTTGTTTCTGGTTCTGCTATTTTTGGTGAGCCTGATTACTCCGAAATCATACGAAAGATGAGAGACTCTCTTAAGGCTTAGTAATTAGTGAAAATTAAAACAAAAATACCTATTTCTAGAGAAATTCTAGTCGATATGGAAACCCCATTGAGCGTTTATAGAAAACTTGCAAATGGCCCTTACAGTTATCTCTTTGAATCAGTTGAAGGGGGAGAAAATTGGGCCAGATATTCTTTGATAGGTTTAGAGGCGTCTCAAATTATTTTTCTCAATAAGAACCAAATAGAGATAGAGCTTAATGGAAAGGTTATTGAAAGTTTTCATTGTGATGACCCTTTAGAATATATAGACAAACTTCACAAGAGCTTTGACTTAAAGAAGAACAATGACTTACCTATATTTAACGGAGGTTTGGTTGGGTATTTTGGATATGATTGTGTTAGATATATCGAAAGTAAATTAGTAGATTCCGAGCCGCCTGACACAATTGGCACTCCTGATGCTCTATTCATGATTTCTGATGAAGTAGCTGTCTTTGACAATCTTAAGAATAAACTACATTTAATTGTATTAATTGAATCGGAAGATGATGAAGGGAAAGCAAACGCTCGTCTAGATGAACTAGAAGATCAATTAAAAGCAAATTTGCCCTATGAAGATTTCAATAAGCCAGCAAAAAGTATTGAAGAAACTGATTTTGTTTCTGGTTTTGGCGAGGATGAATTTAAAAATTCAGTAGATAGAGCTAAAAAATATATAGAAAGTGGTGACATTATGCAGGTAGTTTGTTCGCAGAGGATGTCTATACCGTTTAATGCTGATCCTGTAGCTTTATATAGGTCTATAAGACAATTGAACCCTTCCCCTTATATGTATTATTTAAATTTGAAAGAATTTCATATTGTCGGCTCTTCTCCTGAGATTCTTGCAAGACTTGAAGATGGTAAGATTACTGTAAGACCTATAGCGGGAACTCGCAGAAGAGGAAAAGACGAATTAGATGACGCAGCCATGGAAAAAGACCTTGTCAATGATCCAAAAGAAATTGCCGAGCATCTAATGTTAATAGACTTAGGAAGAAATGATGTAGGTAGGGTAGCTAAACCTGGAACCGTTAATGTGACTGAAAAGTTTGGTATCGAAAAGTACAGCCACGTAATGCATATGGTTTCCAATGTTGAAGCTAATTTAGAGGAAGGTTTGAGTGCGATAGACCTATTTAAAGCTACTTTCCCTGCGGGCACAGTCTCTGGAGCACCTAAAGTTAGAGCCATGGAGATTATTGATGAATTCGAACCAGTAAAAAGAGGAATTTACGGAGGTGCTGTAGGTTATCTCTCTTGGCAAGGTAACATGGATATGGCTATCGCAATAAGGACAGCCGTCATAAAGGATGAAGTCCTATACATCCAAGCTGGAGGAGGTTGGGTAGCTGATTCTCAACCTAATCTTGAATGGAAAGAGTCGTTAAATAAAGGTAGAGCAATTTTTAAGGCAGCTGAGATGGTTCAAGAGAAGCTGGAAGGTTGATATGCTTTTAATGATAGATAATTATGATTCCTTCACTTACAACCTAGTTCAGTACTTTTTTGAATTAGGGCAGAAGGTTGAAGTTTTTAGGAATGATCAGATCAGCCTCCAAGATATTGAAAAGAAATCTCCAGATTTCTTAGTTATTTCTCCTGGACCTTGTACCCCTAAGGAAGCCGGCATCTCCGTTAGTGCAATTTCTCATTTTGCTGGGAAAATGCCTATTCTTGGAGTTTGCTTAGGCCATCAATCAATTGGTGCTGCTTACGGAGCAGATATAATTAAAGCGAAGAAAATAATGCATGGAAAATTATCGAAGATTAACCACAATCAATCTGGTATCTTTTCATCGATAGATAATGATTTTGTTGCAACAAGATATCATTCATTAATTATTGATGAGGGGACTTTAAGTAAGGATTTTGAGGTGAGTGCAAGATCAGATGATGGCACTTTAATGGCTATACAACACAATACTCTTTCTGTTACAGGAATACAGTTTCACCCAGAATCTATCGCCACAGAGAACGGAAAAGTTTTGCTAAAAAATTTCTTGGAGGGTAAATGAACATTACATCAGCTATTTCAAAGATAACTTCAGGATTAAGCCTTAAAGAAAGTGAAATGTCAGATGTAATGTTGGATTTACTAGAAGGTAAGGCTACGGATGCCCAGATAGGTGCATTTTTGATAGCTTTAGATATGAAAGGGGAAACCGTTGAAGAGGTTTTGGGTGCAGCTAAGATCATGAGGAAACTTTCAGCTAAAGTTGAAGTTAATAAAGATAAATTAGTAGATACTTGTGGTACTGGTGGTTCGGGTATAGGAATATTTAATGTTTCGACAACAGCAGCATTTGTTGCTTGTGCCTGCGGAGCTAGAGTTGCAAAACACGGCAATAGGTCTGCTACCAGAAAAAGCGGAAGTGCAGATTTATTAGAGGCAGCTGGAGTCTCTCTGGAACTAAATCCTTCCCAAGTATCAGACTGTATTGAGAATGTAGGTTTGGGTTTTATGTTTGCACCAGGTCACCATAGCGCCATGAAACATGTAATAGGACCAAGAAAAGAAATAGCACATAAGAGTATTTTTAATATATTAGGACCCTTAACGAATCCAGCATCCACTCCCAATCAAGTCATGGGAGTTTATGATGAAAAATGGATGAAGCCTGTTGCGGAAGTTCATCAATTGCTTGGAAGTAAAAACGTTATGGTGGTGCATTCAGAAGATAATTTAGATGAAATTAGTATTGCTTCCAAAACTAAAGTTGTTGAATTAAGAGAAGACAAAATATCTGAATACGTTATCTCACCAGAAGAATTCGGTCTTGAACTTCAGCCCTTAGACGAACTGAAAGTAAATTCTCCTCAGGAAAGCTTATCTATGGCTAAGAAAGCTTTAAATGGAGAGCATTCAGCAGCTAGTTCCATGGTAGCCCTGAATGCGGGGGCAGCCTTGTATGTCTCTGGGGTAGAGAAATCATTGGCTGAAGGCGTAGAAAAAGCCTTGGAAGGAATAAAAAAGAAAAAAGGTCTAGATAAACTTCAAGAACTATCAGAATATTCACAATCTTTTTAATGAATTCTTATTTAGACAAAATCATTGAACAAACTGCATCTGCTGTTGAAATAGATAAACAGAAGATTCCTTTGCAAGAATTAAAATCTTATCTTTCAGATTTAAATGAAACAAAAGGATTCTTTAAATCTATAAAGGCTAGACATGATGACGGGCTTGTTTCAGTTATTGCTGAAATTAAAAGAGCTTCTCCCAGCCAAGGGTTAATAAGAGAAAATTTTAATCCCAAAGATATAGCACAAAGCTACCAAGCTTCTCAAGCTACCTGCTTAAGCGTCTTAACAGACGCCCCCTTCTTTCAAGGCTGTTTAGAAGACTTGTCTTCTGTAAGGGAAGTTGTTGACCTTCCTTTATTGAGGAAAGATTTCATTGTTGATGAATATCAGATCTACCAAAGTAGATTTTATGGAGCTGATTGTATTTTACTAATAGCTTCTGTTTTATCCGACATTCAATTAAAGGAGTTTAAAGAAATTGCTCAAGAATTAAATCTTGATGTATTAGTTGAGGTACATGACAGGCCTGAGATGGATAGAGCGAAAGATTTAGGATTTTCATTAATTGGAATTAATAACAGGGATCTTAAAACTTTTAAAGTAAATCTAGAGACCACTATTAATCTGTCTGAAGATCTACAAGATAAGATAATCGTATCGGAGAGTGGAATTAAAACAAAAGAAGATGTAAAAAAAATAATGTCTTCTGGAACAAAAGCTTTCTTAGTAGGTGAGTCTTTCATGAGAGCTTCTGATCCTGGCGAAGAGTTACAGAAACTTTTCTTTTCTTGTTAATATTAAAGAGATGGAAGAAGGGGAAGTTCTATTTACAATTTTTATTGGGGTGCTGTTCTTTCTTCTGCTTCTCTTCGTTCTTATACAAAGGATCAGAGAATATAAGAATGATAAATACAAAGATGTGGAGAAATGATCATGTTAATCGCAAGTACTTTTGATATAGCTGATAAGAAAATAGTAAAAACTCTTGGCCTGGTGAAAGGCAATACTATTAGGGCAAGACATGTTGGAAGAGACATAATGGCTGGCTTAAGAGGGATTGTTGGGGGCGAACTGCACGAATACACAAAGTTACTTGCTGAAAGCAGAGAGCAAGCTCTTGATAGAATGATTGAAGATGCTCAGAAATTAGGAGCAGATGCTGTTGTTGGAGTATCTTTTTCTACTTCAGTAATGACCCAAGGGGCTGCAGAATTAATGGCCTTCGGAACAGCAGTTCTTATTGAAGACAATTAATCTAAGTTGAAGAATAGGCACTTTAATGAGTGCCTGACAAGTCTATGTTCTTTCTTTTGCTTGGTTAACTCTTAGATCCCTGCCACCGAAGTCATTCCCATTTAAAGCTTCTATAGCGGCGTTAGCAGAATCTGCAGTTGCCATTTCAACAAAACCAAATCCCTTAGATCTACCAGATTCTCTATCGGTAATTATTCTTGCAGAATTCACTTCACCATATTGAGCAAATAGAGCTTCTAATTCATCATCAGAAACACCCCAAGCAATATTGCCTACGTATATATTCATTTTAATTATAAAGTTAGACTGATTAGTCTCTAGGCTTAGCTTCGTTGACTCTTAAGTCCCTGCCGCCAAAGTCGGTTCCATCTAAAGCTTCTATTGCAGCTTTTCCGGCTTCTTCAGATTCCATTTCAACAAATCCAAAACCCTTGGATCTTCCAGAATGGCCTTCTGTGATTATTCTTACTGCACTTACGTTTCCGTACTGAGCAAAATGAGATTCTAGATCTTCCTCAGATGTACTCCAAGCAATATTTCCTACGTATAAATTCATTTAATTTTTCCTTATTCTATTTTCTAATGTAACTAACTAGTAGTTACGCGCGCCACTATACTTATGTTGCCTCAATTATCAACCCATAATTCATAAAACTTTCTTTACGATTAAATGTGATAGCTAGAGTTCGTCATTACCTTAGCTACCTTAGACATTAAGTCCTTAATCTCATCAGGTAATATTTCTGCTCCAGCTTCTAAAGCATCATGACTATGCTGTTCTTCATCAATTCGCATTTGTTCAATAACGACTTTTGTTTTGAGATCTTTTTTTGATAAATTATCTAAATGGCCATCTAGGTGCTTTACAACTTGTTCTTCAGTTTCGTGAACGAAACCAAGACTCCATTTATCTCCAACTAGCCCTGCTACCGCCCCAATACTAAATGACATGCCATACCAAATTGGATTTAAGACGCTTGGTTTATTATTAAGCTCTTCTAGTCTTTTATTGCACCAAGATAAATGATCTAGTTCTTCAGAAGCGGCCTGTTCCATTTTAGTTCTGGTATCACCAAGTTTAGCTGTTAGTGCTTGGCCTCTGTAAAGAGCTTGAGCACATACCTCTCCAGAATGATTAACTCGCATAAGCCCAGCAGAATGATTTCTTTCTAATTCATTTAAAGGGTCTTGTTCAATTTTATCAGCCGGGTAAGGCCTAGATTCAGTTTGATAATTTTGGGTTGAATATTTCAACCCCTTATCAACTTCATTTATCACTAAATCTATTAAGTTCAATTTTTTTCTCTTTCAATGGCTCTGTAACCAATATCATTTCTATAAAAGCAGTCTTTCCACGTGATGCTTGAAATCGCATCATAAGCCTTTTTTTGTGCCAACGAAACAGAATCACCTAAAGCTGTTACACAAAGAACCCGACCTCCACTAGATTTAATGTTCCCTTCTTCATAAATTGTTCCTGCATGAAATACTTTAAGATCTTCAGACTCTTCTGTTATTCCTTCAATGACATTCCCTTTCTCATAGGCGAAAGGGTACCCCCCAGAAGCCATAACCACCCCTAAAGATTTCCTTTCATCCCAATCTAGCTTCTCATTTGATAATTCTTTCTTACAAGCCTTTAGGCATAATTGAGCTAAGTCAGTTTTTAGACGCATCATGATGGGTTGAGTCTCGGGATCTCCAAACCGACAATTAAATTCAAGAACTTTAATTTGTGCGTTGGCATCAACCATTATTCCTGCATAAAGGAATCCACAATAATTACTGCCTTCGGATTTAAGGCCTTCAATGGTTGGTAGTATTACTTCTTTAAGAATTTTCTCATGTACAGGTTTTGTGACTACCGGAGCAGGAGAATAAGCTCCCATGCCTCCAGTATTAGGTCCTAGATCTCCTTCGTCCCTGGCTTTATGGTCTTGCGAAGAAGCAAAAGGAATTACTGTATTACCATCTGTTAAGACTATAAAGCTGGCTTCTTCACCTTCTAGGTACTCTTCAACTACAATTTTAGAACCAGCTTCACCAAAGGTTTTAGACTCTAATGATTGATTGACTGCTTCTATAGCTTGATCGATATTAAAAGCTACAGTTACGCCCTTACCAGCAGCCAGCCCGTCAGCCTTTATAACTATTGGGCAGTCTTGTTCTTTTATATAACTAATGGCTTTTTTCGAATCAGTGAAAGTTTCATAACTAGCTGTAGGAATGTTGTGTCTTATTAGGAAGTCTTTCATGAACTCTTTAGAGCCTTCTAATCTCGCTGCATCTTTCGAAGGTCCAAAACACAAAAGACCTTCTTCTTGGAATTTATCTGTTATTCCTTTCACTAAAGGGTCTTCTGGCCCCACTATGGTTAGGTCAACTCTTTCTCTTTTTGCAAAAGCACATAAATTCTCTATATCATTTGCTTCTATATCTATATTTTGAATCAATTCTTCAATCTCAGTTCCTCCATTTCCAGGAGCAACAAAAACGTTAGTTACCATATTACTTTTAGATAACTTCCAGGCTAGAGCGTGTTCTCTTCCGCCACCTCCTATAACAAGAACCTTCATAGTTAAATTTAATGTCTAAAGTGTCTAATGCCAGTAAAGATCATGGCCATATCGGCTTCATCTGCTGCTTGAATAACTTCATCATCTTTTACTGAACCTCCAGGCTGGATTACAGAGGTTATCCCAATTTCTGCCGCAGCATCAATACCATCCCTAAAAGGGAAAAATGCATCTGAAGCCATGGTGCATCCTTCAGTTTTAAATCCCCTTTCTGTAGCTTTAGAGGCTGCTATCTTGGCACTGTCAATTCTGCTCATTTGCCCAGCACCAATTCCTACTGTTTGATTCTCTCTTGTATATACAATTGCGTTTGATTTAACAAATTTACAAACTTTCCATGCAAATAAACAGTTTTGGATTTCTATCTCTGAAGGCACTCTTTTTGAGACAATCTTAAGATCTTCTTTAGTAACAATCCCATTATCTGTTTCTTGAACTAACATTCCGTCAGTAACACTAAGAAATTTAAAACCTTTTACCTGGGAGCCAAGTGTTTTACTATTTAAAATTCTTACATTTTCTTTAACCTTGGTCAGATTAAGCGCTTCTTCCGTTACTCCAGGGGAAATTATTACTTCTACAAATTGATTATTTATAATTTTTTCTGCAAGTTCTTTATCTAGTTCTCTGTTAAGGGCAATAATTCCACCAAATGCAGATGTAGGGTCAGATGCAAAGGCTTTTTCATAAGCTACGAGAATATCTTTATCTGTTGCTATGCCACATGGGTTAGCGTGTTTTACAATTACACAAGCAGGCTCTTCAAAAGCTTTAACGCATTCGTATGCTGCGTCTGTGTCAGCTATATTGTTATAAGAAAGCTGTTTACCTTGAAGTTGAGCAGCATTTGCTACTCCATTGCCTTGCTTGGCGTCGTCTATATAAAAAGCTGCTCTTTGGTGTGGATTTTCTCCATATCTCATCACTTCTTTTTTAATAAACTTAGCAAACATACGATTAGGAAAGTCATCGTCTTCAAGAGAGGATAAATAGTCAGAAATAACTGTATCGTAATTAGCTGTATGACCGAAAGCCTTAGCAGCTAATAAGCTCCTCCTTTCTTGAGAAATAGAACCATTGTTTAACTTCATCTCTTCAATTATTAAAGGGTAGTCGTCTGGATCAACGACGACACCTACATGCTTATTATTCTTTGCAGCCGATCGGAGCATGCTAGGGCCGCCAATATCAATATTCTCAATTGCAACTTCTAAGGTAGTTTCTGGTTTAGAAATAGTTTCTGCAAATGGATATAGATTAACAACAACAAGGTCTATTTCCTTTATATCGTTTTCTTTCATAACCTCTTGGTCAATATCTCTTCTCGCTAAAATGCCTCCATGGACTTTAGGATGGAGGGTCTTAACTCTTCCGTCCATCATTTCTGGGAAACCAGTAAATTCACTTATATCAATTGCCTTTACACCTCCGTCAAGAAGAGACCTTAGAGTTCCGCCAGTAGATATAATTTCAACTTGATGTTCGTTAGAAAGGACAGAACATAATTCTACAATTCCTTCTTTGTTGGAAACGCTGATTAGTGCTCTTTTAATTTTAGGGTTGGCAGTTTGACCCATTTATTTCCTAAAGTAATTTATGTGCTTTAAGTTTTGTACGAAGAGTGCCTCTATTGATTCCAAGCATTTCACTTGCTCTTGTTTGATTGTCATCGCATTGTTGCATAACAATTTCTAACAAAGACGATTCAACTTCTTTAAGAACCATGTTGTAAACATCATTGGGAGATTCCCCATCCAGCTGCTCAAAATATTTACGCATACTTTTAGAAACTTGATGGCTTAGTTTTTCTCCTTCGCCGTTAAATTTCTTTCTTTTGTTTGCAGTCATGTAATTAAAATTTGGATAATATTATTTCTTTGAATCGGACTGTTGATAATACCCAACAAAAATTTTCTTTCAAGAGGTTTAATAGTTTAAATTATATTTATTACTATTGAACGATCGTGTCCAGCTCTTACCCTAGTTTTATTAATTTCGTTATTGTTTCCTTTTATAAGCTGACCCATTTTAATTTAATGTTTTAATATATACGTATTAAATATGAACATGAACTTAACAAGAAGTTTCGCAGATCAGGAATTCTCATTAAACAAAAAGTTAATTCTAGAAAAGCCTTCTTCTCATCATCTTCTAAAAGTCCTTAGAAAAAAAGAAGGTGATGAAATAGTTCTATTTGACGGGAAAGGCAATTCCTGTTTGGGAGTTATTTCCAAGATCCATAGATCAAAGATTGAAATGGAAATAATTGACATATTTAAAAAGTCTCTTAGATCTGGCGTAGAAATCAATTTAGGCCAATCACTTATAAAGAATGATCCATTCAATCTCACTATTCAGAAGGCAACAGAATTGGGAGTAACTTCTTTTCATCCTTTAATTACTGATAGATCTGTAGTAAAAATCAAAATGACAAATAATAGAAATTTAAGATGGAATTTAATTGCAAGAGGAGCATGTGAACAATGCGGCGAGAACTGGTTACCTGTTATTGAGGACCCAATAAAATTAGATAGATGGGCTACAAATGTAAAATCGGAAATTAAGATAGTTCTTTCCCCAAATGCCGACAATAAAATTTCAGATTTTGAATATAAAGATTCAGTTTCGCTAGCCATAGGACCTGAAGGAGATTTCAGTGATTATGAGGTTGATTCTTTAACTGAGAAAGGCTTTATTCCTGTTAGTATAG
>Ga0208277_1000974_pt1 | contig 16912 bp, 19 predicted proteins | sample ETNtaG_5_FD_185782 | JGI IMG/M metagenome (GOLD analysis project Ga0208277, IMG submission 185782) | Marine microbial and viral communities from oxygen minimum zone, Eastern Pacific Ocean - ETNP201406SV205 (SPAdes) (version 2) | ecosystem: Environmental > Aquatic > Marine > Oceanic ...
AAAGAGGTGTAAATAATGGATATTACGTTATTGGTGATGGCTGCAGGTATGGGGTCTAGGTATGGAGGATTAAAGCAATTAGATGGTGTTGGTCCAAATAATGAGACTATAATCGATTATTCAGTCTATGATGCAATTAAAGCAGGTTTTAATAAAGTTGTTTTTATTATAAGAAAAGAATTTGAAAATGAGTTCAAATCTCAAATTACAGATAAGTATGAAAATCAAATTGAAGTTCAATTTGCTTTTCAGGATATTGAAAATCTTCCTTCTGGATTTTTATGTCCAAAAAATAGAAAAAAACCATGGGGCACTGCACATGCAATACTTTCAGCTGTTAAAAATATTTCAGAACCCTTTGTGGCTATTAATGGAGATGATTTTTATGGTCGTGAATCATTTAAGCTTATTTCGGACTATTATCAATCTGGAGTAGATGGTTTTGCTATGGTTTCATTTCAATTAAAAAATACTTTATCAAAGTTTGGTGGAGTTTCTAGGGGTATATGTGGTTTAGAAAATGGAAAGCTAAAAACAGTTTCTGAAACTCATGGTATTCTTAAAGCAGAAAAAAGCATCATTTCTGAACAAAACATCAAATTAAATATGGATTCACCTGTTTCTATGAATTATTGGGGTTTTACACCAAGATTATTTGCTTATCTAGAATCTGGCTTTATAGACTTTTTAAATTCAGAAGGACATGAATTGAAGAGTGAATATTTAATACCATCGGTGGTAAATAATTTAATTGAAGAAGGCAAAGAAGACGTTCATGTATTAAGCACAAACTCTACCTGGTTTGGGGTTACTTATAAAGAAGACAAGCCACTTGTAATAATGCAAATTCAAAACCTAATTAGAAACGGAATTTATCCTGATAAATTATTCTAGTTAGCTTTTAAATATCTTGTATGAAAATATCAGTCATAATCCCTACTTATAATAGGAAAAAATATATTAAAAGAGCTATAGACTCTGTCATACGTCAATCATATAAACCTTTTGAAATTATAGTAATTGATGATGGGTCAACTGATGGTACTTATGAATTGATTAAACAATCTTATTCAAGTTCGCAGATATCATTAAAAAAACAAAAAAATAAAGGTGTCAGCGCTGCTAGGAACAAGGGTGTTAAGCTTGCAAATGGTGATTGGATTGCATTTTTGGACTCTGATGATGAATGGTTTGAAAATAAGCTGGAATTGCAAGTGAGAGAGATTAAAAAATCAAAAACTTTTATTTGTCACACAAATGAAATTTGGATTAGAAATGGGATTAGAGTAAATCAAATGAAAAAACATCAAAAATATGGGGGGGCTATTTTTAAAAAGTGCCTAGATATGTGTCGAATTTCACCTTCATCTGTTATGATACATAGACGTATTTTTGATGAAATTGGTCTATTCGATGAGGATTTAATAATTTGTGAAGACTATGACCTATGGCTTCGAATTTCTTCAAAATACCCTGTATTATATTTAGATTCAATGTTGATTAAAAAATTTGGAGGCCATGCAGATCAACTTTCAAAAAATATTAATGGAATTGAGCAATTTAGAATCCAATCTCTTGAAAAAATATTAAAAAACCGATCACTTAAACCTAGTTATTTTAATGCAGCAAAAAATATGGTTTTAAAAAAACTTCTTATTTACAGATCTGGTCTGATAAAGCGTAATAAAGTTAAAGAGAATGCCATTATCGAAAAAAAAATACATTATTGGACTCTTATGGTAAATAGTAATTAATTTAGCTAAATTGTAATTAGTTTATTAAAAGAAATCAATTTTCTTAAGGTTTAGTAGTGTAAAACAAAAATGTATTGTATTCGAGAAATATCATGAAAAGATTAATATTAACTTTAATAATATTTAACTTAATTAATGCAAGAGACTGGGTAGAATTAAATTCTTCTGAACCTGTAAATCCACTTTGGAATATTAATCAGATTTCCGATGACTTTATCGAGATATCTTTTGAAATGGGAGGGTATTTCTCAAAAAAGTTATCTGATGGAAAAACTCAAATTACATTCCCTGAATCTGTACCTATACTTGAAGAGGGATCACCTCAGCTTCCAAGAATAGCTCGTTCAATTATTATACCAGATGATGCAAACATGACATTATCAATTACAGAAACAAAGTATGTGGATATCCCTATTCAAAATATTGAGCCCTCCAAAGGTAATTTAACTAGAAATATCAACCCAGATTCTGTACCATATAATTATGGAGATGTATATAAAGAGGATGCCTTTTACCCCTCAGAGATAAGTTTTATGAGGGATCCATACATAATGAGATCAGTACGAGGGCAGACTATTGTAATTCAGCCAATTCAATTAAACCCAGTTCAGGGTGTGATGAGGGTATACACTGAAATTAAACTCAGAGTCCAACGAGATGGGAGCAGTACAATAAATGTTCTAAATAAAAGGCCTGCAAATGGATCCATTAGAGAGTTTCAAAACATTTACAAAGAGCATTTTCTAAATTACAGTTTAAATGAACGTTACGAAACTCTTGGAGAACACGGAGCGATGCTTGTTATTAGTCATGGTAGTTTCTTGGAAGAGATGCAACCGTTTGTTGAATGGAAAAATTATAAAGGTATTCCTACAACTATTGTTGATGTATCAACTATAGGAGATGTGGATCAGATGGAGCAATATATTGAAGAAAAGTACTATGAAGATGGAATTGCATATGTTCTCTTGGTTGGAGATATAGCCCAAATCGATGCTATCAGAAGAAATAATGGAGCTGGCTCGAATAGTCCTTCCGATAATACTTTGACTTTTGTAGCGGGAAATGATGCTTACCCTGATTTAATAATCGGAAGGTTTTCTGCAGAGAGCTCTTCACATGTGCAAACTATGGTAAATCGCACAATTTCATATGAGATGAATCCAGATTCAAATGGAGAGTGGTATAAAAAAGGTTCTGGTTTTGCTTCTGATCAAGGGCCTGGTGATGATGGGGAATATGATGATGAACATATGGATATTATAAGAGATCTTTTGCTTAATTATAATTATACAGAAGTGGATCAAATATATGATCCTTCGGGTTCTGTTTCTGATGGTGAGCAAGCAATTAATGAGGGAAGGTCTATCATAAACTATACAGGTCATGGCTCTAATTCGTCTTGGGGCAATGGATGCCCTATGAATAATACGAATGTTAATGGGTTGACTAACTATGGTAAATGGCCATTTATATGGTCAGTGGCTTGCGTGAATGGTGAGTTTGAGCAAGGAACCTGTTTTGCAGAAACTTGGTTAAGGGCAACAGGAGATGATGGAGAACCAACAGGAGCAATTGCAACTTTGATGTCTACAGTGAATCAAGGCTGGAACCCACCGATGGATGGACAGGATGAAATGAACGCTATTTTTACAGAGTCATATGATTCAAATATTAAAAGAACATTTGGTGGGCTTTCTTTTAATGGTATGAATCAAATGAATGACAACTACGGTTCCCAAGGATATGATGAAACGTACTATTGGACAATTTTTGGAGATCCTTCTGTTGTATTAAGATCAGATACTCCAACTGAAATGTCTGTTATTCATAGCGAGATTATTATTGTCGGAGGAACAAGTTTGAGTGTTAATACTGGAGAGAGCAGTGCATTAGTTGCGATCTCAAGAGAAGGAGTTTTAATTGCATCAGGTTTAACAGATGCTGATGGTTCGATTGTACTTAACTTCGAAAGTCCTCTTGATATTCCAGGTCTTGTCAACATTGTTGTTACAGCACATAATAAGATTCCCTATGAAAATACTATTAATATAATAGCTCCAGATGGGGCATATATGATGATGACAGATTTTACGGTCAATGAAAATTCAGAAAATTCAGTTATTTATGGTCAAGAAAGTACATTGTACTTTACCTTTCAGAACATTGGACAAGATACTTCACTTCAATTAGAGTTTTCACTTTTGCACGATAGTAATCAGGTTTCAATGATCACGGAAAGTATTTTTCATGAACCGATTGCACCTGAAAGCGAAATTGTAGTTGGTCCTTTTTATTTTCAAACAGGATGGAATGTTCAAAATCATGAAAACATATCTTTTACAATTGATGTTTCTGATAGCAATAATTCTTGGAATTATAATGCCATGGTAAGTGTTAATGCACCTGAATTTAGCTTGGTCTCAGCGACTTATTATGATAATGGTAATGGTTCTCTGGATCCAGGAGAGACAACAAATATAGAGATAGTTATGCATAATCATGGAAACGCTGATATTAGCTACCCAACATTTGAAGCAGTTACAAGTGATGAGTATTTAACTATTGGTTCAGTGTTAAGTGATAATGCCTATTGGTGGGGTATTGATGAAAACATAACAATTACAGTCGAAATATCAGCAGATGCTGAAACACCAATAGGACACTCAGCAATGACTGGAATTATTATTGGTTCCTTGAATACTAACTATGAGTCAGTATATCCATTTCCTATTACCCTTGGTTTGTTAATTGAAGACTTTGAAACTCAATCATTTGAGTCATTTAATTGGGTGAATAGTGGTGATTCTGAATGGTCTATTGATGAAAGTTCATACTCTGGATTTTATTCTGCAAGGTCAGGAGACATTGGAGATGATCAGACTTCTGAATTATCGGTAGTGATGAATGTTCTTTATGAAGGTGAAATCTCTTTTTGGGCAAAAGCATCCTCTGAATCCAATGGGGATGATTTCTTAGAATTTTATATTGATAATCAATCTCAAAATATAAACCTTCATGGAGACTCTGATTGGCAGGAATTTTCAGTGAATGTGCCTGTTGGTAGTCATTTGCTAAGTTGGGTTTACCAGAAAGATAATTCTCAATCCTCCGGTGAAGATTGTGCTTGGGTTGATTTAATTCAATTTCCTCCAGGAGCAGTTTCACCATTGAATATAGATTTTGGAGATCTTAATTCAGATAATATTATTAATATTTTGGATGTAATTGTCACTGTTAATTCAGTGATTGGATACCTTGATTTAACTAGCCTACAATTACAGAATGCTGATTTAAACTTAGATGGAGTAGTTAATATAGTTGATGTCTTAATGATAGTGGACATCGTTCTTAGTAATTAAAGCACCCAAAAATAAAAAAAGTATCTTTAGTTTTCTTAATGGCGGATTCATTAACACTTAGTTCAATTTTTTTGCTGGGTTGCTTTCATGCTCTTGAACCAGGACATGGTAAAACATTTTTGATGGCTTATACCATTGGCGAAAGGCTAGACTTAAGAAAATCCTTATTATTAACATTGGGAATGATAACTTCTCATTTTACTGTTTTAAGCGTAATTGCTGTATTATTTAACCTTTATATTTTCGATGTAATAGATCAAAACTTTCATGAATTTTCTCATTGGTTTGGTCCATCATTAATTACTCTTTTTGGAGCATTTATTTTAGGTAGATCTATTTACAAAAAAAATCATTCACACTCAGATGATTGTGGGCATGAACATGGAAAAATTAAAAACTCACGAATAGAAAGTCCTATTGCAGTAGGATTATTAACTGGCTTATTACCATGCGCTTCGTCTCTAGCTGTTGTGATGATGACTGGAGAAACAACTTCTGTTTTATCGGTTATTCGATTTATATCAATTTATGTAGTTGGAATTGCAATAGTTCTATTTTTAATTATAATGATTTTTAACTATTCTAAATTATTAATAAAAAATCAATTCCAAGATTTCTCTAAAAATTTAAATACAGAAATGTTTAGTGGGTTTATGATAACATTGGTAGGTCTAATTTATTTTGGATATAATTTTTTTGGCGAAGTTCATTAATGTTTTAAAATGTCAGAAAACTTAACCTACCATAGTTCAATTGATAAAAATCTCCTATTTCAGATTTTAGATATTATCAAAGCACTTCCAGAAAGACATGTCGTTTATGGTACGATAAGCACTTTACTTTGTATTGCAGGTGTTTGGATATACAGTCACTGTTCTTCAAGATTAAAGTCAGTAATTATTCAAACGGTGAGCTGGTTGGTGATCGTTAATGAAATTTTTTTTCAAATCAGTTTATTATACTATGGTATTTGGAATACAAAAAACTCTCTGCCACTTGAAATGTGTTATATATCTGCATTGCTTATACCAGTTTTCTCATACCAGCGTGAATTAAGATCTTTGAAAAGCTGGCTCTTCTTTGCGGGGTTTGGTGGTTCATTTTTTGCTTTTTTAAATACAAATTTATCAGAGTTAGATATGGTTTATATGTCTATACACTACTTTTTTGCTCACGGGCTAGTTATATTCGTCATGTTAATTATAGTTATTGATGGTTTTAGGCCTACTTGGTCCGATTATTTTAAAACAGTCATGCACACTACACTTTTAGTTTGTGTAATTTCATCCATAAATTATTTCTTAGATAGCAATTATATGTTCACTAGAGCAAAACCACCGGGCACAACTTTTGCTGAATTAATGCCAGGTTGGCCTTATTATTTTCTAATGATGTTATTAATTGGATTGATGTTCTACACGATTTTAATGTTGGTAAAATTAATCCCGAATAAAATAAATAACGCTCATAACGCTCAAAAATAGCTTGTAAATAAGGTTTCTTTATTATAGTTTAGTTGGTAAATATGAAAAATATTTTTAACATATTAGGCTTTCAATTGAGTTGGTGGGCATGTGTTCTTGGGGTTAAAAACGGACTCCCGTATTTCGGTCCAGTATGTATGTTGTTTTTTTTAGGAATACATTTTATTTACTTAAAATCAAATCTTCTAGAGCTTAAATTAATTGTAGTTTTTGCTGTTCTTGGAACCTTGGTTGATACTGGCTTAGCTATCTCAGGACTTCTCTCTTATAATGGGTTGTATACTCAAAATATAATATTAGCTCCTCTATGGATTACTGCTATGTGGAGTGGTTTCTGTGCAACAGTAAATCATTCTCTTTCTTGGTTAAAAGAGAGGTGGGTTTCTTCTTTTATTCTTGGAGCAATATTTGGTCCTTTGTCTTATATCGCAGGCGAAAAGTTTGATGCGATTACTTTTCATTCTTCTTTAATAAGTATATGTATCGCTTTAGCGATTATTTGGGGTTTAAGCATGTCATTTATTTTTTTTGTTAATAAAAGAATAGGTTTTTAAAGAATGAAATACTTTAGACTAATTATATTACTATCATTTTGTTCTGCAGATATAAAATCGGAATCTCAAGAAATACTAGATGCTTTATATCAAGATCAATCTTGGGAGCTTCAAAAGATAACTGAAGATAGTTTGTACATTTATAAAAAAGATATTTTAGAGATGGATTTAGCTGCTTTTAGAGTAAATAAAAAAGTATCTATTGATCCATTTGAAATAATCAATATCATATCTGATATTGAAAATTATAAAAAGTTTTTAACTAGTGCAGAAGCATTAAAAACAGAGAAATTAAACCAGAAAAGTGGGTATTTAGATGTATATCAACATATCACCATTAATCTACCATTTTTTAATGATCGAGATTATTTTTTTAGAATGATCGCAAATAAGGAAGCTCTTTATAACAATAAACTTATAGAATGGTACTTGTTAGATCAGAATATAATTGAAAAAGAAGATTTTAAAAAAAAAGACCTAGAAGCCACATATCTTGATTACGGTGCTGGTATGTGGCTTTCTAATCCATTAAGTGAGAATAAGTTTGATATTTCTTATCGATTAGTAATGGATCCAGGGGGTTCAATCCCATCTGTTTTAGTTGATTTGATAAATGAAGTTAGTTTAGTAAGTCTTTTTAATGATGTTTTAAAAGAGGCCATAAGTAGGTCAGATAAGTCATATGAAGATTAATAAAAATTTATTTTTAATCCTGTTTATTGTTTTTTTTAGTTGCCAAGATGAGAGTATAAATATGAACAAATTAAAAACTGTACCCTATGTGGACTTAGAGAAGTTTATGGGCGATTGGTATGTGATAGCAAATATTCCCACATTTCTTGAGAAAAATGCAACTAATGCTATTGAATCTTATAAGCTTAATTCGAAAGGGGAGGTTGAAACAACATTCTCATTTTATAAGGATAATCCTAATGGGGAAAAAAAAGAATATTATCCTAAGGGTTTTATTGTTGATAAAAATTCAAATGCAGAGTGGAAAATGCAATTTTTCTGGCCATTTAAAATAACCTCTCTCATTATAGATCTTGCAGATGATTATAGTTATACTGTAATTGGTGTGCCAAATCTTAAATATGTATGGATTATGTCTCGAAAACCTGAATTATCTGATGAAACGTATAAAAATATTCTAGATAAGCTTCAAAACCTTGGTTTTGATCTATCTAAAATAAAAAAAGTAGTTCAGTCTTGGGATATCTAAAATTACATTAATTAATAACTATTCATGAAAGTTGCTATTATTGGATCTGGAATTTCGGGATTAACATCTGCTTATTTGCTTAATAAGCATCATGAAATAAAGGTATTTGAGGCAAATGATTATATTGGAGGGCATACTCACACGCATACTATTAAAATGGATGGAGTTGACTACGAAGTAGACTCTGGATTCATAGTTTATAACGAAAATACTTATCCAAACTTTATAAGATTATTAAAGGAGTTAAATGTACAGACACAAATCTCATCAATGGGATTTAGTGTTACCTCAAAGAATAATAAGATAGAGTATGCTGGTAATTCACTTAATTCAATATTTGCGCAGAGAAAAAATATTTTCAACCCTTCATTCTATAAGATGTTATATGAAATCAATAGATTTAATAAAGAATCTAAAACTCACCTCCAAGACTTAGATTATTTAAAAACTCTTGGGGATTATTTGGATAAATACGGATACAGCTCAGAGTTTATTCATCATTATATAGTTCCAATGGGTGCAGCAATTTGGTCTACCATACCATCAGATATGCTTAAGATGCCTGCTAAATTTTTTATAAAATTTTTTAAAAATCATGGCTTGCTTCAGATAAAAAATAGACCAAAATGGTGGGTAATAAAAGGTGGTTCAAGGCAGTATATAAAAAAGATAATATCAAATTTTAAAGATTCAATTTTTCTTTCTACACCAATTAAAAGTGTAGAAAGATCTGAAGCTAAGATAGAAGTATTTTTTCAAGATAGTAATAGAAATAGTGAAATTTTTGATAAGATTATTTTTGCTACTCATAGCGATCAAGCTTTAAATATTTTAAAAAACCCAACTAGTGAAGAGGTAAAAATTTTAAGTTCTTTACCTTATCAAAAAAATGAAGTTCTTATCCATACAGATGAATCAATTTTACCAAAAAGAAAATTGGCCTGGGCAAGTTGGAATTACTCTTTAGATTCAAACTTTAATAATCCCGTAGCATTAACATATAATATGAATATTCTGCAATCGTTAAACTGTGATAAGACCTTTTGTGTTACACTCAATAATCATAGTTTGATCAATCCAAATAAAGTGATTAAAAAAGTAACCTACTCTCACCCTCTTTTTACGGCTGCCGGCATTAAAGCCCAAAGGGAAAAACATAAAATTAGTGGGAAAAATAATACTTACTTTTGTGGAGCATACTGGCGCAATGGATTTCATGAGGATGGGGTTGTAAGTGCTATAGATGTAGCTAAGCAATTTGGAGTAAAATTTTGACTTTATCAAAAGGACATTTCCTGTATAGAGGTTTTATTAATCACAGAAGATTCACTCCTTTCAAACAATCTTTTACATATCCGATATTCTTAGCTTATGTAGATCTAGGGGATATAAATAACGTAATAAAAAAATCGTTTTTTTGGAATGTAAATAAAACGGCTATTGTTTCATTTAACAGGAAAGATTATCATGGAGACCCTAATATTGATTTAGAAGAATCAGTAAGAAATACAATTTTTAAAAGAACTGGAACAAAGCCCAAAGGACCTATTCGTTTATTAACACATTTAAGATATTTTGGATATTGTTTCAATCCAGTCAGTTTTTACTATTGTTTTGATAAATCAGATACATATGTTAAAACAATACTTGCAGAAGTAACTAACACCCCATGGAAAGAAAGGCATGCTTATGTAATTAATCAGAAAAAAAATGGTTCAAGAAATTCTGATTTATTTGCAGAATTAAAAAAAGAATTGCATGTTAGCCCATTTTGGGGAATGGATCATCATTATGATTGGTTATTTACTGAACCCCAAAAAAAACTGTTAGTAAATATGAAAAACTTTAAAGAAGGGAATAAAGTCTTTGATGCTACGCTAAAATTGAATCGTGAATCATTTTCCAGATTAACCCTTTTAAGATCTATATTACGCTTTCCATTTATTACCCTAACAGTAGTTTTTAGGATACATTGGCAAGCGTTAAAGCTCTGGATTAAGAAAGCACCGTTCTTTATACATCCAAAAAAAATAGTACATAATTAAAATTAATAGACTCAAATGAAAAAAAAAGTACAAGTAAATCACTTTGCTGATGAAATATCAAAAGTAAAAAAAGCAACTTTTTTAAGTTCAATATATAAAAAAGGAACAATCAAGAAGTTTAATAATCTTCATTCTGGTCAAATTACTCTGATTGATGGTGATCAAAACTTTACTTTTGGTGATAAAAGTAGTAAGAACAAAGTAACCGTAACGGTTTTTTCTCAAGAATTTTATATTTTTCTTGGAAGTGCAGGAGTCCTTGGAGCCTCAGAAGCTTATACTGCAGGATTCTGGAAAGCAGATGATTTAGTTTTATTAACACAGATAATCTTAAAGAATAAGACGATTATGAAAAATATAGATTCAGGTATCGGGAAAGTGCTTCTTAATTTTATGAATTCATATATTCACAATAAAAGACAAAACACACTTAATGGTAGTAAAGATAATATTCTAGCGCACTATGATTTGAGTAATGACTTTTATAAACTTTGGCTTGATCCAACCATGACCTATTCTGCTGCATTTTTTAACAAAAAATCATCAAGTCTAGAAGATGCCTCTATTGAAAAATTAGACCGTTTGTGCCGGAAGTTGGACTTAAAAGAAACAGATCATGTTCTAGAGATTGGAACTGGATGGGGTAGTTTTGCAATTCATGCAGCAAAAAAATATGGATGTCAAGTTACAACAACGACTATTTCAGATGCTCAGTATGAATATGCTAGCCAAAAGATAAAAGAAGAGAACCTTCAATCCAAAATTACTATTTTAAATAAAGATTATCGAGATCTCAAAGGAAAATATGATAAGCTAGTTTCAATTGAGATGATCGAAGCAGTTGGTTATGAATTTATCCCAAATTTTTTCAAAGTTGTATCATCATTACTAAAACCAAGCGGTTTAATGGCCCTACAAGGTATTACCTATAATGATCAAGGATTTGAAACATATAAAGATTCTGTAGATTTAATAAAAAAGTACATCTTTCCAGGTTCATGTCTTATATCCATTGATCACATAACAGATGTGATTAAAAAGAAAACTGATTTAGCTATTGTTGATTTTGAAGATATAACCACACATTATGTTGAAACATTGAGAAGGTGGAGAGTCAACTTTCTTAATTCACTTGAGCAGGTTAAGAAATTAGGATTTTCTCAAGCATTTATAAACATGTGGGAATTTTACTTGGTTTATTGTGAGGCAGGATTCGCAGAGCGTCATATTGGAGATGTACAAATTGTTTTTGCTAAATCTGATGCTAGAAATATCAAAATTTCATACTAAGTAATGTTAAGTAAATTAATTAAGTTAGCTGAAGATGGTTACTTACCAGATTTTTTCATAAGAATGGGTATTCGACGTTTATGTAAGGTTAGGCTGGATTGGAAAAATAAAGTTGGGCCAGAGATTGTAGAAAAGCACCATCAAGAATGGGTTGAAAAGTTAAAGAAAAGTCCATTAGCATTGGTTCCTGAGAAAGCTAATGAACAGCATTACGAAGTTCCGCCAGAGTTTTTTAATTTAGTATTAGGAGAAAATTTAAAATACAGTTCTGGTTATTGGCCTAATAAAGACACCTCATTTAATGAATCAGAAAGTATAATGCTTGAAAAAACTTGTCAAAGAGCTGAATTAAATGATGGCCAATCAATTTTAGAGCTTGGTTGTGGGTGGGGTTCTTTAACATGTTTTATGGCTAAAAAATATCCTAATAGTAATATAGTGGCTGTAAGTAACTCTGCTGATCAAAAAAAAATGATTATGAAAAGATGTAATTCTGATAACCTAGAAAATATAACTGTGATAACGGCTGATATGAATGACTTTTCAATTAAAAAAAAGTTTGACAGAGTCGTTTCAGTTGAAATGTTTGAGCACATGAGGAACTATGAAACTCTACTTGAAAATATATCAAAATGGTTAAATAATGACGGCAAGTTATTCGTTCATATTTTTACTCATAAAGAATTAGTTTATCCTTTTGAAGATCGAGGGGATGGTGACTGGATGGCAAGAGAATTTTTCAGTGGAGGAATCATGCCATCACATAAACTTTTACTTCATTTTAGTAAACACATGAAAATTGATTCCTTATGGAAAGTAAATGGTATTCACTATTCAAAGACTTCATTAGCTTGGTTGAAGATGATGGATAAACATAAATCAGAAATATTAGATATTTTCGTCAATACTTATGGAGAAGGTCAACAATATAAATGGTTTCAAAGATGGAGAATTTTCTTTATGTCATGCGAAGAACTTTTTGGTTATGATAATGGAACTCAATGGGGTGTATCTCATTATAGATTTAATAAAGCTTAGAACCTAAGGTTAATTTTGATGGTAATATTAATATTTTTTATCGCTCACTGGTATTTGTCCTTGTTCACTCAGACTTTCTTTTTGCATCGTTATGTATCTCATAGAATGTTTAAGATGAATATCTTTTGGGAAAGATGCTTTTTTTTATTAACGTTTATTTCACAAGGCTCTTCTTTTTTAAATCCAACAGCTTATGGGATCATGCATAGAAAGCATCATGCACACAGCGATACTAAAAAAGATCCTCACACGCCAATTTTTTTTAATAATCCAATTAAATTTATGTTAGAGACATTCTACTTTTATAGTAAAACCATAGCTAACTCTAAAAACTTAAAGGGAAAAGATTTACCCACATGGGCTTTCATCGAAAACCTTGGAGAATCCTTATTCATAAGAATCTGTTTTATTTCCTTTTATGTACTCTTTTACTTAGAGTTTGCTACATCTAAATGGCAATATTTATTAATACCAGTTCATATACTTATGGGCCCTATCCACGGTTTTATAGTAAACTGGTTCGGGCACAAAACTGGCTATAGGAATTATGATGAATTAGATGATAATTCAAAAAATAGTTTGCCATTAGATTTTTTAATGATGGGTGAATTGTATCAAAATAACCACCATAAGAAACCAAATAATCCAAATTTTGCACAAAGATGGTTTGAGATTGACTTTGGTTATTGGGTTTACTTGCTATTAAGAAAAATTAAGATTATTTACTAAATGATAAATAATCACCACAAAGCTGTAGATTATTTTAGGACATTAGTATTTGTTTTGATTGCAGCTTTTATTGGTTTAGGAGCATCAGACGGAGCTCTTGAATATCAAGGCATTCCCATTATATTTTTTGTTATGGGTAGTAGTTTCCTCATCCATTGGGTTGTCTTTATCCCCTCTTTTATTTATAGAACCGAGAAATATTATGATTTAACAGGGATGATAGCATATTTAATTGCCATAATTATCTCGATTTATTTAGTCATTTTAAATGATATAGTCTTATCTTCAAGGACACTTTTAATTTCTGTTATGGTTTGCCTCTGGACAGTGAGGTTGGGATTATTCTTGTTTAAGCGAATCAAAGTTGAAAAAGAAGATAAAAGATTTAGAAATCTGAAAAATTCATTTTCAGGGTTTCTTTTCGCTTGGACTGTTTCGGCAACGTGGGTTTGTTTAACAGCATCAAATGCATTTACGATGATTATTGCTAATTCTTTACTGATTGGTGATATTTATTTTATTATTGGGTTTATTTTATGGAGTTTTGGTTTCATAATCGAGATTATTGCAGATCAGCAAAAAAAGAAATTTAAATTGGATAAAGGAAATAAAGATAAATTTATATCAACTGGATTATGGTCAATTTCAAGGCATCCTAACTACGTTGGGGAAATAACGCTGTGGTTTGGAATTTCAATTATTTCATTCCCTATCTTAGAAGGATGGCAATTTATCACTCTAATTTCACCAATATTTGTCTACTTATTACTTACAAAAGTTAGTGGCGTAAATATGTTAGAAAAAAGATCTGATGATCAGTGGGGAGATCAATTAGAATATCAAAAGTACAAAAAAAATACCCCAGTGCTTTTTCCGTTTCCCAAAAAAATAAATTAACCGTTGAAAATTTATGGGGAAATAATTGAAATACTTTTTTTTACTAATCCTAATAGTAAGTAGTGCAATGTCATTAGAAACACCTAAATATTCTGTCTTAGAAAAGAAGGCTAATTTTGAAATAAGATCTTACAAAAATTTTATTGTAGCTCATACTGATGTTCAAAGTGAATATAAACAAGCGACAAGTATGGGTTTTCGTAGAATAGCTAATTATATTTTTGGCGGTAATGACAAAAATCTTAAGATTCCGATGACGGCCCCAGTTATATCAACAAGCCCAGGCATTAATCCAAATTTCTATAAGGTGATGTTTTTTATGCCTAGTAACTATAGTTTAAAAAATTTACCTAAGCCCAATTTAGAATCTGTTAAAATTGAAGAGCTCAAAATTGAAAAGGTTGCGGTTATAAAATTTGGAGGTTGGGCAACGAAGGAAAACTGTTTAAAGTATCAAAAAAAACTAGAAAATTGGTTGCAAAAAAAATCGATCAAAACAGACTCTAACTTTTTGGTGGCTCAATATAATTCCCCTTGGGCGATACCTCCTTTCAGGAAAAATGAAATTCTAGTAAGATTAATCGATTAAAACGCTCAAAACGCTCAAATATATTGTAAAAACATAAATAGATAGTTAATTTTATATCTTAAACAACATAAAATTATGCTATTTAAACAAAAAGTTTATCTTAAAAAGACAAGTTCGCATGCTGTAATTGAATCTTTTCATAAAAGAGCCTTTGTTAATTTTTTAATCTCTTTTCAGCCTGTCAAAATTCTAAAATGGACAGGAATTAAAAATGGAGAAAGTGCATCTTTCAAGTTTTGGTTTTTCGGATGGAAGAGAATGGATGTCATTCATCAAAATTATAAGAATGATAGTGGTTATTTAAGTTTCGAGGATCATGGAGTTGGTCTACCTTTTGGTTTGAATAGTTGGAAGCATCGTCATATCGTTGAAAAGGTACCAAGTGGGGCCTTAATCACAGATATAATTTCTTTTGATGAAAGCACTTTAATAAAAAGATTTTTAGTTAAGCCAATCATGTTATTTCCGATAATAACAAGAAGGTTTTCTTATAAGGTTTGGTTTTATTTCTTAAATAACAGAGGATGATTAATGAAAAAAAATACATACAAAATGATATTTCTTCTGCTCTCAATGCTGATAACAAGTTGTTCTTCAGAAGTAAATGAGGCTGAGAACTACAGACTTGAAGGTCGCTGGGTATCAAAAAATGATGGTAAATATCAAATATGGTTTCAAGATTGGAGCGATTATACAAGATTATTTATGTCCATAAATAGCGATACATTAAATATAGCACCCAATAAATATGCTGCCGTGACAAAAGGGAAAAAGTATTTATTTCCAAAAGAATATACCCAAATCCTAAAAAATCAATACATTGGTAATATAAATCGAGAGAATACTCCTAACTGGCAAAAGAGTAAAAGTAAAAAGTTTACGTGGGATGTTGATAGAGCAAATCCAAAAGTAGATTTACCAATAAATTATAATTGTGAAGCAAGTTTTAAAGATCCAAAAAATTTAAATCTTAAAGTAATTAATGGATCTGAAGTTGTTTATGATATTGATCTAAAACAAATGAAAGTCTATTAAAATAATAATCAATCGTTGTAGAAAAAAATGAAAGAAGTTGTTTATAATAATCCAATAGTCAGTGTGATTGAGAAAAAAAATGAATCGGATTATGAAAAAAAAATTATCACATTAGAATCACCAAATTGGGTGAATATTATTCCTATCACAAAAAATAATGAGGTAGTGTTTGTTCGTCAATTTCGCCACGGAATATCCTCAGAAACTTTAGAGATACCAGGTGGTATGATTGATAATCATGAAGCACCCGATGTCGCAGCAAAAAGAGAATTGTTTGAAGAAACAGGTTATGCATGTGATAAAATAACAGAATTAGGAAACATTTCTCCTAATCCAGCGTTATTTAGTAACAGAGTATTTACATTTCTGGGGGAGGGTGTATTTTTAAAAGAGTCAAGCATAGATAATCAAGGTGAAATTAATGAAGTTGTCCTCATAAATTTAAAAGACGTTCCAAAATTGATAAAGACATCTGTGATTGATCACGCATTGGTAATTGTTGCTTTTCATTTATTGGGATTGTGTAATAATTGATGTTTGTTTTTATAAAAACGCTCAAAGCGCTCAATTTAATATTGACACGAATCCCCTGAACGTATTATATTCGATCAACTAGAGGAGTTCAATATGACTATATTAGAAGCAGTATCAGAAGGGCTTGATTTAAAACACGCCAACGAAAAAAGAGAAATTAGAAATAATTTTGATGCTCGTAAAGCTGATTCTGAGTTAAAGGCTTGTCCTTCATGTAAAGTGGTTTGGGAGATAATGACTTATAATCAGACTGTAGAGTATAAGTATTACCATAACTTTCCGAGATTTGGAAAAAGCAGATCAATATGTCCAAGTTGTTCAATTAGAATCAAAAATAAATATTATCATAACCAAGAGGTATTGGATCCACAATGAAAAA
>Ga0208277_1000975_pt1 | contig 16910 bp, 14 predicted proteins | sample ETNtaG_5_FD_185782 | JGI IMG/M metagenome (GOLD analysis project Ga0208277, IMG submission 185782) | Marine microbial and viral communities from oxygen minimum zone, Eastern Pacific Ocean - ETNP201406SV205 (SPAdes) (version 2) | ecosystem: Environmental > Aquatic > Marine > Oceanic ...
AAAAGTTGGTTATGATATTAAATGTATAGCTATACCCAAGACTGTAGATAATGATCTTGCAATAACTGATTGCTGTCCTGGTTTTGGTTCAGTTGCTAAGTATATTGCCACTTCAACTCAAGAAGCCTCACTTGATCTTAAATCAATGTCAGAATCTTCTACAAAAGTATTTATTCTTGAAGTGATGGGTAGGCATGCTGGCTGGATTGCAGCTGCTGGAGGTTTAGCTAAAAATAATATAACAAATGCTCCTCATCTAATACTATTTCCTGAAATTACCTTTAATCAAAGAAGCTTTCTAAGCAAAGTAAAAGAATCAGTATCTAGAGATGGTTACTGTGTGGTTGTTGCTTCAGAAGGAATTAAGAATTCTAAAGGAAAGTTTTTAACTGAATCCGCTTCCAAAGATTCATTTGGGCATGCTCAATTAGGTGGTGTAGCTCCATATTTATCTAGTCTGGTTACTAAAAATCTTAAACTTAAGACCCATTGGGCTGTACCTGATTACCTCCAAAGAAGTGCAAGGCATCTTTCATCAGAAACCGATCTGCGCCAAGCACAAGCTGTTGGAATGAAGGCTATTGAATACGCTGTAAAAGGTATGAATAGCGTGATGCCTGTAATAGTTCGAAGTAAGGGCCCTAATTATTCTTGGAAGATTAAGCCAGCTCCACTCTCTAAAATAGCTAATGTAGAGAAAAAACTACCAAAGAGTTATATATCAAAAGATGGGTACGGCATAACTAAAAAAGCTATAGATTACCTTCAACCACTTATTAAGGGTGAGGTAAAAATAAAATACGTTAACGGAATCCCTAAAGTTAAAAAATTAAAACTAATTGAAGTAAAGAAAAAATTAAATAGCTGGGTCTAGTTCGTTTAAATAGATAATAATAGATTCAACTTCTGATCTAAGTTTTACCTTATCATCATGATTTAGGAATTCGCCAATAATTACTTTCTTGCCTTTGGATGTAAAACCTAAACTTATTCCATTTGTTTTATTGCTAACTTCAAAAACAGTAAAAGTTCTAAACTCTTTCCATTCATACTCCTTTTGTTTTCGACCCCTTTCTACCTTAACAAGCTCTGGCGATAAATATACTAACTCTTTTTGTTGGCTCCATTTAAAATTCAAATAAAAGGCTAAAAAAACTACCCCTAGCTCTATCCCAGCAAATGGCAAAATCATAATTGCTCCAACAAAGTAAAAAATAACGGCAATCCCTCCGCATAATATAAATATGCTTAATAGAAAAAAGAATCGTGCCCAGCCATGAAGTGAACTATTTGGCTGGATTAAAATTTGAAAATTTTTTTGGTTAATTTTTTTAACTGAAATCACGTATAATTTATATATGGCTACAAGAAAACAATTCGATGATTATATGATGCCTGTCTATAATCCAGCTAATTTTATTCCAGTAAAAGCAAAAGGATCAATTGTTTGGGATAGCAAAAAAAAGAAATATATAGATTTTGCTTCAGGTATAGCAGTAACAAGTCTTGGTCATTGCTATCCTCCATTAGTAAAAATACTTAACCAACAATCAAAACATATATGGCATCTATCAAATGCATTAACAAATGCTCCAGCTCTTAACCTTGCAAAAATATTATGTCAAAAGACATTTGCTGAGAAAATATTTTTTGCTAATTCCGGTGCAGAGGCTATGGAGGGAGCAGTAAAAACTGCTAGAAAATATGCAAATTTAAATTTTGGAAAGAATAAGAATGAGATTGTTGCATTTAATGACGCTTTTCACGGAAGAACTTTAATGACAATTGCATTAAATGGATCAGAAAGAATGACAAATGGTTTTGGCCCTCTTCCTTCAGGAATTAAACATCATCCATATAACCAAATTGAAGGCTTAGAAAAGATGATTAATAAAAAAACAGCTGCTGTTGTTCTAGAATTGGTTCAAGGCGAAGCAGGAATAGTCAAAGCTAAAAGAAACTTTCTCAACAAAGTTAAGAAACTTTGTAAAAAAAATAATGCGCTAATTATTATTGATGAAGTGCAATCAGGGGTGGGAAGGACTGGTACTTTATTTGCATATGAACAATTTAATATTAAGCCAGATATTATTACCTCAGCTAAAGGTTTGGGTAATGGCTTTCCTATTGGCGCAATTCTAACCACAAATAAAATTGCTGAAGCAATGCAAGTTGGAGCTCACGGTACTACGTTTGGAGGAAACCCATTAGCCTGTTCTGTTGCTCATGAGGTAATTAAAACTGTTAGCAAAAAAACCTTGCTTTCAAGCGTAGCTAAAAAAGAAAAACTATTTATTAAAAGACTTGAAGAAATAAATAAGAAATTAGACTGTTTTGAAAGAATAAATACTGCTGGGTTATGGATAGGGTGCAAGCTGAAGATAACTGACTCAGTAAACCTCGATACAGTTCTTAAGCAGTGCTATAAGAATGGTTTAATGGTTCTAAAGGCTAATAATAATACTATCCGAATAGCACCAAGCCTTATTATTGAAGATGAATTAATTAAATCAGGATTAAGTATTCTAGAAAATTCTATTGATCAGCTTCAGCAAGCTTAGAGTCTATTTCTTCTGATATAGAATCAACTTTCCTGTAACCTTGTGGCAAAAGATTTCCTCTTTTAGCTCTAGATGAAATGTAGTTTTCTAAATCTTTAATTTTTAGAGTTAAAAATTGTTTACCGCTATCTATTCTTAAACTGCTTGAATCTGCTAATAAGGCTACATGAGATAAAGATTCTTCACCAGATTCAAATTTTGCTTTGGGAATATTTAAAATTTTATTACCCTTGCCCTTACCTAGAACGGGCAACTCAGAGAGAGAAAAAATTAATAATCTGCCAGTATTAGATACAGCAACAATATATTTATGTGCATCTTCGACTTTATGGGCTTTTAATAGCTTTGCTCCTTCTGGCGGTTTCATGAAAGCTTTGCCTGATTTCTTTGATGAAACCATATTCTTAAATTCAGAGATATAACCATAACCCGCTGAATTTGTGATAATAAATTTATCTTCATCATTACCTATAACACTTGATAAAAACTCAACGCCTGAATCTGCCGATACTCTTCCTGTTATTGGCTCTCCCATACCTCTAGCAGAAGGTAGTGTATGTCCGGGTATTGAATATGCTTTGCCTTGTGAATCTAAAAATACAACGTTTTGATTATTTCTGCCTCTGCAAAAGTCTTGTAAAGAGTCTTCACCCCTAAAACTTAATGAGCTTGGGTCAATATCATGTCCCTTAGCACCCCTGATCCATCCAGCCGAAGATAAAATAACTGTTATAGGCTCTGTAACTAAAGTTTCTTCTTCAGAGAACACCTTAGCATCTGAATTACTTTCTATGGGAGAGTTTCTTTCATCTCCATATTCATTTTTTATCTCTAATAATTCATTTTTAATTAAGGTCTTTAATCGGCTGGATGATCCAAGAACTTTTTCAATGTCTTTCTTTTCATTCTCTAGTCCAGATTTCTCTTCTTCTAGCTTAATTTGTTCTAGCTTAGCGAGCTGTCTTAACTTAATCTCTAAAATAGCATTTGCTTGTATTTCAGAAATTTTAAAATTCTTAATAATTTCAGCTTTTGGCTCATCTGACTCACGAATAATTTTTATTACTTTATCTAGATCTAGATAAACAATAAGCAAACCTTCTAGTATATGCAGCCTATCATTAACTTGATCTAATCTATGTTCTAATTTTCTTGTTACGGTATTCTTCCTAAAAGTTAACCACTCCTTTATTAACTCAACTAAAGAAAAAACTTTTGGGCTCCCTTTAAGAGAGATAAGGTTCATATTTACTCTATAGGATTTTTGTAAATCAGTAGACGCGAACAAATGATTCATTAAGTCATCTGCATTGACTCTATTTGATTTCATTGTTATTGCCAATCTTATTGGCTGCTCATGATCGCCCTCGTCAGCTAGGTCAACAACCATAGGTATCTTTTTATTTTGCATCTGATCTGCAATCTGTTCTAGAATTTTTGCTCCAGATGCTTGGTAAGGAAGTGCGTTTATTATTATTTGGGTTTCTTCTTTAACCCAGCTAGCTTGTATTTTATATCCACCCTTACCGGTTGTGTAGATCTCATTTAATTCTTCATCGCTAAGAATTAATTTTGCACCATTTGAGAAATCTGGACCTTTAATATATTTTAAAATATCAGACAATCCTGAGGAGGGTTTGTCTAACATTAATATTGTTGCATCGATGACTTCATTTATATTGTGAGAAGGAATATCAGTTGCCATGCCAACAGCTATACCAGAAGTCCCATTTAATAGTATTGATGGAACTCTAGCAGGGAAAATCACTGGTTCTAATAAAGAGCCATCAAAATTGGGCTGCCAATCAACAGTCCCAAATTTTAATTCATCTAGTAATAAATTTGAGAATTGAGTTAATTTAGACTCTGTGTATCTCATTGCAGCAAAAGATTTAGGGTCATCCTGAGACCCCCAATTACCCTGACCATCTACTAAAGGGTATCTAAATGAGAAATTCTGAGCCATTAAAACCATGGCCTCATATGCAGCACTGTCGCCATGGGGATGGAACTTTCCTATAACATCTCCAACAGTTCTTGCAGATTTTTTATACTTAGCGCCCGCATTTAAGCCAAGCTCAGACATGGCATATAAAATCCTTCTTTGCACTGGTTTAAGGCCGTCTCCCACATTGGGAAGAGCTCGATCAAGAATAACGTACATTGCATAATTTAAATATGACTCTTCTGCATATTTCTTTAAGCTAATTGATTTATTCTTATCTTGCATAACTATATTTTTATACCTTAGCTAAGCTTCCTTTCTTTTCCAACCATTCCTTTCTGTCTGGCGCCCTTTTCTTTGCTAATAATAAATCCATTATTGAGCTAGCGTTATCGTTTGCAGAAATTGTCAGGCCTACCAGCTGTCTTGTTTTTGGATCCATAACAGTCTCTCTTAATTGACTTGGATTCATTTCTCCAAGGCCTTTAAATCTTTGGATATTAATTTTTGGCTTCCCTTTTTTCTTTTTCAACTCCTTAACAATACTTTCTCTTTGAGCATCATCTAATGCATAAATTACCTCTTTTGCACAATCAATTCTATAAAGTGGTGGCATTGAAACATAAATCCTTCCTTCTTTTACAAGTGGTTTATAGTGTTGGAGAAAAAGGGCACATAACAAGGTTGCAATATGGAGTCCGTCTGAGTCTGCATCTGCTAATATACAAATCTTTCCATATCGCAACATGCTGGTATCTGGATTTCCTGGAAGAACCCCAATCGCTGTAGAAAGATTCTTAATTTCTTGTGATTTTATAATCTCTGTACTTTCAAGCTCCCAAGTATTTAGTATTTTCCCTCTTAACGGCATGATGGCTTGAAAAGATCTTTCTCTTGCCTGTTTAGCAGATCCGCCTGCAGAATCACCTTCTACTAGGAATAATTCAGTTTCATTAAGATCTTCACTATTACAATCTGATAATTTACCTGGGAGAGCTGGGCCCTTAAAAGATTTCTTTCTTTCTACTGTTTTAGATGCTTTGGCTCTTAATTGAGCCGAAGCAATTGCTAGCTCAGCAATTCTTTCCCCTTCTTCAGTATGCTTATTAAACCAAATACTTAAAACATCCTTCGTAACAGAACTTACAAATGACATATGGTCTTTAGAATCTAGTCTTTCTTTTGTTTGGCCGGCAAACTGAGGGTCTTGCATTTTTGAAGAAATAACAAAAATTGAATTATTAATTACATCATCGGCTACTATCTTTAATCCCTTTGGTAATAAATTTCTATATTCACAAAACTCTTTCAAAGCTTCTAATAAACCAGATTTAAAACCATTAAAGTGAGAACCGCCCTGAAGAGTCGGAATAAGATTTACGTATGTTTCATTTAATAGGTCTTTGCGAGAATTTTTAGACCAATTTATTGCAAATTCAACTTCTTGGGTTTCAGATGAATTGGAGCAAGTAATAGATTCATCAATCAATAAATCAAGATCAGCAGAAGATTCTAGTAAATAACCACTTAGACCATCTTCATAAGCCCATTTAATTCTTTCAGACTTCTTCTCATCATGAAAATCTATTTGAAGCCCAGGACATAACACTGCTTTTGCTTTTAATAAATGTTTAAGATGTTTCTTTTGTATCTTTTCAGATTCGAAGTAACCTTTATTGGGCATAAATCTAATGGTTGTGCCTGAATTTCTAACACCAACCTCGCCTATTTGATGAAGCTCTTTTGTTTTTTCTCCATCTGCAAAACTTATAAGAAACTCTTTTGAGTCCCTTTTAATTTTAACTTCAAGCTCTGAAGATAAAGCATTCACAACCGAAACACCTACGCCATGTAGCCCACCAGAAAAATTATATTCCTTCCCCGAAAATTTAGCCCCTGCATGCAATTTACACATGATTAATTCGACACCTGAGACTTTGTGTTCTGGATGAATATCTACAGGCATTCCTCTGCCATCATCTGATACTTCAATAAATCCATTCTTGCATAATTTAACTTTTATATTTGAACAATGGCCAGACAGCGCCTCATCAACTGAATTATCTAAAACTTCTTGAACAAGGTGATTTGGACAACTTGTATCGGTATACATCCCCGGCCTTTTCCTGACTGGATCAAGACCTGATAAGACCTCAATTGCTTTTGAGTCATATGAATTCTTAGCCAATTTTAATTACCTTGTTTTTAGTTTTAAAAAAATTTGATTCATACAAATCATAAATTTATATTTTGAACTTATTGTCCATATTCTACTCTAAGATGGACTAATAACTTTTAATAATTAATAAAATTTCTGAAATGCCCCTTATTGACAATATAGAGACAAAAAGTGTTTAATGTTAACACTGTAAACATTAAATTAATTAATGACAAGTTTACTTTACATATAATACAATAATGCATCTAATGAAAAATATACTTATTACATCGCTAGCTTTGATCTCTGGAATAGCCTCGTCTGAGAATATTGTTGATATTTATAATGAGGCTTTAGAAAATGATCCTCAGTATAAAGCAGCTGAATTTTCTCTTTTATCAGGCAAAGAAATAGTAGTTCAAGGAAGAGCTGGCCTAATGCCAAGTGTTTCAATTAGTGGTCAAACAAGCTGGAATGAATCATACCAGGGCGGGATCCTAAGCAACGAATATAATAGTTTTTCTTCTTCTGCTAGATTCAGCCAACCATTGATAAGACTAGATTCTTGGTTCCAATATAAAGGTTCACAATCTTTAACAAATGCTGCAGAAGCTGATTTTGGTTATGAGCAGCAAAATCTAGTTGTTAGGACTGCTGAATTATATTTTGGTGTATTGCGCGCTATAGATAATTTGAATGCCGCTAAATCAGAAGAAAAGGCAATCAAAAAACAACTTGATCAAGCTAAGCAAAGATTTGAAGTGGGCTTATCTGCCATTACTGGTGTTCAAGAGGCTCAGCTTGCATATGATCTAAGTTTAGCCTCAAGAATTTCTTCGGAGGGACAAGTCTTTTCTGCAAGAGAGGCTTTAAATGCTTTAATAGGAAGAGAAGTTTATAGCATTGACCCATTGGGAGATAATTTGCCAATTGTTAACCCCTTCCCTGCATCAAAAGAAGACTGGGTAAAGCTTGCAATAAAAAATAATTATAGATTAAAGGCTGCAAGGCTAAGAAGAGAGGCTTCTAAAAGCTCTGCTAGAGGAGCTGCATCAGATCACCTGCCTAAAGTTGATATTGTTGGCAATATAAGCGAATCAGAAACAAATCAGTATAGATATACTGATATTGATACAGGGGGTTTATTAATAACAGTTCCAAGCGAGACTGAGAGGAGATCTTATAGTCTTCAATTGAGCATGCCCATATTTCAAGGCGGTGCGATTAATTCAAGAAGAAAAAAAGCTTACGCTGATTATGATAAATCAATAGAAGATACTTTATTCATAGAAAGATCGGTTATTCAAGAAGTCAGATCACAATACTCAAACGTCATCACTTTGGTAGCTAATGTAAATGCGCAAAAACAGGCAGTGGTTTCAGCCACTAGTGCACTTGAAGCTACTAGAGTTGGCTATGAGGTTGGAACTAGAAATATAGTGGACTTATTACAATCTGAAAAGAACCTATATAGTGCTGAGAGGAATCTAGCAAATGCAAAATATGATTATATTCTTGCAAATCTTCGACTTGGGCTTTCTGCAGGCAATTTAGAACCTGAAAATATAAGCGACATTAATAATTTTCTTAATTAATGCCCGAACTACCTGAGGTAGAAACAACCCTTAGAGCAATAAAATCATTTGAACAAGATTCAGTCGAATCTATAAAGGTATATAACCCCAATCTTAGATGGAAAATAGATAAAAATATCAATAAAAAGATTGGCGGAACAAAGATTAGAAAAATATTCCGTCGAGCTAAATACATCATATTTGATCTTAATAGTTATCAATTAATAGTTCATTTGGGAATGTCTGGGACACTAAGGATTGCAGATATCAAAGATAATTTCTTTAAAAAACATGATCATGTTGAATTAATATTTAAAAAAAATAAATTAATTTATAACGATCCTAGAAGATTTGGTTCAATTCATGTGACAGAATCATACGATAAACACTTTTTAATTTCTAAACTTGGTCCAGAACCTCTATCTAAGGATTTCTCGAAAACCTATCTTTATGAAAAGACTAGAAAATCTAACACCAGCATAAAGAATTTTATTATGAACCAGAGTCATGTTGTTGGGATTGGAAATATTTATGCCTCTGAAATACTTTTTAAATCTTCAGTAGATCCAAGAAGGAAGGCTAAAACAATATCACATATAGAGTGTGAGAAAATAACAGAAAATTCAAAAATAATTTTACAAAAAGCTATTCAAGTTGGGGGAACTACTCTTAAAGATTTCTATTCAGCAGAAGGTTCTGCTGGATATTTTAAAATCCAACTATCGGTTTATGACAGAGAAGATCAAGCCTGTGTAAATTGTAAGAATTTAATAACTAAGATTATTCTCAATCAAAGAGCAGCATACTTTTGTAATAAATGTCAGAGTTAAACAGAGAGTTTAGCTTTTAATGCCTGATCTATATTTGGATGAACAAACCTAGAAACGTCACCCTTAAGCTCAGCAATTTCTTTAACTAAACTAGAAGATACATAAATCAAAGTATCTTTGGGAGTTAAAAAAATGCTTTCAATATCTGGAGCTAGTGTTCTGTTCATGGTGGCTAACTGAAATTCATATTCAAAATCTGCAACAGCCCTAAGCCCTCTTATAATTGCACACGCTTCATGCTCTCTGGCAAGCTCTACTGTGAGTTTTCTTGCAAAACTTACAGTTTCAATCTTTGGATGATCTGAATAAATAGATTGAGTCATGCTCAATCTCTCTTCAAGAGAAAATAAAGGTTTTTTTGCTTCGCTTTCTGCAACTGCAAGAATTACTTTATCAAATATTCCACAAGCTCTTTCGATAATATCCATATGACCAAAGGTAATGGGATCAAATGAACCAGGATAAATAGCAACTTTCATATGGTGATGATACTAAACATTATTTATTTAGCAAAATTTTAAGGCTCCCTTATTACTTCAACCATTTCTATAACCTCTTTAGGTGGAGGGTTTGTGATGGATGAAATGCTAATAGCAACAATAAAATTAATAATCATACCCACAAAACCAATACCTTCTGGAGATATTGATAAAAACCAATAATCAGCACTATTAAATTCTGTATATAGAAATTTAAAATAAATAATATAAGTTAATGTGAATATTAACCCTGAGACCATGCCCGCTATAGCACCTTCTTTGTTTAATCTTTTAGAAAATATCCCCATGAATAAAGCTGGGAAAAATGTTGAAGCTGCTAGGCCAAATGCAAAAGCAACAACCTGTGCTACAAATGCTGGGGGGTATATGCCAAACAAGCCTGCAATAAATATTGCAACTGCTGCTGCACATCGTGCATAGAATAATTCCTGCCTTTCACTAATATTTGGTTTGAATGTTTTTTTAAGTAAATCATGAGATATTGAAGATGAAATAACTAATAATAATCCTGCTGCTGTAGATAATGCTGCCGCTAAACCACCCGCAGCAACTAAAGCTATTACCCATGCTGGCAATTTAGCAATTTCTGGATTTGCAAGAACCATAATATCTCTATCTATATAGACTTCATTGTCATTTAAATCATTAGATTTATTGCTTAATAGTCTTTGTCCTTCTGAGCCTCTCTCTGGGGTATATTGTGGTCTTCCTTCTATAGCTGAACCAGCTGAATACTGAATAATCCCATCATTATTTTTATCTTGCCATGCAATCAATCCTGTATTTTCCCAATTTTTAAACCAGGCAGGAGATGACTCATAGCTTGTATCCTGAATAGATTCTATAAAATTCACTCTAGCAAAGGCTGCAACTGCTGGAGCTGTTGTATAGAGAATTGCTATAAAAATTAGCGCATACCCTGCGGACTTCCTAGCATCCTTAACTCTGGGAACAGTAAAAAACCTAACAATTACATGGGGCAAGCCTGCTGTTCCAAACATCAAGGCTGCAGTTATACAAAATATATCTATATTGCTTTTTATATTTTCAGTATATGCATTAAATCCTAAATCTCTTGTAACTTGATCAAGCTTATCTAGTAAATAAACATCTGTTCCTACTAAAGTATCTCCGAATCCTAATTGAGGTACTGGATTTCCAGTTATTAGAATAGAAATAAATATTGCTGGAACTAAATATGCAAATATCAAAACACAATATTGAGCAACTTGGGTGTAAGTTATTCCCTTCATTCCCCCCAAGACAGCATAAAAGAATACTATTATCATTCCTATGATGACACCTATATTAATATCCACTTCAAGAAAGCGGGAGAATACTATACCTACACCTCGCATCTGGCCCGCTACATAAGTAAAAGAAACAAAAATAAGACAAATAACAGCTACTAAACGTGCAGCTTTAGAATAATATCTTTCGCCAATAAAATCTGGAACTGTAAATTTACCAAATTTTCTTAAATAAGGAGCTAATAATAAAGCCAAAACTACATAGCCCCCCGTCCAACCCATTAAATATACAGAGCCATCTTTCCCCAAAAAAGCAATAAGCCCTGCCATTGAAATAAATGATGCGGCTGACATCCAATCTGCAGCAGTAGCCATACCATTAGCAATAGGATTAACGCCTTTACCAGCAACATAAAAATCATTAGTAGAATTTGCTTTTGACCAAAAAGCTATACCTATATATAGAGAAAAAGATAAGCCTACAAAAATATATGTAAGAGTAGTTACGTCCATTAATTATCATCTCCGGAATCTTTATCTCCGAAATACTTCTTATCTAATTTATTTAATAAATGGATATATATAAAAATTAAAATAATAAAAATGTATATACTGCCCTGCTGAGCAAACCAGAAGCCTAATTTAAAGCCTCCTAATTGGAATTGATCTAGCCAATCAGAAAGTAAAATTCCAAAACCAAAAGAAACTAAAAACCAAACAGATAAAAGCGATACTAATATCTTTATATTTTCTTTCCAGTATCCGTCCTTATTTAATTGCATTAAAGTTATTACTTTACTTAATAAAAGTTGCCCACTCTTCAAGCGGACGTCTTTCACTCTTAAGTTGGTTTATTAATGCATCGGGATCTTTGTACCCTATAGCCATGCCGCAAAATAACATTGTTTCATCATCAACTTGGAAGAAATCACTAACACTCTCTTGCTTCATTGACCAAGCTTCTTGGGCACAGGTATCAAGACCAGCCTCTTGTCCTAAAAGCATAAATGTTTGAAGGAACATTCCTAAGTCAGACCACTGCGGGGGGCCCATTTGTCTGTCTACAAAACAAAAAATTGCTGCCGGAGCTCCAAAAAATTCAAAGTTTTTTAAAACTTGCATGAATCTTCCTTCTTTGTCTTCTCTATCAATTCCGAGTAAAGAATACATCTGCTCTCCTAATTCATATCTAGATGTCCTATATGGTTCTTTTAATTTAGGAGGATAAATATTATAGGCTGGGGTTTCAGGATCCTGCCATTCTGCTTGATGTTTAAGAAAAGATTTCATGCTTTCGTTATTTATAACAAAGATCCTCCAGGGCTGAAGGTTCCCACCATTGGCTGCTCTAGCTGATTTTTTTAATAGTTCTTTTATAAGACTATCTTCGACTGGAGTGTTTAAAAACTCTCTAATAGATTGTCTTGATGCAACTGCTTCAGATACTTTCATAATATTTATAATTTAACCTGTGTATTAATGAATATTTAAAAACAAACAGCATTATTACATAAGTGATAATAAAAGAATATGAGGTAAAAAATCATAATTTTTATATATATGCGTACATTTTTAGTATTATGGGTACATATTAGTTGAATTAAGAAAATAAATATGGCATATTATGAGTACAAATTTATATTATTTGGGTACATTATGAGTACAAATGACGACAAATACCTTGTATTAAGGGGTAAAAACAAAGATATATACTTTATACAAAAAAGATTATCTAAAAAAGTATCTAGCATTATCGGTAAAGATTTTATAAAAAAATCATTGGAAACCACAGATATTAATGTTGCAATAGCAAAAAGAGATCAAATTCTAAGAGAATTAGATGATATTGAAGTAAATAGTACTCATGAAAATCAAAATATTTCTAATCTTATTAATGAATCAGGCACTTCTACTGAAAATAATCTAAATATTGAAAAAAATAATGGATTAACGCAAGATACTAGTGATTCAGAAGATGGAATATTAGAGAAATACCTAGATATGGAGGTTATTAGGTCTGTTAAGCCTCCTACAATGCATGATTTAGTATTAATTTTTGATAAATACATAGGTTTGATAATACTTTTTGGTGTTATGGCTGCTTTTTTTGCCTTAAATTAGAGAGCTTTAGTTAAAATTCCTTCGATTTTATATAGAATTTTCTTCAATATTGTAGATTCTTGCTATTGATTTACTCCAATAATAGTCCAAATGATGCTTAAATTTAATCCATTTTTCTAATTTTAGTTTATTTAAACTATATTTATTGTTTGAATATGAGCTCCATAAAATATTAATCTCCTCTTCATTTAGCTCTAACGAGCTAACAATTGTTGCTATATCAAAGTAAGGATGATTAAAACTTGCATATTCCCAATCAAGAAAAATTATATTGTTATTAATCAAAAGATTAGATTTATTTAAGTCATTATGGGAAAAAACAATTTTGGTATTATCTGCTGACAATTCCTCATAGAGATCAAATCCTTTTCTAATTACTTCTGAATCTTCGTCCTTAAGAATTTCTTTATAAGCATAAATTGAATTACGAAAAAGATTATCTTCAATATTAATTGTTTTAATCTTATGAATCTTTTTTAAAACCTTCCCAAGAATAGAGAGAACTCTTTCATTATTTTTATTAGTTAAAATTAATTCATCCCCATCTATATATTCATAAATGATTATTCTTTTCTGAACATCATGAAATAAAATTTTAGGAGATAAATCTAAATGCCTTATTTCATTTAAAATTTTAATTTCATTTTTTCTATCAATTTTTATTTGAGATAAGTTTTGAGAGTAAATTTTTATAATTGATTTTTTATTATTTAAATATCCTATATAAATTTTAGATAGGGGGCTTGATTCTAAAATATAAGAAATATTTATTTCTTCATTAATAGAATTAATAATTGCGTTATATTCTTCCATTCATTTCATCTCTTGCCTTGGTCCATTTCTTGTATCCAAAATAAATTATAAAAAGGTATATGAAAAATAATAAAGACGTAAGTATGAGTCCTCTCGACATAAATAACATGACTGAAATTGAATCAATAACAAACCAATAAACCCAATTTTCTAGTAGTTTTTTTGCAACCATATAGGTAGCAAAAATTGCCCCCCATGTTGTTAGTGAATCTATAAATGGGAATGCTGCATTTGTATAAATATTTAATAAGCTGCCGGATAGATATGCCATGCTAACAATTAAGAATATTGCCAAAAAATGCTGATTTATTTTCCAGGTTCTAACAACAAAAACCTGTTCTTCTGATTTGGGTTTATACCACTGAGACCAGCCATATATAGCCATTATTATATAAAATATTTGTAAATAGGCTTCCATATATAGGCCTGCTGAGTACATCACATAAAAATATAAAGAAGAGCTTAAAATTGCCGCAGACCAACACTTTACGTCTTGTTGTACAGCTAGTAATAGGTAAATTATTGCTAAAATTGCCGCTAATGCCTCAACCCAATACTGATCTATTAATTCAAAAATCATATTCTACTGATAAGCCTATATGCCTTGGATCTCCATGTCTCTCATATAAAGTATTTTCAAAATCAGGAGCTTCATTGCCAAAATAAAATCCTCTTACAGAATAGTATTTATTAAATAAATTTCTAACCCATATCTTATACTTCCAATCATTATTTATATATCCATACGTGATATCAGAAAGTGTATATGATTTTGATTTATTATTATGAGAATCTGAGTAATAGAAGCCACTTTTTCCAGATATATTGATAGACAAATAAGCATTAGTATTTATATCTATATTTAATCCCATGCTATAACTTTTTTCAGGTGCATGAGCTTGAGCTCTGCCTTCAAGTTCTGGTCTAGATACCCAATCCCTTATCTCAGTTTTTAGAATTCCTAAATTTCCGTATATCTCAATATGCTCTGTTATTTCAAAATTTAGATTCCCTTCGAATCCATAGTTAATTCCTTTAGCTGCATTTTGAGTTAGAAATAAAAAAGTATTTGGATCAGTTGGATCTACCTGTGAAGAAATTAAGACCTGTTGGTTTTTTCTATCTGAATAGAAAATAACACCATCAAAATTTATTCCAGATTTTAATATCTCCGACTTCATACCTATTTCATAATTAGTTAGAAATTCAGGGTTATATATAAGATCATCGTTTTGAATTCCTGGCTCTGAAGTTAAACCCAAATTAAATCCACCTTTCTTATATCCTTTTGCAACAGTCATAAATATATTAGTCGCTTTTGATATTTCTTTAGATAATGAGATTTTTCCTCCGTTCATTTTATTAGAAGGATTGAATGATTCATTCAAAGAATCAGAATAGTTAGCTTCCCAAACTTCCCATCTCAAACCAACAGAAATTTTTAGAGACTCATTAAGCAAATACCCAACATTGCCAAAAATAGAATAATTATCTGATTTGTATTTGCTTGAAGATGATGATTTGCTGATATATGGGCTGTATGGGTCAGATGGATCTCCATAAATTCCATTATCATGCTTTAAATTTTTCTCTTTTAAGCTTAAATAGCTTATTCCAGCAACCCATTCGGTATATTTGCCCTCTTTATAGTTAAAAGAATCAGAAATCAGCCTAAATTCTTGATTAAAAGAGGTTCTATCTCTAATAGTCTCTGAAAAATAGTCATATATATAAGGAAAATGTGAATCTGGATTACCCCAGTCAGCATCGTAACTAAAAACTACATTTGTATCTGTTGAGCTTGTTAAACTTTGAAACTCAAACCCATTAAAATTATGGACTACCTTAAATCCATTTGAAGAAGTTTTTTGTGAATCCATTCCCGGTTTATCAGACAAAGTATTTAAACTACCATCAATAGTCCAAATATCTGCTGGATCGTTAAGATCAACTTGGGCTAATAGAAATTTAACTACTGTATCCCCATTTGGTTTCCAGTCTAATTTCAACCTATAAGTGCTTTCATCTTTCTTTGATGTATCTGATCTATTTAAATATAGATTCTTTCTAAACCCATCTGAATTATCTTTTCGAATTGCTAATCGATATGAAATATTTCTCTTTATAGGGCCTCCAAATGCTAAACCAATACTAGAAGTTCCATAAGACCCTATAGTTAATTCGCTTGTTCCTTCAAAGGTATCAGTTGGGTCTTTGGTTTTGATATAAATAAGTCCTGCTAATGCATTAGCTCCTATTCGGGACCCCTGTGGCCCTCTATGAATTTCAATTTGATCAACATCAAATGTTGTAGCTATACCACCTTGTCCTGAATAATCTATATCATCTATTAAGAATCCTACAGAGGTATTAGGAGTTCCTTGGTAACCAGACCTTTCTCCTATACCTCTAATTTGAAAATATCTTGCCCTGGAATCACTTGCAGCAAAATTTAGATTTGGTACTAAGTAAGCAAGATTTTCAAAATGCTTAATGGGTTGATCTTTTATAACCTTGCTATCAAAAATTAAAATACTAGAATCTTTTTCAGACCTAGATGACTCTCTCCATTCACCCTTAATAATAATTTCTTCAATATCTTCAGAAATTAATTGAATGCTGAATAGTGATATTAATAAGAAGGGGGTTATATGATTTTTATACAAACTCATGCAATTCCTCCGCCATAATTAAATGGATCAGGTTCAAAGGGTCTCTATAAAGATCTCAGGTCAAAAGACCGCCCCTTTGCAATTTTGTTAAAGATTTAACTAGATAAATCTAGATAAAACTTTTTTTATTTTTTATATTCTGCAGCTTCCTCGGAACCATCAGTTGCAGTTCCTTTGGTGTACGAATGTGCACCCATTCCTGCTAAATCTCCATTTTGTACTATCAAATATGGTTCTCTAATCGGCTCTCCTTCAAAGAAGCATTCTAATATCTCTCTAACACCGGCTGCATACCTTGTTTGAGCAGACAATGATGTGCCTGATGTATGGGGTGTCATGCCATGGTTTGGCATTGATCTCCATACATGGTCATTTGGAGCAGGCTGTGGGAACCAGACATCGCCTGCATAACCACTTAATTGACCGGACTCTAAACCCCTTGCGATTGCATCTTTGTCACATATTTTCCCACGTGCAGTGTTAACA
>Ga0208277_1000976_pt1 | contig 16883 bp, 12 predicted proteins | sample ETNtaG_5_FD_185782 | JGI IMG/M metagenome (GOLD analysis project Ga0208277, IMG submission 185782) | Marine microbial and viral communities from oxygen minimum zone, Eastern Pacific Ocean - ETNP201406SV205 (SPAdes) (version 2) | ecosystem: Environmental > Aquatic > Marine > Oceanic ...
GCACTCATGACTCGTTTCCCACGTGATGGGCAAGTTACAGTTCGTCGCTTCGATGGAACCGGAGAATCTGATGACTTGTGGCGCTACCACATCATCATGAACAACGAAGAACAACCTGCAGAATCTACAGCGTGATTACTTTGAATGTCAACGCTGTCACGTGTGTTGTCATCTTTGCATACATCACCCTTGCATGGCTTCGAACCGTATCAAGCGGTAAAGTAAGCGTCATGGACGTCTTATGGGGTCTCGGTTTTGTCATCATCGCATGGTCAAGAGCGATTCAATTAGGCTCCTTTAACACAATAACCATATTGACATTATCAGCCGTAAGCGTATGGGGATTACGTTTAGCAATCGTTCTCCATCAACGTACAAAGAATCGAGGAGAAGATCCAAGATATGTTCGCATGATGGAGACCGCAGGAAAGAATTGGTGGTGGATAAGTTTCCTCCAGGTGTTCCTTTTACAGGGCATACTGCTCGTTCTTGTTGCACTACCAATCCTGTCGCTGATATCTGAAGTCAACATGGACAGTTCATTATCGACGAACCAAATTATTGGAACCGCTTTCCTCTTTGCAACATACTGCATCGGAATGATCATTGAACACAGAGGCGATATTGAGCTCCGAGAATTCAAAAAGAAGAGTGGCTCAGGACAACTCAAAACCGATGGGATTTTCTCGATTACTCGCCATCCAAACCACCTTGGTGAAGCCATCATTTGGTGGTCCATTGGCGGGTTCGCTGTCATCGTTGGAGGCATTGCCTCATCTTGGGCATTAATTGGGCCGCTCATCCTTACCCTTCTGTTGAGATTTGTCAGCGGAGTCGCGATGTCTGAAGTTGATTTGAAAGACAGAGAAGGCTATCAGGAATGGGTTGAATCAACACCTGCGATGTTCGCAAATCCAATCAAAGTCTTATTGAATAAAAACGCCGATTGATAAACTAAAGGGGGATTTTTTAACTATGCGCCTCGTCACTTTCGCCCGTTTTATTCGCATGATTACAAAGAAAGGGCCTGCTGATCTAGACAAGATTCAGAACATGGGGTTGCTTGCAGTAAAACTCACTCAAATCTTTGCACTCCGCCCTGATTTACTTTCAGAAGAAAAATGCAAACAACTCCAATCCTTGTATCAACGTGCAAACTCAATTCCACGTGAGGATTCTATGAAACTCATTCATGACCGAGCCCCTAAGGGTTTCCTTGATGCTTTCTCCTTTTTTGAAGAAGAACCATTTGCAGCTGCCAGTATAGGTCAAGTTCACAAAGGAGTCCTCAAAGATGGGACCAATGTTGTAGTCAAAATCATCAAGGCGGACTTTGAGAAATCCTTCCGCAAGGACGTTATAAGGATGAAGCGATGGCTTCGAATTGGTCTTTTCTTGAATCCACGATTGAGAAAGGTTGGCAATCCAGTTGGTCTTCTCCAACACGTTGAAGATTACACATTGAAGGAACTTGACTTGAGGAACGAAATCGAAGGTGCTGAACTGCTCCAACAAAAGGCGAAAGAAGTTGAAAACCAATTCCCAATGCCGCTCCTATCCTTCCCTCGTGTTTGGCCTGAACTATCGAATCAACATATCCTTGTCATGGAGCACATCGAAGCCCCCACTCTTGAAGATCGGCTTGCAGAAGGTACTATGTCATGGGATAATCTCCTTCAACTCTTTAGAATTCACGGAGCATTCATGTTTGGGATTGGAACATTCCATGGAGACCTTCACCCAGGTAATGCCATGGTCGATGATAGCGGGAAATTCACATTCATCGATACGGGCGCAATATCCCATGCTCCAAACAACGTTCGCTCCGCCCTGTTTGGGTTCTTTTTCCACCTCGCCAAGGGTGAATTAGATCAGTCTTTTGAGGCAATGTTGTTGATGGCAGATACCCCTCCTAGCGGTGCAGCCAAGGAAAAATACATGGCGAGTATGCATGAAATCTATACCGGATTTATTGGGAAGACAGTCAGCGAAGTTTCACTTACACAACAGATGATGAAAACTGTTCGATGTGCTGTTCTAGCAGGATGTCGATTCGGAGAAGAAGCATTTCCAATCATTCGTTCGTTGATGTACATGGATGGAATGGTTCTTCGAGGCCAGCCCAACGTCGATCTCATTACATCGATGGGACCTTATCTTGACGAATTTGCATCGATTGTTGAATTACCGTATACGGAACAGTTGAAAACTTCCCAAGACGCTACGAATTCTGCCTTCTGGGACGAGAATCTGAAGCCTACCAACTAGTGGGGTAAAACGTCGCTTTATAAGTCGAATCTCGTTAGTGAAACTATGCCTAACCAAAACCCACCAACTGCTATCATCGTAGGCTCTGGACCGGGGGGTCTTGCCTCCGCACTTCTCCTAGCACACTCAGGCGTGAAGGTCACTGTACTCGAAAAAGCTGAGGCTGTTGGTGGACGCACCAGGTTATTCAAAAAAGATGGATATACCTTTGATCGAGGACCAACCTTCTTTCACTATCCAGAAGTAATCGAAGAAATCTTCCAAGCCATTGGCCGAGACGCTCATAAAGAACTTGGATTGATGCCACTAGACCCTATGTACCGCTTGGTGTTCGGAGCTGGAGGCCATATCGATGCGACAAGCAATCTTGAACAAATGACAGAACGTATTCGAGAACTTGCAGGCGATAAGAACGCTAACGGATTCAAGAATTACGTGAAACAAAATCGTAGAAAATTGGACCTGTCAAAGAAATGTCTGCAAACTCCATGGTCAAGTCCACTTGATGTTCTTTCAAAGCGCGCCATGAGAGTGGCAACCGTGCTCAAGCCTTGGGCAAGCGTTGCAGGCGATCTTGGCAAGCATTTCGATGACGAACGAATTCGGCTTGCAATGTCCTTCCAAACGAAGTACCTCGGCATGAGTCCTTTCCACGCCCCATCATTGTTCACCATCCTTGCCTTCCTCGAATATGAACACGGTATTTTCCACGCCAAAGGCGGCCTGGGAAGCATCACAGCGCGCATGGGTGAAATCGCACAGGAGATGGGAGTTGATATTCGAGTCAGCACCCCTGTCAAGTCCCTCATCTATGAAGGGAAAACCGTCACTGGTGTTCGAATTGATGGCGGAGAGATGATGGCTGATAGAGTGGTTGTCAACGCTGACTTTGCTCACGCCATGACTACCCTTGTTCCAAATGAAAAGCGAAAGAAATGGTCCAACAAGAAACTGGAAAAGAAAGGATATTCTTGCTCCACATTCATGCTCTATCTTGGCGTAGACAAGCAATACGATTTGCCTCATCACCAAATCTACGCCTCATCAGAATACGAAAACAACCTGAAGGACATCACAAATCACCGGTTGACTTGGGACGATCCGTCGGTCTACGTTCAAAATGCTTCAATTACTGATGATTCACTTGCTCCAGATGGACATTCTACTATCTACGTCCTCGTACCAGTGCCAAACCAACACGAAAGCATCGTTTGGGACGACATCAAAGAAGATTTCAGAGAAATCATCGTGAAACAACTCTCGAAACTTGGCTACGATGATGTCGCCGATCACATTGTTTCAGAGACCATCATCACACCTGACGATTGGGGTGCATCTGACATCTACCGTGGTGCAGTGTTCAACCTCACTCACGACCTCAAACAAATGCTTTGGCGCCGACCAAACAACCGATTTGAGGAAGCAAACAACCTCTACATTGTTGGTGGCGGCACTCACCCTGGCAGTGGCCTACCTACCATCTTTGAAAGCGCTCGCATCAGCAGTAAATTAGTGCTTGATGACCTTGGAATTGATCCTGATTGGAACGGAGTAGATACCTGGTTTGAAGGAGTTCGACGATCGCCTAGCGGTCGCAAGGCCGTAAAACGCCGAACGACAAAGAAAGAAAGCGTAACGGCCACCAAGGCCTGAGGGATTTACGTTGAGAGTCATTGGCGCCCTAGTAGCATTACTTATGCTGTCGGGATGCATCAATCCAGTTGCAGAAGAAGGGAGAGTGTTCACGCTTCAGACCCTTGACAGAGCGGAAGATTCAGGCCCAAATTATTCACTGAAAGACAACCTATCGCAAGGACCAGTTCTCATTTTGTTCATCGGTGTTGGTTGCATTGGATGTAAGGAATGGACCGATGAACTCAGATTGAATCATCAAGAATGGATGGAAATGGAACCTCCTCTCCAACTCGTTTCTATCGAACGATATCCTTCATTTGAAACACATGAAGATGTTGCTTTAGAATTTGGAACTCCCGATAGTAATCACTACACTCCTTGGCCAATCACATTACCAACTGAAGAAGATCCTATCCGAAAATACGATGATGAAACAAAACTCAGTTCTACCGTTTTCGAATACTACGGTATGCCTGGAACTCCAACACTTATGCTTATTGATGAAGATGGAGTGACTCAATGGGAGAGTTCAACATATTATCCAGATCAAGAAACGATCTCAGAAATTGAAACACAATACAAGGATTTGATTTAATGGCAGACATACTTTTACTCTCAGCCCTCGTTCTAGCCTCGATGTGGGTGGGTCCTTTCTGGCTCCTCATGATGATTCAACCATACGAAGAAAGAACACAAAAGTGGATGAGTGGGCCATGGTTTGTACTCGGACCCCTCATCTCTTATCTGGTGATATTAATGATGAATTTAGGAGCACTTGCCGACATGATGGGCGACGGGACTGTCAGTGGTTTCGTTGAAGCATTAGCCGATATTCTTGGTACTGAAGAGGGCGCAGTCCTTGCTTGGACTCACTTTGTAATTGGCGATATTATCACAACTCGATGGATATGGAAACGAAGCATAGAGACAGAAATAAACAAAACTGTGACGCAGACAGCCATATTGTTCGGAGTGATGCTGATGCCTGTTGGCCTCGCCATCCATTTCGTATCCATGCACTTGAAGAAGACAAATAACACGCATTCATAACTAAAAACAGTGGAGGAAGAAATATGCAAAGAGAAATCACTGTAGAAGAAGCATTTCTTCAATGCGAAGAAATCTGTAGAAAAGCATCTTCAACGTTCTTTGCAAGTTTCTCAGCACTCCCTCTAAAGAAACGAAAAGCAGTTCATGCTGTCTATGCGCTATGCCGATATCTCGACGATATTGCTGACGGGGATACGCGTCCTAATGTTGAGGAGAGTGATGAGTTGAATCAACTCGTTCTCGAGAGGGACCAGTTACTACGATCTATTCATCAATCTCAACCAAACAACTCAGAAGAAGAACACAAGTATCGCTTGATGGCTCTTGTCGATGCCAAAGAACGACTAAATCGCCTGTTTAATGGAGACAAGACAGCGACACAAAATGAACCAATCTTTGTCGCCATGCATCAAGTCTTCAAACAATTCCAGTTCCGTCTCGATGATTTTGAAACGATCATCGAAGGAATGGAAGATGACCTCTTCGAAGTGCGTCTACGAACCTGGGATGAAGTTCGTTCGTACTGCTACAAAGTTGCTTCCGCAGTAGGCCTTGTGTTGATTGAAATCTATGGCTGTGAAGATGCAGGAGCTCGCATCCATGCCATCGATATGGGTATCCAATTACAGATGATCAATATCCTCAGAGACGTTGCTGAAGATTATCACTCAGGGAGAGTCTATCTTCCAATTCAGGCCTTAGCAGAATACAATATTGATGTGGATGAACTTGGAAAGACCGACTTTGGAACCAATCAACGATGGAAAGCCTTCGTTCAAGAATACATGGGAGTTGTTCGAAGACATCAGGAATCTGCTAAACATCTTTTCGAATATTTGGATTCAAAATCAAGATTGCAACCACAACTTATGTGCGAAGCCTATGACGCTATCTTCCATGAGATTGTACGACGATCCGGAGATGTATTCAGCAGCAGACCAAAACTGTCCAAATGGAGGAAACTTCGATTGGCTGCAAAACTATCCATCCGCAGAATTCGAGCAAAATGGTCTTGATGCAACAGCATAGGACACATCCAATGGATTCAAACCCTAACGGCCACTCGCCCGTTCATGGTTGAGGTACTACCCGTTTCTGTTACGGTTCTCCTACCGACTCGGAATGAAGAAGAAGCATTGGGCGCTACGGTTGATGCAATCCCGAGAGGATGGTGTGAGTCGCTTGAAATCATGATTGTCGATGGTTCATCTACAGATCGTACAAGAGAAATTGCACTTGAAAAGGACGTCCGTGTTCACCTAGAACCTCGAAAAGGATACGGAAGAGCGTATCGTACTGGATTTGCAGTTGCCTCGAATGACATTATCGTCACAATGGATGCAGATTGTACTTATCCTGCCGAACTCATTCCTGAACTCGTCAAGAAACTCATTGATGATGATTTGAAGTTTATCACTTGTGACCGATTGAGCATGGCAGAATCGGGGTCAATGTCTGGCCTACATGGATTCGGCAACTGGGTTCTTTCATTCACTGCTCGAGTATTGTTTGGTTATGGCATCAAAGATTCTCAATCAGGAATGTGGGTTTTCCGCAAGGATATTTTCGAGAATCAAAAGATGCGTCCCACCAACGATGGAATGCCTCTTTCTGAAGAAGTCAAGATCCTTGCAAGAAAGCACCTTGGAAAGAAAAAGGCAATCGAAATTTCGGTTCCATACAGGGAGCGTGTTGGAGAAGCTGAAATTCATACCTGGGGAGATGGTTGGAAGAACCTACGTTTCCTCTATGCTAAGCGAATCGGACTCGCTCGTAAGAAAACAGAATGGGGACCGCTTGATGACAATCCCGATAGTTTAAACGGCGATTTACCAGAACAGAAAAAGTGATTATTCCTGTTTAAGGAATTTCAATGGAGCCAATCTTGAATCGATTGCAATTCGTTGATGCAACATAAGCAAGAATGGGACCAGTACCCACAAAGTCATCCAGTAATAGATTGTGGATTCCACGAATTCTGGCGTTGTTGTACTAACCTCTCCTTTAACTCCAATGTAAGATTCTGCATCAACCGATCCAGGAGCAGGCGGTTCTGCTTCAACAGCAGTTCGGTTTGCAGGACGTACCATGCCAATATCGTACCCGCCTCCTTCAAACTCCAAGACAAAACCATCGAGACCAAACGATGTCTCTGCCTCAAAATCAGAATGTGCTAAGAAAGCCTCTGAATTATCATTTTCAGCATACAATTCAGGATCTCCCGCTGAAGTTGAAAACCAAGAGATTGGAAGAAGTATCAAGATCATTACGAACACTGTTAGAACCATTGTCATCGAAGTGAAGGAAAGCAAACGACGGCCAACGGTAAGCCAGAATCCACTGTGCTGCTTCCAAAAATCAATGAGAATTAAAACCAAAAGAATGGCAGATATCAGCATTGAACCATAGATTAATTGATGTGTATTGGATTTGATTTCATCAGGAGTTGGTGATGAAAATGTTTCATTCCAATCCTCTTCATAGGTTTCCTGATTCTGTAATGCAGCTCTTGAATCTCGCTCACTTTGCCAATGGCTCAGACGTATAGGGCCAAACAATTCGATCGAGAGATCATCCTGATCTTCTTTCATGTCAATAGTGATATTGACCGCTACACCTTCAAGAGAAAGTGGACCTTCCTCTACAGTTGCTGAAAGACGTCCAGTAAACCATGATTCGTCCTCGAGCGATGTGTTCAACCCTTGAAGCACAACCAATTGAACTACAAGCACAATACAGGCGACAATGCGCCATCGAACAATACGACGAAGTCCTTGTGATGATGGCCCGGATGGATTTGGACTCACATGCAATTGCGTCTCTCGAGCACGCAACTCGCTTGAATGAATCCGCCCTAAGTCGTATTCATCTTGGCTCATTCTTCGTCCTTAGAACGGATTGTTACAAACATTCCTGCAAGAGCAATGATTGAGACCGTCATTAGAGGTGATACGAACGGCAGCAAGCTATCTACTTCCTCTTTTGTGGTGTTGGTTTCTCCTTCTGTGCCTCCCTCAGAGTCAACTGGGTCCTCAGGCAGTGTCTCAGGATCAATGCCTTCGTTGACTGCTTCAACTTCATCGGTGTTGTGTGTTGTAAGATCAACCAAGTCTGCTAATTCAGTTTGGTCTTCAATGACTTCTGCTTCTTCTTGGGCTGCAAGACCTGTGAAGTAAGTGACTGAAACACCACGTGTTGGTGTGCCGTATGCATTGCTTTGTGGACCGATGAGCGTGTACCATTGTGTACCACCAGGGGAGGCAACAACTTGGAATCCAACGAATCTGTCGTCTTCTGTATCAAACAGTGCGTAAGCCATACCATCTTCGTATGCGACATCGAAATCATCTTCAAAGTTTGAAAGGCGATTTTCAAGATTTTCTCCGAAGATTTCCAATGCATTCTCAAGCGTGGATTCTCCAATCGCTTCAACGATTGTGATCACTTTATCACTTGGTTCCATATCTCTTGAAACTGAATCACATTCTTGGCTTTCAGAAATCATAACGTCGTCGCTTAGGCGAGTGACTTCTATATCGATACAATATTCGCCAGGTCCATTGATTGAAGCCATTTCATAGCCGTATGCATAATCGTTATCTGTTACTGCGATTGACCCAGCGTCTGAAGTTGTGCCTTCATCATTTGTAACTGTCCAAGATACTTCATAATCCTCATTGTAATCAAGACCACGGACTTCATAATCGAACTCCATTTCATCTTCTGAAGAGTCCATCATATTAATGTAAATATCATACTGTGGGCCCATAGTTTCATCCTCACCGTTTGGACAATCTTCCCATCCATTGTTAACATCCCATGCGCTGATTTGCCATGAGTTTCCTTCGTTGTCAGTACACCAGAATTCTTCATCAGAATTATCTTCACAGTCATCATAACCGTCGTTCACATAGTCTCTTGATATTTCATTCAAATTAGCACAAACAAAGTAATCTTCATCATCTTCACCATCACCAGAAATGCCATCAGCAAAGTCTCCAAATATTTCTTCAAAGTTATCATTGCCCATGAGTGCATCAACGATCGTTGGGTAATCTCCACTACCAACAACAGAGTTTGCCCACATCATAGCCCACATTGCAGGGAATGCAAGTGGTGTAGGAGAGGCATATGCTTGATGGACTTCAAGCGTGCTTCCATCATCGATTGTGATCATCTGAGAAGGCTCATCGAGCAGTTCCATTGCACCGCCCATGAAGAAGAGTTCTACTTCTCCATCGTAGAAATCTGTAACAGAGTCTGTGATAGAGATGTCAAAGTCACCTGCTGGAAGTCCAAGTTCTTCTGTAGGAATGCCAGTTAGTTCAAAGACAACAGAGGTTGCGGTTTCGTAATGGATATTTCTCTCTGAACAATGATCAGTAACTCCAATCTCTCCGTCATCATGGTCATCATGGTCATGTGAATCGTCATGATCATCGCCATCGTCATCATCTCCACAGGACCAAGCCAGTTGCTCTCCAGGTTGGAGATTTGTCATCTCGTTGTATACAGGCGATGGCTCGTCCATTCGAACTTCGAGTAGACCATTGTTGATTTCGTAAGAAGTTCCAATCTTTAATTCAACATCAAAAGGAAGTGATTCGCCGTCACCAGAAAGTTCACCTGAAATACCAACGCTGTACTCAATCATAGCGTCAATTTCCATTTCCATGTCCATTCCATGGAGGCCCATGTTCGCATCAAAGTATTCTGTGTAGAGAACATCTGCATTGAATAATTGCTCAGCGTCGTATCCAATAGTCAATTCAATTCCAGCATAGGAATCATCCCATTCTGCATTGACTGCGAAGTCATCGAGGACTCCGTGTCGTACTGTCAATTCTGTGATTTTAGTGGAAAAATCAGTTGGTGTTCCATCGACATCGAGTGTTACCATATCACCATCATATTGCTCGAAAACAATTGTTGTCGTTCCAGTTGTAACACGACCAATCAACAAATCGATTCCTGCATCATCGCCAGCAGCCATAACTTCTTGGAAGATCTCAGTAAGGTCTAATCCAATCATAGATTCAATGTCAGCATTGAGGTTTGAGTAATCGTATTCAATTCCAAAAGCGATCGGTTCTGCATCTTGTGCAGCCACGTTAGCCGGTATGGTTGTAACAATCATTAGACAGGCAAAAAGCAGAGCGATGGTTCTCTTCATGGAAAACCGTTCACCAGACTTCTATATGAAGGATTTGGGGGGCCTAAATTGAAGAGATTTCAAACATTGTCCCAATCCAAAACCTCTTCAGAAGGTTTCTCTGATTCAGAATCCTCTGATTCAACCTCTTCCTCCATCCCATTTCCAAAGACACCCCATGAGTCGATTAATTTCATCTCAGCGGTGGCTTGTCGACGACGTTGAATGATGATGAGAAGTCCAACGAGTATCACAATTGAGATGGCTCCGATCAGAACAGGCATTGACAAAAAGCCCCCTTCATCTTCATCGACAACTTTCAATGGCTCAAAGAGAATATCGATATTGGCATTGTCATCTATGCCATCGGTTGCGATGACTTTCAGACTTGGGCTACCTTCTCCTTCAGGTTGGAATTCCAAAGAACCCGTCCAAACATAATCCCCATCATCATCTGATAGATTGAAACTCCATGATTGAATCAGGTGGTTAATATCAACTCGAACATCGTCTGTCGTACCATCTGCATCAACCAATTGAACCGAGACTTCCAATGTTACTCTTTCACCAGATACAAACTCCTTTTGGGAAAGTTGTAAACTTGATTGAACCAACTCTGGCAGACTTGACCGGACTGTGAAGTTGATGTGTTCTTGTGATACTGCCCCCCTGGAATCTTCGACGTAGAGAGAAACGTGATGAGACCCCGGTGCAAAGACTTGAGAAAACGTTGATTGCGTACTTAGGACACTCATTTGCCCGTTACTTTGCTGAGTTGTGGAAGGCCATAATCTCCATTCACGAATGACGAGATCTCCGTCTGCATCTGATGAGTCGCCTTCAAACAATATCATCACTCCTGGATCGATTGATTGTAAATTAGAAGGGGATAGGATAACAGAAACAGGGTCACTTGCTTCAATTATCAAGTGCACATACTCAATTCGAATTGCCCCAGTCGAATCAATCAATTCAATCTGTACGTCCTGTTCACCTGCATCCAGTTTAACTGAATGTGTAACGGATGCGTTGACATCTGTAAGCAGAGGGACATACGTTTCTGTAACTGAATCATACTCTCGAACTGTCATCGTGAACTCATCACCATCATAATCAATACTTGAACGAGCATCGAAGAGAATCATTTCACTCGAAGAATAAACACTGTTATTCTGTGGTGAATCAAGGCCTAGAACTGGAGCAGATGGCGAAACAGAAAGTGATCGAGTCGTTGTGATTGCAGAGTTGATACCGTCACTTATCGAGAGTGTAATGACGTGTTCACCTGCGCTCAATCGTTCTTCAAAGGTCAACCAATCTTCCCCTTCAGGAGTCAAGAGACCGTCGACATCGCTTGTCCAAATTATTTGCAGGAATTCAGAGCCTGCTGCTGGTTCAATCTCTGAACAATGCCAATCATCACCTGCAGGGAATGTCGAACAGGATGAATCCCAGTCACCACTTCCATTGGCACTAAACGGGATAAGAATTGAAGAATCGAGATTGTCAAAGACGTCAAGGTCTTCGATAACTGCTTTAGGAACGGAATTATCAACTGTAATTAATTCCGAATATACAGACATCTGACCACCATGTTCCATTCGATTATCTGTGACTCTTAGCTCGATTTGATGGACACCTCGTGAAAGATATCCATCCCACGAAATATTCTCAATCGTGTTGCCAACCATCAAAGTTCCATCGACGTTGGACCACCATTCAAAGGAAATCTCGTTCCCTTCAGGATCATATGATGTACTTCCATTGAAGAAAATGAGGTCCTCACTCGCTGTCCCATTTCTCTCGAGAGTGAAAGAAGCTTCTGGCATTTCGTTGAACAACTTCACTTCAGCAGAGTATGTGTCGTTGTTACCCACTTCGTCCCATGCAATTACAGTCAGGAAAAAGGAAGCTGGTGGATCGTCAGAGAAGTGATCGAATGTGTACGTAATCTCTTGCGGACAGTTCCATTGATTGTCCCAAACAGGACTTTGACGGTTGTAACCACCGAATGTGATGATACAGGCGAAGTCATCTCCTTCAGGATCGAATGTTCCTGTTGTGTTAATCACAACAGTCCCGGTTTGTGGCATAAACAGTTCACTGTATTGAGTTAAACTCGGTTCAAAAGACACGTTGAGTTCAGGTGCAAGGTTGGTTAACTCAATGGTTCTACTTTCAGATTCACAATGACCTGCGTCATCGCATACTTCCAGCGTAATGATATGAAGGCCATCAGACAATCCACATGCCCACTGATCGTTCGTGTTTGCAGTAAATGGAATGCCATTGCTTGGCCCATTCGATGGAGCCCATGTTCCTGAACATGATGATTCAATATCTCCATCAAGATCACTCGTCCAAGTAAACGTGAGTTCATCTTCATCCAAATCCCATGTGTCCGATGCATTAAACTCAACAGCACCTTGTGATGGGAAGATGGCTCCATCTTGCGGAGAAGTCCACATCAGGAATGGTGCTTGGTTATCCAAATCCAAACGGCAATACATGATTTGATCTGAATCAAGAACGGATGTTGTTGAGTTACTTACGCTGTCATACCCGCAATTGACTGTGACATCATTGTGAACTGAAGCCCCAGTATTGCTCCAACGCTGGCCAATGAAATCAGTAAGTTGTGTTGTACCTATGTCATCAGTAAACTTGGAAACGGAAGGCTCGAATTGGCTGAAGGTAACATTTGCAAAGGCAGATGGAACCCCATTGGACAGATTGTTAACAACCCAAATGGTCACATCCCATGCGACATCAATCGTTGCTCCTGATGGAATGTTTGCGATGGTGAGATCAAGATTACTCGGTTGGTGAAGATGCAGAGTTGAAGAAGCATCCAGATCAAGAATATGGCTTCCTGTTGAATCAAGGAAGTTCGAGAAATTCACATCTGCGTTTTCAAAGTAAATATTTCCAGTACAGTCTGAATCAATTGTGTTTCCATACCCTCCTAGATTTGGATGATTCACCAACTTCAAACATTCAGTGCCTCGCAAGACCGTATTGCTGAGTGTTGAAGGATATGCACCGTTATGGTTCGCATCCCAGAAGATTCCAGAATGATTTCCATCAATGGTTACATCATCAATTCGTCCTGCTGCTTGTTCGATGTACACAGCATATTCGGTATTGGATTCATGATTCAAGTTCGCATCAAGGATATGAAATCTACCACCTTGAGCGCCAATGGTCAGGCCCCCATTATCAATGTAAACTGGATTGAATGACGAACCAATATCTGATACAGTCAGATTTTCAAGCCATAAATCCACTGAATCTTCTGCATAAACTCCGTGACCAGCGGATGAACGGATGACGCATGTCCGACAAGTCACATCACCAGAAGACGATTCGAGGTCGTTTGATTTCTTGAAGGACAAACCTGCGGTTTGCAAAGCAGTAATACCCTGTGAGCCATCGTTTTCAGATGTGAAGTTTGTAAGCGTAACATAGCGAGAATCGTAGACATAAGCTCCTGAATATCCGTTATCGTTTGTATCAAGGCCATCGACAACAACTGTAGCTGAATCAATTAAAATTCCATGTTCAGAATTGTTGTGGAAGTGCCAGCCAGTTCCTTGGACTGCTCCGCCAGATGAAGACCAAAGTGCTGGCCCTGGTGAGCCACTGATCTCAAGATCTTCAAGATGTGCAGCAAAGTATGAACTTGTAATAGCCAGACCTGCGCTATGAGGGCCTTGCCCAGCCTCGCCAGAATCTGTAATCGTTAGATTCCTAAATGTGGTACTTGAATCAACACGGAAGAGCCGTACACCCACACTTGACGAATCCTCAACAAGGACATTCTCAAGCCAAGCACCAGTTGCATTCACCTCGATTGCTGCATTGGCAATATTTGCTGTTTTTGCACCTGCTGAACCAGTTCCCAGAACGGACAAATTTGTGAAATCAGCAGTTTCATAATTTGAGTAATTGTTATGATTTTGCTTATCCAGATAAACACCGCGATACATACTGTTTGTGATGACCACATCTCTGAATACTCCTCGAGTATATCCCGAATCATCGATGTGGCGAACAATGATTCCAGTATCGCTCTTATCGACACGTAAATCCTCAAACAATGGAACACTGTCTTCGACCCAAACACCTGTTGGCTCCCCTAGTGTTGCTCCAGAGATATTGTCCATGATAATGTCTCGGAAGATACCGCCCGAGCCTCCCCAAAGGTTCAATCCTCTTAGCAAATGATCTGTAAAGTAAGCCCGCTCAACAATTGGAGTTGACCCTGACCCAACCGACATTCCAATCCCGTATCGCCAATCGTTTTGGAATGGTAAAAGACGACCTGCTTGCTCAACATGCAAATCTCGAATCACTGGACTGGAACTTCCAAACATATCGATACCTACACGATCGGGATTGAAGATTGTAACATTGTTAAGAACCGGATCAGAATTATAGAGTGTTAAACCAAAAATCGAATCTTCAATGTGAAGATGATTGATTATACTGCCTCGTCCATTTGATGAGGAGTTGAATTGAATTCCTTCGTGGTCACTTGAAGTGGTTGAACTGGAGGACAAAACTACAGGACAGGTCGGCGTTCCTTGTATCGTAATTCTTCCGTCGACAATAATGCGAACGCTTGAAGACATCGTAACGTTGGTACAAGATGTAATCAACAATTCATCTTGAATATCCACATAATAATTTGAAGTTAAATCGACTGTTCCCGACCACGTCGTTGTCGACCTTGCAGAAACATAATTTTCATTGTCAAAATCTGTTTGTTCAAGGGGTTCACCGTTTACCATTGGTGAAAGGGACATGAAAAGGAAGAGGCATAGGAATATCCCTGCAATCAGTGGTTTCCTCCCTACCATGTTTTATTCATCCATAGCAATGCCATTTGAAGCCATCCGTTCGTTGATTAGAGCAAAATATCTTACCCCAAGCGATAAAACCCGTATACTCAAGGGTCAAATCATGCCTGAGGCGTTTATCCTGTTCAAAACTGAGCCATCACACGAACGTGATGTTTACCTCTCACTCACATCTCATGAGGCGGTCCAAGAAGTCCATGCTTTGTATGGTGAATTCGATTTACTCGCTCGTGTAAGCAGCGATTCCGCTCAGAATTTAACCAACCTTCTGATGAAGGAATTTAGAACAATCGAAGGAATTCGAGATACTCAGACACTGATTGCAGTCGAATATTAGGGTGATAACATGGCGATTGGATTTGTATTGATTACAACGAAACCTGGTGAAGAAGAGAATGTTCGTACTGCGTTAGATTCGATCGAGCATGTGACCGATCGTTGGATGCTTTTCGGAGAATACGATATAATCGCACGCGTTCAGGCAGATGACGAGTTTGTACTAACGCGGTGTATTGTAGAAGAAATCCGACCACTTCAAGGAATTAAGGATACGAAAACCATGATCGGTGCTGAACTCTAATCACATTGATTGATGAAGTTGTTTTGAAAGGTATCTTGCCCTATTTGGACATCCAGACAAGCGGAATCGTAGAATTGCTTCGCGGATTGACGAGACTTTTTGTTGAGGTTCTAATTGAGAACGTAATGCCCACCATCGAGCAACCAATCGATTCGCAGTTACTGAATCCATTGACTCAATCATGGCAATGTCCAACGTTGAATGGATATGCTGGGCACGGAATGGTTCTGTTTCAACCAAAGCCTCGCACAAGAGAAGCTGAAGGGATGCTTTGAACAAGGGTTGCTTTAATTGTTCTGAAATCCGTTCTACGTCCTTAATTGTTAGAGCGAATTCCATCGTGTTTGGTTTTGCTTCCACCAAGGAGGCCTTCGCAGATAGAAATTGAACGAGAGTATCGTGCTCTGTTGCGATTGATATCAATTGGTCTCGAAGGAAAGTTGCTTCAGAAAAATCACCTTTATGCAATGCGATTGAATGCTTCATTACAACGATGGATGTGAGAACAATTTGACGAATCGAAGGTTCATCTGGAGGAGTAATGTTCTGAATCATTCGATCCAGTAGAGTCAATTGTTCCGACGGAGTCTCTCCAACGAGATCATCGATTGCTCTTGACAAGACAGATAATTGAAGCCGAAGTTTTTCGTCAGGATCTTCAATGGTTTCGTACGACTGCTCAAAGGATTCTATCGATCCCTTTTTCCCTTCAAAGTGAGCGATTTGTAGACGCAGGTGTTCGATTCGAGGATCATTTTCTGCCTGTGAAATATATTCTTTTGCGATATCAAGTTCTGCACGATTAAGTGCATGTTGAGTTGCAAGTGTAATCAAGTCGACATCGGTCGGTTGTATGGATACTGCCTCATCAAGAAGGGTTGCAAAGGAACCTGAGCGTTCATGCATAAGGACGGTTGCTTGTTGAGAAAGTACTGAGCCAATGTCTTCTTCTTTGCGCTGAATTCTGTGATGAAGTTCAGCAATTGCAGAAAACGAATCGCTGTGTTGGGACCAATGTTCAATCGATTCAAGATGGAGTTTGTCAAGTTCGTCTTCCGTTAAATTTGAGCGACAAACATTGCGAACAAGATGTTGCATTTCCATCGACAAATCATTCGGTATCCATCGAAGTAAAGCATGTTCGTCGAGGAGTGATACGTCTTCAGGATTGATCATTCGCTCTGCCGGAACTGGGAAAGGAAGCATGAGGAACGGTGGTATTGCTGTATGCACATCAGCAGAGACATCGCCAAGAACAACTTGTTCAACGTATGCACGAACATCGTCACTTTCTTCGGGCAAAGGTGTCGAATCATCATACATCAGAATTGCAAGT
>Ga0208277_1000979_pt1 | contig 16843 bp, 13 predicted proteins | sample ETNtaG_5_FD_185782 | JGI IMG/M metagenome (GOLD analysis project Ga0208277, IMG submission 185782) | Marine microbial and viral communities from oxygen minimum zone, Eastern Pacific Ocean - ETNP201406SV205 (SPAdes) (version 2) | ecosystem: Environmental > Aquatic > Marine > Oceanic ...
GTGCTTGTTCACTTGTAAGTTCCATGGGATTCATCCCCTTTTGTCTTGAGTCAAGTGGTGGCTCGACTAACGAATGTCCTGGTTGTAGCCCTGCTCCCAGATATTGTTGAGAGTTATGTAGTGGGACTACTACGGCTTTAGCACTTCTTCTCATGCGAAACCGACTTGTTGTATTACTAAGAGCAAGTGAAGGCGCAGTTATACGGTTTCGTAGCCAATAAATACCGGCACCCAACCATAAAATAGCTAACGCAATTAACAGCATTTCTCCACCAAACTCTTTTAGCTGTACTATTAAAATTTTTGCACTAATTCATTGGTAATTGGTGGATACGCAGGGAATTTAGTGAATCAGCATTATCTTTCAGCTTCGCAGCGCCTTATTCTTTTCGCTTATAAGGTCCGGATTTCCCGCCAGTTTTCTCCCATAGCGAAATCTCGGAGATAACCATTGCCTTATCAATGCTTTTGCACATGTCATAAATTGTTAACGCAGCAACTGAGCATGCTGTTAAAGCTTCCATCTCTACACCTGTTTTACCCTCAATAGAAACTATTGCCTCAATAGCAACATGATCCTCTTGAACATCTATATCCACCGAAACTGCGTTGATTGCAAGAGGGTGACATAGGGGTATGAGCTCTGATGTTTTCTTTGATGCTTGAATACCTGCTATGCGGGCTGCGGCAAAGACGTCGCCTTTGGGAACCTCTCCATCGCTGAGTTTGACTAATGTCTCTTGACTCATAAAGACCTTCGCCTTTGCTGTTGCTTCTCGAAGGGTCTGGTCTTTAGCGCTCACATTGACCATTCGTGCTTGTCCTGCGTCGTCAAGATGTGTAAATTCTTGTTCCATTCCTTAGCCGCCAATCTGAGACATAGATTTGCTTGGTCGTATAAAAACCGATTTCCCTATTTGATGACCAGCCCACTTTTCTTGTACCCCTGCAACAAACAAGTTTGAAATGTCATCATCGGTGGCGCCATTGCGTAGAAGGTTTCTCATGTCATAGTCTTTCAAAGCAAAAAGACAGTTTCGGAATTTTCCATCAGCAGTTAGCCTTATCCGATCACAGGACTCGCAAAAAGCTTCGGTGACAGTAGCAATAACGCCGATTTCGCCTGCGCCATCTGCGTACTTCCATCTTGCTGCTGGTGCGTTACCGCGCTGCAGTGGAACAATTTCATGACGTGAGGATATGAGCTCTAAAATTTCAGTCAGAGGCATAACACGATCGTTGCTCCACTCCTCATCAGCATCTAAGGGCATGAACTCGATGAAACGAACCGTGACCCTTTTCTCTCTTCCAAACTCGGCAAAGTCGAGAATCTCATCGTCGTTGATCCCTTTCATCACAACCATGTTGATCTTCACAGGGTCAAAGCCTGCGGCTCTGGCGGCGTCTATTCCCTCAAGGACCTGTTCAAGATTATCACGTCTTGTGAGGTCATTAAATCGATCACGGTGGAGGGAGTCCAGCGAAATGTTGATTCTGTTCAAGCCTGCAGCTTTTAGCTTTTCAGCCATCAGCGGCAGAGTTACCCCGTTTGTGGTCATTGATAGGTCAACGGGTAATTGGCTTAGTCGGCTAATAAGGTCCGCAAGGTTTGCGCGTACTGTTGGTTCCCCTCCGGTTAGACGGATGCTCTCTACCCCAAAGCGTAAGACAAGAAGTGATGCGAGCCGTTCAATTTCCTCAAAGGTCAGAAGATCCTCTCGAGGAGTCCAATCCAGACCTTCTTCGGGCATGCAATAGGTGCAGCGAAAATTACATCTGTCAGTTATTGAGATTCTAAGGTCTTTGTGGATTCTGTTATAGGTATCAATGAGCTTTGAAGTCATATGCTCCTATGTTAGCGGGAGAGATCAATCTAGGAAAAGAAATTCTAGTGTTGATCCTTTAGTGACCCCATTTCCATCTGGCAGTATTGCCAGTGCGTTGGCTCCGGCCATCCCCGTTAACTGGTGTGAGCCCTGATGCCCTGCGGACTGGATCTTGGGCGCCCCCTCCCCTACATCGGCTGAGACTCTGAAGAAATGTGTCTTTCCATCTGGTTTCCTTAAGAAATCCTGAGCAGCTTCCCCTTCAAAGATAGTCCGATACGGGTTGTTATTTCCCGACATTTTTCTTAACGCTGGTCGAGCAAATAGCTCATAAGAGACCATTGAAGATACAGGGTTACCTGGCAAGCCAAAAACCGGAAGTTCATTTACTATGCCGAAAGCTAAAGGTTTTGCAGGCTTGATTGCGACTTGCATCCATCTCATTTCGCCAAGCCTATTCAAGACAGTCTTTACGTAATCAAAGTCTCCCATGCTGACACCTCCGGTTGTAACCAGAGCATCGCAAGTATCTTGTGCCTTCTTTATTGTTCCTTCAATTGCAGCTTCATTATCCGGTATCAAACCAAAATCCATTGTTTGGAATCCATCTCTTTCAAGAAGTGCTAAAAGCGAGAATCTGTTTGAGTCCCTTATTTGCCCCGGCTTGAGCACTTGAGAGCCTTCAATCAGTTCATCGCCAGTTGAGAAAATACCCACTGTTGGAGTTCTTACAGTTGTGATTTGGTAAATTCCCAAGCTTGCGAGAAGCCCCAGATGAGCTGCGTTGAGTAACGTACCTTTAGGTATCACTAAGTCACCAGGTTCTAGGTCTTCGCCACTGCGTCTTATATGCTGCCCTTCGGAAACTTCTTCCTTTATTATGACTACTGATTCATTTCCCTGTTGTTCAGTCCATTCAACCATAACTACCGCATCTGAACCATCGGGGATGGGTGCACCTGTCATGATCTTTGAGCATTCTCCGTCCTGAATAGTGGAGGTGGGTGGTTTCCCTGCTGCTATCGTCTCAAGCACTGTGAGAGAGATCGGTGCTTCTTGAGTCGCCCCATTGGTGTCAACGGCTCGTACTGCGTAACCGTCAACAGCCGTATTATCAAAAGGAGGAATGCTTTCGTTCGACAATATGGATTCAGTTATGATTCTGTTTCTTCCTTGCAAGAGATGCACGTCCTCACTTTCTAGAATTTTCATACTCTCCATAACATGGCTTTGGGCATCCTCTAACGGAATCATGGATTCATGCTAACAAATGTTGAGACATGCCGGACACTTGCTTTACCCGACGAAGGACTATCATGATGTAGTGACTTGGTGGTACTTCTTAATTCCTGTGAGCTATGGCTTTGGAATCTTCCCTACTGCTCAATTAGTTGCAGGTTTATTAGGGCATGATCCCACTGAAGAGGGGTCTGGAAATCCTGGAGCTTCAAACGTGTACAGGGTTGCTGGAGCGAAAGCAGGAATTTTGGTCTTAGCGGGAGATTTGATGAAAGGCTTCACCCCGGCGTTGGTTTGCTATTTCATCGACGGAAGATTTTTTGGTTTATTAGCTGGTGTTGCTGCAATGCTCGGCCACATATTCCCAGTAACTAGAAAGTTTTCTGGTGGTAAAGGTGTGGCGACAATTGGTGGTGTGGGAATCGCCCTATATCCACTGGTTGCAATCATCGCTGTTGTGATTTGGTTCCCCATTATGAAATTATTTCGAAAAGCGTCTCTAGGGTCACTTGTATTAATCGGAATCTTTCCAGTCGGAGTTTTGATTAGCTCATCTGGATCTCTTAGAGAGTTTTTCGTTTCGTTAGGAGCCTCTCTAATTGTCTTGTCAAGACACAGCAAGAATATTCAGCGTTTGATTAGTGGCGACGAACAAGCAATTGATTAGTTAAATCTTCCTGTAGAGTTTCCTTTTGAGAAACTATTGCAGTTTCGCATATATTGATGGAGATTGAGGATGCCAACGTACGACTACCGATGTGATACATGCGAAAATGTTTTTGAAGTTTTCCAGTCTTTCTCGGAAGATCCACTCTCAAAATGCCCCAAGGATAATTGTGGCGGAGCAGTTAAAAAGATATTTTCTGCGCCTGGAATCTCATTCAAGGGCTCTGGATTTTATAAAAACGACAGCAGGTCTAAATCATCGTCATCGTCGTCGTCGTCATCATCATCATCATCATCATCATCGACACCAGAGTCCAAAACAACTAGTTCTGATTCTTCTAGTTCAGACTCGAAAGCGAAAGATTCAAGCCCAAGTACTTCAAAAAGCTCTTCGAGCGCGGACTAAAACTACCCGATGGAAATTAGAATTATGGCTGCGAAGCCTATGACTAATCTGTAATAACCAAATATTGCAAAGCTTCTTTGTTCAAGCCACTCAACCATAAATCGCACCGAGATAATCGCTGCTACAAAAGCAACACACAAACCTATCAAAGGCGTTGTATACCCAAAGCTATCAATGACTTGCTGACCGTCGGTCCCTAACTCAAAAACTGTTGCTGCAGTTAGTGTTACGAAGCCGAGAATAAAGCTAAACTCCACCGCTGCTTTCAAAGATAACCCAACAAGCACAGCGGCAATAATAGTTACGAGGCTTCTACTGACACCAGGCCATAATGCAAGGGCTTGCACAAGTCCGATCAGGAAAGCTTTTTGTGCCGTTAACTCTTCAAGTCTCTTTCCGGGCCGATTGAAAATGTTTTGACGGTCAATGGCGAGAATGCATACCCCCCCTACTACCCATGCTGCCGCTACCGGCCAGAGACTGTATAGATTATCTTTAACGGAATTCGCTGCTGCTAAACCAATTACTGCAGTTGGTACACAAGCCGTAATGAGGCTTCCCAGCATCTTTTTGCCCTCAGAGTTCCTTCCGAAGAGACCCTGAAGCATTTGAACTAAACGTTGCCGATAAAGAACTGCCACAGCAAATATTGCACCTATTTGGATACTTATGATGTAGCTATCTATGGCTTCTTCCGAGAGTTTGGTTTCTCCTACGTTTAGAATTTCTTTAGTTGCGAGTAAGTGCCCAGTTGAGCTAATCGGCAAAAATTCGGTCAGCCCTTCCACAATTCCAAAAATGGTTGCTTTCCAAATTGATAACGATTCCTCTGGCAGTACTCTTTCTAAACCCAGTGCTGGGTCAGCGATCAAGAGAGATAACCCAGTAGCCATAAACGCTATTGAGGTTATTCTTCTAACAAATTTCTGCTTTGAGGGTGCCGACTCCATCAGTCTCCTTACCTTAGGATCCTAGATGGGTTAGTTAGTTATGTGTTATCAGACACCAGAAACTGTGACATCAGCTACGACAAGGCTAACTCCAGATGCCCTCATAGGTAACCGCTCAAGGTCATTACCTATGTCAAGCACTTCTAACAGCATTCGTTGAAGTGTTGAGGCAATGGTTATCTCCCTAACCGGTTCTGACAATTGCCCGTCTTTGATCAATAAGCCTTCGGCTCCAGCAGAGAAATCTCCACTGACTGGGTTAACCCCTGAGTGAAGCCCGGAGACTCCCTGTATCAAAATTCCATCGTCTACCCCATCAATTAATTCTTGTTGAGATTTAGTTCCAGGAACAAGTGATAACGCGCGTGCCCCAACTCCAGGAGATGAATTATAGCTACGAACAGCTGATCCAGTTGATTGGGTTCCCATTGACCTTGCAGTGTAAGAGTTATGCAAGAACGTGTTAAGGACACCATGATCTATGAGTACATTCCGTCTACTTGCAAGACCCTCTCCATCAACCTCCGTCGCAGTAAATGCGTTAGGGTCTGTTGGGTCATCAATTAAGGTAAGTATTTCTGCTGCTATCTTTTCATTTTCCCTATCAGCAAAAAGTGAACGTCCTTTAAGAAGGGATTCTCCGCTAAATGTGGAACCGATTATTCCGAGAAACTGCGCAGTTACATAGGGATCTAAAATTACTGTTTTGCGCCCTGATGATGCTTTTTGTGCACCCAACATGCGGGTCGCTCGTTCGGATGCTAACGACCCAGCTTTCTCAATTTCAAGTTTTGCAGGGTCACGACCGACGGAATAACCAAATCCGGTCTGCATGTCTTTTCCATCGGATGCAAGCGATGAGCCAGCAATGTAACATCCACCATCGTAACTTGATCGTCTGATGCCACTTGATGTAACTATTGCGCTTGCTGAAATGGAGTCAACATATTCTGATGATTCCACCCCCACTATTCGCTCATCCGATTTCATTATGTATTCTTCTAATTCTTTAGCTAAGGCAATTTTATCTTCAGTCGCAAATTCTTTCAGTGCGGGGTCATAGAGATCTAAGGAAATTGGCTCGACATTATCTGGTTCGGCGATTTGAAGCATTTCATCAAATGTCCCGAATGATGCATTGTCTCTTGCCTCTGACAGAGTTTCCTTAAGGATTTCCATGTCAAGTGAACCAGCGTAAGCCATTCCCTGGCGTCCATCTTGGACGACTCTTATACCAACGCCCTGAGATTCTGAGGCAGTAAATGACTCTAATTCTCCTTTGTAGACCCTAATGTCCGTCTCTTGATCGTGGACAGCGATAACTTCTATTTGTTCATTAGGAACACTGAGAGCGATGACCTCATCCGCTATGGCAAGTAACTTCTCTTCCATTATCTATGCCGCAGTTCCACCGACGGTCAAACTTTGAACTCGCAAGGTTGGTGTCCCATCTCCGACCGGTACTCCTTGACCGTCTTTGCCACAAGTACCCGGGGATCCCATTGCGAAATCGTTACCTAGGGCGTCTATCTGATTGAGGACTTCTGGTCCGTTGCCTATTAGATTCCCTTCGCGTATTGGTGCAGTCACTTTCCCATCTTCGATTAAATACGCTTCGGTCATTCCAAACACGAAATCGCCAGTCGCTGTGTTAACTTGCCCTCCTCCTAGATGAGCTACGTACACTCCTGACTTGGTGTCGGCGATAATGTCTGCTGGGTCGGTCTTCCCGTTTGCAATGTATGTATTAGTCATACGAACCATTGGCAGGACCATATAACTTTGCCTCCTCCCATTTCCACTACTTTTTCGGCCCTGTGATCGTGACCGCAATCCATCCCACATGTAATCCATTAATATTCCATCCTGTATTAATGTGTTTTTTTGAGCTGGGTGACCTTCGTCGTCTATTGCGAAAGCCCCCCATTCTTTAGCCATAGTCCCATCGTCGATTAGTGTCACTAGTTCGCTTGCGACTTGTTCGCCAGTTCTCTCAGCAAATACGGATGCTTGTTTTTTAACTAGGTCAGCTTCCAATCCATGACCGCACGCTTCATGAAAGAGGACTCCGCCACCGCCAGAGCCGATGACTACTGGCATTGCTCCGCTGGGTGCCGGTCTCGCGTTTAATTTCGTTAATGCCCTTTGGGCTGCTGTTTGCGCTAATTCCTCAACATCATATTCGTCAAATAGCTCAAACCCTATAGGTCTTCCTGTAGATTCTCTTCCTGTTTGCATACCTGCATCCCCCGTTGCGACACATGCAACTGAAAATAGTGTCCTGACCTGATCATCTGAGGCATATACTCCGTCGCTGTTCGCCACAAGAATACGGCGTCGTGAATCACCGTATCTTGCAGACACTTGGGTTATTGATCTGCTTTGACTTCGAGCTACTTCATCAGCTCTTTTTAACAACTCCACTTTTTTTATCTTTTCGACTGTTTCAGGAAGAACCAGAACAGGGTTAGGTGATGGGGCGTTTGACGCTATTAATTTATTTGCTGAACTAGCACCTCCATTACTGCGCGCTGCAGCGGCGGCTGACCTAGCAGCTTCCAAAAGCCCTTGTGTACTGAGGTCAGCTGTGTGAGCAAAACCTGTTGTTTCTCCAACAACAACTCGTATTCCTGCTCCGCGATCTCTTCCTGACGTTAATTCTTCCACTTTCCCATCATCAAAATATGCCGATGAAGAACGCTTATCTTCAACAAAGATTTCAGCGAAATCGCCACCTGTCTTTAAAGCTTCAGCTATTGCGTTCTCAATTAATTCTTTGTCTATCATCTCTTTTTCCATACTTTATAGATTACTTGCTTCGTAAGTCATTGCCCCTATCCGACAGTGAACCGTTCTATTTGCGTATGGTACATGTATGGCATTGGAACCACCTATTCCTGCAGCAGCTGATTACACAGTCAAAGAAGATGATCTGGCAACGACATTGGCATCTGGCGAAGTTGACGTTTTGGCAACCCCGAGAGTTATCGCATGGTGTGAAGCACAAACAATGGCGGCTGTCGCTGATTATATTTCTGATGAAGAAACTACTGTTGGAATGCGAGTTAGGGTTGATCATGTGAATCCGACAGGGCTTGGCGCTACGGTGCGAGTCAGCGCTTTGTTGACAAGAGTCGATGGTCGGAGGCTTACTTTTCAAGTGAGCGCATTTGAGATAAGTGACAATGCGGAAGAGCTACAGATTGCTATGGGTCAGATAACTCGGGTAATCGTGTTCAAAAACCGTTTCATGGAGCGGGTAGATATTTCTTGATGACTCAAAAGCCCACAAATTTAGGGTTTTTTGTTATTTCATTGCTTTTAACCTCATGCATCCAATAAAAGTAGCTTTTGTGCTAATAATCTATCAAGGTTACGTAGATGCGTATTTTGCAACGGATTAACCAGTGGAGTGGGTCAATTTAAGATGAGCTTTGAAACAACTGCGATCGTTGCCGATCGGAAGGCGCATTGGTGGAGGAGTAAGTACGTTACGGTACCACTCCGTATCGGCTTGAGTGTTGCCTTGCTGGTAGTTGTTGTCGTGTCAATGGATGATATTGACTGGGATGAACTGCCTGATTGGAATAGTGAAACTGCTATTTGGAGTATTGGGGCTTTTGTTTTTACACTGGCTGGTTTTATTCTTGGGGCAATTCGCTGGCAAAGGGTTTTGATAGCTTTGGGAGTACGCCAACCGATCGGGCGACTATTCAGTCATTATATGTCTGGGCAATTCGTCTCAAATTTTCTTCCAACGACGGTTGGTGGCGATGTTGTCAGAGTGAGTCGTTTAACAAAGGATACGGATGACGGTCCTATTAGCTTCACCTCCGTTGTCTTTGAGCGGTTAAGTGGGTGGCTGGTTTTACCGGTGATAACATTTATTGGGTTTGCTATCAACCCAGGCCTAACTGGATTAGGAAACTCAACTAGAATTCCGTTAGTAATTGGCTTTGTAACATTAGTGGGTTTAGGACTTGTTCTGCTGTTGCTGGGCAATGACCGTATTGGTGAAGGTTTACGTAACCGGAAAGGTGTTTTACGTTTTGCTAATGCCATCCATCTCGGGATTGATCGCCTAAGGCAGCACCCTAAGGCTGCTAGAGAGGTTGTTCTGTCCGCATTTGCTTATCAATTTATGCTTCTCTTAGCTGCTTTTTGGACTGTAAAAGCACTTGGCATCAATGTTGGATTTACTGCACTGATGGCATTTATTCCAGCTGTTCTTATTATTCAGGTATTACCTCTTGGTATAGGGGGATTGGGAGTTAGAGAAGGAACGCTTGTTGTTTTCCTTTCAGGCATAGATGTTCCTTCTGAACAAGCACTTGCTCTGGGGCTATCAATCTATGCGTTAACGCTTCTCGGTAGCCTAATAGGTTTCCCTCTCCTTATTTTTGGGGGACGAAGAGGAACCAATGGTGCTGATCTCGTTCGGAGCGAAACATAGTTTAGGGTCATAATGCAAAGTGATGTTTTTCGAACTAAGGACTCATCAAGGAATTGGGTATGGGTGCGAGAATTGCTTCTGATAGCTAGTTGTTATTCATGCTACTCATGGGTGAGGAATCAGTTTGGGTCTGCATCAGTCTCCTCAGACACTGCTTACCGAAACGCGGATTACATGATTGAAACTGAGCGTTTTTTTGGTTTGTATTTCGAACCGACTCTACAAAGTTGGTTTAATGGCTGGGTATGGTTTTTGCGCTTCTGGAATATCTTCTACGGGACTTTACACTTTGTGGTGACGCTTGGGGTGCTCATTTATCTGTTTGTTCGAACTAAAAGTGAGTACCGAAAATGGAGGACTATTGGGCTTCTTACTACTGGTGTAGCCTTAGTAGGCTTTGCCGTCTTCCCTCTGATGCCTCCACGATTACTTGGCAATTGCCGTGAGGTGGGGGCATGCGTTGACAGCCCTTATATCGACACAATGGCAGAATATGGGGGTTTGTGGAGCTTTGATTCTGGGTTAATGGAAAGTCTTTCGAATCAGTATGCTGCGATGCCAAGCCTGCATTTTGCATGGGCTTTGTGGAGTTGGCTCGCGATTCGGAAACATATCACTAATAAAGTCGGACGTTTCGCTATAGCGTCCTATCCACCCTTAACATTATTTGCGATTATGGTCACCGCAAATCATTATTGGATAGACGCCCTTGGAGGAGCTGTTGTTCTTGGAGTCGCTTATTACCTTGGAGTTCATCTAATTTCTTGGTTTGATGGTGTTGTTTTACGAACACGCATTCCGGTTGACAGCCCATAGGTGCCGAATTTCATAGCCGTGCAACTATGTTCTCGGGGTATCATGTTGTTAGCTTATTTATGAGGCTTCTTTATTATGCTTGAACAGATTACATGTCCTGCTGATTTACGGCGTTTATCTTATGATCAGTTGAATTCTCTAAGTTCGGATATTCGGCAGTTCATTGTTGACACTGTTGAAGAAAATGGTGGCCACCTAGGATCCAACTTGGGCGTCGTAGAGCTTACGATTGCGTTACACCGAGTTTTTGATTCGCCACGTGACATTCTTTTGTGGGACACCGGGCATCAAGCTTATGTTCACAAGATGCTCACTGGACGATTAGAAGATTTTAAAACACTTCGAAAAGGAGGAGGTCTCTCTGGTTACCCAAGCCGATCTGAGTCTGAACATGATTGGATTGAAAATAGTCATGCTTCCACGGCATTAAGTTACGCTTTTGGTCTGGCAACTGCTCAAGAAAGTGATATTGGTGAGGGCCGTCGTGTTATCGCTGTGATCGGTGATGGTGCGTTAACTGGTGGTATGGCATTTGAGGGGCTCAATAACCTTGGACATTCTGGTAGCAACGCCATCATTATTCTGAATGACAATGGTAGATCCTATGCACCAACTGTTTCTCTTCTCTCAGATAGCCTCAAGAAACTTCGTAATAACCCGAAATATCTAGAGCAGCAGGAAAAAATTGAGTCAAAGGTAAAGAGCCTGTTACCTTCTCGGGAAGTTTTAGGGTTATCTGTCGAACGGGCGATTGATGCAGCAAAAGCTGCTGTGCGAGAAATTTGGGATCCGACTTCATTCTTTGAAGATTTGGGGATTCGTTATAATGGACCTTTTGATGGACATAATATTGAGGGACTTGAGAAAGCGCTTCGTAATGCCTCTGGTTTCGATGGACCTACTGTTATTCATGTCCTTACGGAAAAAGGTAGAGGTTATGGTCCAGCTGAGAATGATCCTATTAAGAGACTGCATGACATCGGGGCTCCCAAACCGGGGAGTTATACCGCTGCTTTTACAGAGATACTTATCAAAGAAGCTGAAAACCATCCTGAATTAGTTGCAATCACAGCAGCAATGCCAGACAGCACCGGACTACTTCCCTTCTCTGAACGTTTTCCTGATCGTTTCTTTGATGTTGGTATAGCAGAGCAGCATGCTACTACGGCTGCTGCTGGTATGGCTATGGGTGGGCTTCGCCCAGTAATCGCTGTTTACGCTACCTTCTTGAATCGGGCCTTTGATCAAGTCAGTTTTGATGTTGCGTTACATGAGCAACCTGTAATTTTCTGCATTGATAGGGCTGGAGTCACGGGCCCTGATGGGGCATCCCATCATGGCTTACTAGACATGATGTTACTTACGAAGGTACCTGGAATGACAATGTTCGCTCCTTCTTCTTATCAAGAACTGCAGCAGATGTTTTCTGACGCTTTACAGATTACCTCCGGGCCTGTAGCTATCCGCTATCCAAGAACGCCTGCCCCTTCAGTTCCTGAAACCGAAGTTGGGTCAGGGTTAAATGCGCGAATGGTTTCCGAAGGGTCCGATATATGCATTCTTTCCGTAGGGAAAATGTTGGAGACCGCAATCAGCGCATCTGAGATACTTGAGCAGCAGGGTCGTAGCGTAAGCGTTTGGGATGTCCGTGCTGTCTCCCCACTAGATTCCAAAATGATAGCTGCTGCGCACAATCATTCACTTGTTGTGACCCTTGAAGATGGCATTATCGAGGGAGGTATCGGGTCCTCTATAGCGAACCATCTGCGAGAACTGGATGGCCCCGCCCCAACAATCATTACGAAAGGCGTACCTGTTACATTCGTTGATCAAGGAAACCCTGAAGATCTTCTGTCTGAGCTGGGTCTTGACTGTGACGGGATAGTGAAGACAATCCTCGAAGCTGATTTGTAAATCTTATATCACTCGAAGAAAGGGTTCTCTCCCGCTTCGTGGTCAGTCACGTCAACAATTTCAGTAATTTCAGGTATTGCTTCTGCGATCATCACTTCAATGCCTTGCCTGAGGGTAGCTGCTGACATGGCGCATCCTTGACAGCCACCTCCCATAAGAATATGAGCTACCGTTCCATCCATTTTAACTAACTCTGCATAGCCTGAATGAGCCGCTAAGGATGGGTTGATGTGTGTATCAAGCAGCTGCTGAAGTTTCTGTCCAGGCGTGCCTGTGAGCTCAATATCTTCACCTTCTAACATTTTTGGACGATTAGGGTTCCGTATTACTAATCCGCCTTGCATCGGATTGCTTGGAAGGTCAAGAGTGGCGCCTGTTAAATTCTCAAGATCAGCTTGGGGGATGATGACGGTTAGTTCGCTGACCTGGTATATGTGGTCTTCAGGTCCAGCTTCGTCAATATCTTCGAAAGAGAGGTCATAAGAGAATTCGGGTCCGTTTGATCCAGTAATGGCTACTCTGAGAGCAGTGGATTCTGGGTTCTCTTCCTCTGATCGCACCTCTAATACGGTGGACAAAGCGGCGTCGGTGACTTCTAACGCATTGGCGCTGACCTGTGTTTCATCAACTGACATATAACGATAATACCGGCTCATTTCACTTAATTGGATGAGTTTGCTTCTCTTTATGGAGATTATTATGGAGCGTTAGTTTGTTCTGAATGACCACAAACTTCATTTCTTTTGCCGTGACGATCTAATGTTTATCATGGCTGATTCCATGTCGCTCAATACGAAGAAGAAAAGTCCCCTTCGGCGGGTTGGCCTTGTGGTTTTGCTTTTGGTTGCTTTCCTTTTGCGCGTGTGGAATTTGGACTGGGATGAAGGAACCCACCAGCATCCCGACGAACGCTACTGGAGCATTGTGACTGCGGATATTCAATGGGAGGATCCGGTGACATACTTTAATTCTGAGGATTCAGAATTAAATCCATATCGTTACCGCAGCTCATGGGTATATGGCACTCTCCCCTTGTTTGCGGCAAAGGGAGCAGCTGAATTCCTAGAGGCAGATTTTTTTCTTTCTAATTGGGTTGTATCGGCCGTTGACTCTGTTGGGATTAACTTGAAAGAGGACCGGTTATCTGCAAATGGAGAGATGTACGTAGCCAAAACCTTCAATAGCGGGTTTGAAGTCCAGAATATTGGCAGACTATTAGCAGCTTTAATTGATACCGGTACTGTGCTACTTACCTATTTTTTGGGACGCGCCTTGTTTTCGAGAGCAGCAGGTTTAATCGCAGCAACCCTTTTGACGTTTGCTCCGCTCCATATTCAATACAGTCATTTCCATGGAGCTGAGCCGTGGGTAACGTTCTTCGGAACGGCCGCAGTTCTATTATCGGTGCTATTTTATAAGTCCTATGGAACACTAGGGAATGGGGATCCCCCCAAACGATCTGAGATTATTCGAGCGCTTAGTATCGGGTTCTTTTGCGGATTAGCTGGCGCATCGAAATTCACGGGTTTCATTGTCTTTACTGCTCCAGTTTTTGCTTTTGCTCTAACGACTTTCACGAATAACTGGGATAAGGGGACTAGTCGCGCAAGGCGATCGGAGGCATTCTTTTCCTTTGTGACCTTGGTCTCGGTTTCTGGGTTGATGGCGATCGGTACGTTTCGGGTTTTTCAGCCATACGCTTTCTCAAACTCTCTTCAATTGCATGCCGATTTTGTTACTGACCTCAAGTATTTGCAGGATGTAAACAAAGGCGGAGATTTTCCGTGGGTTATTCAGTGGGTTGATCGCCTTCCCCTATTTACACCTTTGAAATCAATGCTCTGGTCAGGTATGGGGCCTGGAATAAGTGTGTGTGTCATAATTGGGATTGTTTTTGTTTGCAGAGAGATTTTGCATAGAAAAGATTTCTCTTTATTGATACCCATATCGTTTGTCATCGCTTTGGGGGCACTTGTAACAACGCAATTCAATCCCTTAAACCGCTACTATCTACCTGTTTATCCAATGCTCATTGCCTGCGGAGGATTCGGTATCCATCGATTGTGGGTTGGGGCGGTCCGCAGGTTGAAGAGCCAACAGCATGACAACATTGTGTGGGGTTCTGTTGCACTATTCTGCAGCCTAACAATGGGGGTAGTACTGATTTGGGGGGCAGGTTTCGTTAACGGTGTTTACCAAAAGACTCACCCCAGATTAGCTGCGTCATCCTGGGTAACTGAGAATATTCCCGCTGGAGCTTTGATTTCTCGTCAGGTTTGGGATGATGCCGTTCCAATTCGCTCAGCGGACCTTTCTGAAAGGAGCTATGCGCTTGTTGAGTTTGATCTCTTCCGCTCTGATTCTTCAATCGACCAAGAAAGTGGTTTAGCCAAACCGGAGGTTCTTTTAGCGCAGCTTGATGAGGTTGATTATATTATTGAGTCGAGCAATAGGATCTATGACTCTATTCCTCGAATGCCTGCTGAATACCCCTCGACGGTCGCTTATTACGAAGCTTTATTTAATGAACAGTTGGGCTTTTCTAAGATTGCTTCATTTGAGAATAAGCCTTCGCTATTGGGTTTTGATTTTCCCTCATGGGGGTCTGAAGAAACATTCTCTGTATACGATCACCCTGCTGTTACGATTTGGGAGAAGTCAGACGATTGGGATGTTGAGAAAGCTCGTCGAATTCTGAATCCGTTTGCGGCGGCTAATGCCCCGAATTTGCTCCCGAGAGAAGGTACCTCGAATGCGTTACTCTTGGAACCGTCTCAATATCGCTCTATGCAGAGCGGTGATACGTTCGACGAACGGTTCTCGTCGGGCATCTTTGCTGGCTCATTTGGGTGGTTATGGTGGTTTCTTTGGTTACAAATCTCTGCGTTACTTGTATTGCCCTCTATTCTTCAGCTTTGTCAATCGTTGCCTGACCGTGGTTATGGATTGAGTAAAGTTTTCGGGTTTCTTGCTATAGGGACGATTACGTGGATTCTGGTTTCGTGGGATGTGGTCAATTTTTCAAGATTCGCAGTTGTTGTGTCGTCGTTAATTATATTGGCTACTTGTTTGTGGCAGCTATCTCGTAATCGGTCTATCATCAAGGACTTCTTTCTTCACGAACGGCGAACATGGGTAACTGTTGAGATTATTTTTGCAGGAGTTTTTTTCGCTGTTCTTGCGTTGAGATTCTTGAATCCTGATATGTGGGATGCGTTCCGTGGGGGTGAAAAACCCATGGAGCTGGGTTACCTAACTGCGATAGGAAGGAGTGAAAATCTTCCACCTTACGACCCTTGGTTCGCAGGTGGTGTGATGAATTATTACTACTTTGGATGGTTTTTGTTGGCTGTTCCAATGGTCGCTTTGGGGTTGCAACCTGAATTTGTTTTCCAGTTTGGATTAGCAACTTACGTTTCTTTAGCTGTGCTTGGTGTGCTCACTATTATCGTGAACTTGGTGTCTTACGCCAGAGAGAGAACTTCATTTAAGCCGCCAGTCCTTAGTGGTGCTATCAGAACGGGGATCTTAGCGTCTTTTCTTTTTGCTATAGCTGGAACTTTCGATGGGGTTCGCCGTTATCACGCCCAATTCAGAGAGGTAGATAAATGGAATTTGTTATCTGGCTGGCCTGTAGTGGGAGATTGCCTAGAATTCCTTGGCGGATTTGTCGCCTGGCTTCAAGGAACTCCCCTCCCTTCGTATGATTGGTGGGGCCCTAGTCGTGTAAATACTGGGAACTTTGATATCACTGAGTTCCCTTTCTTTACCTTCCTTTTTGGTGATCTTCATCCTCATCTGATGGGGATGCCGGTCTTTACGTTGCTTATTGCTTTATCTATGGCCTACGTTTTTAGTTGTCAGGGAGGCAGATTCATTCATTCAGTAGTCCTTGCTGCGATGCTTGGTCTCACGATAGCGATCTCTAAGATGACAAATACGTGGGATATGCCAACGCTATGTTTGATCGCAGTAGTTGCATTTGTGTTTGGTAGCACTAGTTTTCGATTGAAGGCGCTCTCTTCTGTTCACAATAGTCGTCTCGCTGAATCTATTCTCTGGCTTGTTGCAAGTGCGTCTGTAGCCTTAGGCGCATTCGTTTCAGGTTTGGGGTGGGTCACTGCAATTTCCGCCATGTTTGCTTTGACGACTGGAGTAAGTCTCTTTACCTCCGATGAGCTTCGGTTACGGTTACTCATTTTCGTTCGACATCTATTTATCTCTCTCCTAACTTTTGTGATCTTCGTAATTCCATACGATGAAGCTCGCGAAACATTTGATCTGGGTTTGAGGCGAACAAGATGGGTATCGCCTTTTAGTGATTTCCTGTCCCATTGGGGTGTATTTCTCTTTATAGCTTTGGCATTTATTTATCATGAGGCACACCAAAGACTCAGAGGAAGATCCTTGCAGAGTATTTTTCATGTCCGGCATTCCCACAGTAAACGTAAGGTATTGAATTTCTGGCTATTTATTATTTACGCACTAATTGCATTCTCTTTGGGTCTATTAATTGGGTGGGCACTTTCCTTATCCGCCTTTGGGGCGGCAGTGTCGGTGCATCTTCTAATTT
>Ga0208277_1000981_pt1 | contig 16815 bp, 16 predicted proteins | sample ETNtaG_5_FD_185782 | JGI IMG/M metagenome (GOLD analysis project Ga0208277, IMG submission 185782) | Marine microbial and viral communities from oxygen minimum zone, Eastern Pacific Ocean - ETNP201406SV205 (SPAdes) (version 2) | ecosystem: Environmental > Aquatic > Marine > Oceanic ...
TGAGGCACAACTTGTGGTGGAGGTAATGGGTTTGGTTGTGGTATGGCCTGGGGCGGGGCAGGAATGACAATTGGAGGCGCAATCTGCGGAACAGGTGCTTCAGGGACCTCATCCGTGGCAACTTCCACGGGAGGCGGGGTGTTCTGCGATACATCTTCAATAACAGGTATAGGCGGACCTACAGGAATTTCTGCAATGACAGGCGCTTCTAACTGCATAGGCTGAGGCGTAGGAATTGGTAATCTCAAATTAGCATGCAATTCATCAATCGGGGTTGAATCGATCTGTCCTGTTTTCATGTATTCAGCTAATGTAGGGCCGATTAAGGCCATACTCGCCCTAAATGTGGGTTTGAAAACACCAATTAAATCGAGATCATAGGTGTGGGTACTTCCACATGAAGAAAATACGAGGCGATGCCTTTCGAGGTGTTCAGGAGCACATTTTATCCCAAGTAATATGGCCGAAATTCCTAAAATCATAGTAATTTGAAATGGGAATAGACACATGATCAAACCAGTGAGAAAGAGCCCCCCACTGATCGCCACGTCTACAACTCTAGGCTTCTCAACAACATGTTGGAAACCAGTTAATTCACTGTCCAAAACCATTTTCAAATCAATTCTTGGGACTCCATCTTGATGCATTTTTGTTTCAACAATACGAAACAACCCTTCCCCAACAATAATCGAAGTGGATTCTAGACCGTCTTTCGATTCAGCCACTGTAAACTCAACAACATCTTCGTCGTTATTCAAGAAGAGAGGCTTGGCCCTAATTGGGAGAGCGAGAACATCATGAGATTCCTTTTCTTCAATGACAATGTCTTCAGTTGGATTTTCAACATCTTCTTCGGGTGCGGGGGTTGTTTCCACTATCTCCTCATCTTCTGAATCTTCGCCCCAAGGCGTCTCGACAAGTGTGTCCATACAGTGGTCTAAGACAAATCAGACCATCAACGTACCTAATCAACGATGCATTTCAGAGAACCAAGATTTCGCGTCCCCGTCCTTACTGAAGCCTTTACCAGGTTTGGTTCCAATTACAGTTTCAATCGAAGCTTCAGAAGCGATCTCCTGTAGGCGTTCGTTAACTGGTCCGTTGATAATGAGGACCTTGACGCCTTCAGTAGAGGAAGCAGTCTTTGCGATTGCAGCAGCGCCCATCTCTTCACCAACACTACCGTCAGCCAAGACGAACATAGCCTTGTTTTTACCGAGCGCATCGAGATGATCAAACATTTCTTGAATTTCAGCAGGTGCAACTTCACTTTCAAAAACTTCAGGCATTTCTTCAGCCCATTCCCCTTTGTCAGAGCCGCCATGCTTTTTCTTGTCTTCTTTGTCTTCCTTAGCCATTTTCTTCTCGAATTTTGCAACCTCTACTTTCATGGAGAGAGATTTAGTAATCGTCTTTTGTGGAAGCAGTTCCCATTCTTGCCCACTTGGTGCTTGAGCAACAAAGTCAACGCGAAGTATAGCGTGAAGTTGGCGGAAGAGCATTTCTCCACCACGGTCTCCATCGATAGCCAATGTAACGGATTCTTTTCCATTTGCAAGATCAATGAGCTCCTGCTTGATGTCTCCAGCCCCATCTGCACTGATGGCGTTCTTTACGCCGCAATTGAGAAGGTTGATGACATCATTACGGCCTTCGACAATAATGAGTGAAGAAGAACTCTGAACGTTTGGTCCACATGTGAGTCCATGGTAGTTGGTTGCAGTTCCTACAGTAAGGACTGAGCGAACTTCTTCGACAACTGTTTTGCTAGCAGCCTCGCCAGAGTTGACAAGTTGTAGCAGCAGTTCTTTTGCACGGTCAACAACAGCTGTTCGCTTTGTTGCACGAACATCAGAGATTTCTACAACAGTGATTTTAGCTTGACATGGGCCAATACGATCGATTGTTTCGAGAGCAGATCCAATAATTGCAGTTTCGACATTGTCCATACTACTCGGTATGAGGATGAGACCATGCACCTTACCGCCTTTTGTTTCTGTTTCAACATCGACATGCCCTACACGAGCAGTTCGTTGCAATTTTCGTAGTTCAAGTTCATCGCCAAGTAGACCTTCAGTTTGGCCCATAATTGCGCCAATGATGTCCTTGCGTTGAACGGTTCCGTTTACTTTGATATCGGCTTTGATGAGATACTTCATCGCCTTTCCTTGTTTATTTCCTGAATGATTTTTTCGAGCCAGATTAATTCCTCCTTTCGGCTTCCTCAAAGACAGTACTTTTCGCCCTAATTAGGCGATACAGTACAATGGTTCCACGCAAAGCGGGTAACCAAGTGAATGTGATTCGGCAATTTATCCTAGACACTCCACCTTTTCAAGGCTGCGGCTGCATTAATGATAATTAGAACGATTATTCAATCTTTAGGAAGTGTCGAAGAACGGTCTTCTAGATCGTCCCTCTTTTCTTTACTGAGAAATGGTAGATACGGGTCTTCATCTCCCATATTATTCTTCCATGCTTCCATTGCACGGGCCCATATCTCTTCATCAGCATTCCATTCCAACCATCTCTCGATGAAAGCAACGTGGCGCTGAACATCTTCATCTTCTGGAGCCAAATGCTTCAACAAAAGGTTTGTTTGAGCTAAAACCAATCCCATCGGTGGTGCAATAAGGTATACTCCAAACGGATTTCGTTCGGTTGAAATAGTCAAATGTTCTTTCCACAGACCGAATCCAACATCGTAAATATACCCAATCAAGAACACACTAAGGAGAACAATAACCCCAATCAACATGAGGCCAAAATAAGTTGAGGAAATACCGAGCATTTCATCTGAAAAACAAAGAGTTCCGTCACAATTATCATCAAATCTCCAACTGACATAAGGCCAAATAATCAATGTTAGCGTTGTTGTCCAAAAGGCCATAGAAATAACCGCTTGAGATTGTTGAAGGCGCCAATACTGACGCATGATTACCTTCTTCATGGTTTAACGAAAGCCGAACAATATATTGTTTCACCGCTTCCTTTGCTCACAAAACATAATTTTCCAACGTCAAAAAAGAATACAGCATCTCACGCCGTAGCCGAATTAATCACCAAGAAGGTTGATGGTGTATTAGTGAAACCAAGCACCATGGAAGAGTTGGGTTCTTCATTGAAACCGTTATCGGAGATGATCAATGAACACTCTACGCGGGGAGGGTTCTAACGATGGACATCAAAGAGGCTTACGGAGATAGAATCAACCCGGTTTCAATCAATTTAGAAACTCTACAATTCCTAAAAGAATACATCGATAATAATGAGGTGGCCAGCATACTTGAGTTCGGTAGTGGAGTCTCCACTGAATTTTGGTCTGAGCAATTACCACAAGCCCACCTTATCTCCTTTGAAAACAGTAGGAGATATCGAAAAATTACAGCATCTAGAATTAGTAAACAGGCAGGCAATATCCATGTCCGTTTCGGGCCGTTGAGGTTAATGAAACTCTTTGGCCGCCGCTATATCTCTTACAAAATAGGCTCTTATCTAAGGAAGAATGCTCCTAAATCCTTTGATTTAGTGTTGGTTGATGGGCCCCCTGGATTCCTTTACTCTAGAGAAGCAACAATATTACAAGCAATTGATCATATAACCGAAGATACCCAAATAATACTCGATGATGCTGAAAGAGACGTGGAGAAATCAACAATCGAACGCTGGTCCATGATGTTCGATATACATGATTTACAATATCACAAAATGGGGAACAAGGAGATCGCTACATTTCGTATTTCGCCCAAACCCAAATTAGCAAAAATGCCAGAGTCGCCAAATCACAAACTAGGTAAAACAATCAGACTATTGTTGACCTTCCATAAGCAGAATGTCATGCATAACCTCTGGTTGTTGAAAATGCGATTACTCAACAAGGAACCTTTTCCAGACCAGAAAATGGCTGAGGAAGGAGCAACGGAATAAGTGCGTTGAAGAGTTCTTTTTCCAAAGAAAGTAATTAGAACCAAATCGCGTTAAAATGTTTAACATATTCATAAAGAAAAACCCATCAACGCCCAAATTCCACCGCATGGTTTCAAGAAGAAGGTGCTCGTAGCAAAACCGTGTCGGACTCAAATATACACCGTCTCGCTGCCTTTCGCAGTACGATAGAGGTGATGCTTGCAGACGGTATTCTGACACGTGAAGAGAAGCGCCTCATCATTCGACTTTCGTCTTGTTTGAACCTTGAATCACACCAACCCGCTGAGATCTATCAGGCAATTATTGATGATAAAGAAACGGATAAGGGTGACAAATTAACTGAAGAAGAGCAAAGAGAAGTGTACAAAACAATCTTTGAGATTGCAATTATCAACGCATCATTGTCTAAGGATGAATTCAGAGTTATGGCCCATCTTCGCGATATCTTTTCAATCGACGACGAAGAACATCAACTCGTTGAAGATGAACTGAGAGAAATGGTTAGAGAACGATTTGAAGATCCAAATGTTGTCGAAAAGACACTCAACACACTTCGTGATTCTGTCCGACTCGTCACGACATTGTTCGACAATGTCAGAAAGAAGAACCATGGTGAAAATTGATGGAGACGCCATCTCTTGATGCGTTTCTTGATGAATTTGCAGCATTGCCAAAGCGTAAGAAGGCTGTTTTGAAATTACTCAGAGAAGCCTACACGTACGGAGTACCGGGAATCATAACAAAATCCATGACAGACAGATTAGCTTTGTCTGGACAATATACCTTCCACATAGGAACGCCCGACCCAGAAATGAGAAGGATCGCATCTTGGATGCTAACGATTGAACCGAATCGGAAACGCGTTGCAAGATTAATTCCTAAAATTTGGAAACGACATGGCCGTGAGGATTTGAAACTGGTTGGATTGTTACTTGCAAATATGTCTGATGAAGAACTCGAGGAAGATGGATGGACAATCCTTCTCCAGTTAATTCAGGATAAGATTGCGGTCGAAGCATTTCTCGAAATTTCAGAAGAATTGGTGCGAGGCGGGCGAACCTTACCAAACGAATCCTGGATTATTGATGCATCTAATCAGAGTAAAACATGGCATCAACTTATGATTTTACTTCTATCAATCGATGAGACCTATGCCGAAAATCATTCTGAATTAATCAAAACAGCAGCAAAAGGAGGGGAATTGTTTGAAAGAATTCGTACCCGCCTTCTCCAGCGAATATCTTGATGACCCTGCTGCCCATCGAAGAACATGGCCGAACGGTTCCTGCCTACTGAAGATCCTGTGCTTGAACAGGTTCTGACATGGACAGTCGAACGGGACGCTCGTGATGTACGCAGGCTGCTTGAATGGCTTCCACAAGCCCGTTCCAGCCGTGAACGCCAAGCTCTCTTAGATCGAGTCCGTGACCTTCTTGACGAACTTGAACAAGCAATGAGCGCCCTAGACGAACTTATGTGAGTAAAATGTCCTGCACTTGCGTCATACTTGCTGGTGGGACAAGCTTTCGTATGAAAGAGGACAAAGCTCTTCTTTTTGACAATGTAAACCAATTAAATCAACGGTTAACAGATTTAGGATTTACAACAGTGATTGCTTGTGGAAACAAAAACAGAGTCGACCTTTTCGATGGAAACTGCATCCCAGATCCCTCTGATGCCAACTCTCTTCCAGATGTAATTAGGTTCTTTGTGAATTCTACAGAGGGTGAAATTCAGTTCTTTCCATGCGACATGTATCTCTTATCAGCAGAGTCGATTCAATCAATACTCAATCAATTACCAGGTATTCCAGTCGATCATAATGGACGGGAACAATACACACTTGCACGTACACATTCTGGATGGGCTCCTTCGAAACAAACGACTCTAAGAGAACTGTTTGCAACATTTCCTCGCAATGATATGGGTGAACACGGAATTGAATTGATGAATTTCAATCATCCAGATCAACTTGAAGTCCTGAGCAAATTGAATCGATAACACTTGGATAAAGCCGATGTTCTTCAATTTGCACTCGCTTAGCAAGAGTCGAACGGGAATCATCAATGAAAACAGGCACCCTACATTGGCCCAATATTGTGCCAGAATCCACGCCCGAATCTACAACATGTACTGTGCAACCGCTTACACGAACACCGCTTGAGAGAACATCAGAATGAGCGTCAGCTCCGGGAAATGCCGGGAGAAGGGATGGATGGATGTTGATTATCTTAGGATAATATTTCGAAACAAAATCCGTTGAAAGAATTCGCATATAGCCTGAAAGGATAACAAGTTCAATATCATATTTTTCAAGATGTTGAATAATGCGTTGTTCTTGTTCACTCCTCCTTTCTTCCTTAGAAAGTGTCAGATCAACAGGTTCTATTTCGAGAGGAATGCCTTGCTGATTTGCAAAAGCAATCCCTCCCGCATCTGCTTTGTTGGTTATACTAAGGACAGTTTTATGTGTACAATCTCCGTTATCTTGATGGCGAAGTAAAGCATTCATCCCAGTTCCTGATCCAGAGAAGAGGACAGCAATTCTGATTGGACTAACCGACGTTCCAATACGTGGAATGAGTGGTGCGCCTGCCATGTTATTCCTACACACTGTATGCTTTGAGACCTTCGTTTTGTTCGTGATTCTCCCTATCACTTATCAGTGACTATCCCCCGGCTAAAATTGAGCAAGTGGTCACATGAGTTCTTCTGAAGCGAACTCCCAACACCCCATTTCTTTCAATATTGAAGGTAAATCAGACGACGAGATATTGGAGTATATTCTCGATTTACACAAACCATCTCGTAACGTCTTAGTTCGATGGGTATGGAATATTCTCGGATCAATTTTCGTCGTATTTGCAGCCATTGGCGCAATACTTCCAGGTTGGCCGACAATCTCATGGCTGGTCGCCGCAGGATTTTGCTTTGGGCGTTCCTCCCGCAAAATGTTCCGCTGGCTTCTAACAAATCGATTGTTCGGTAATGCTCTGTTGGAGTATTACAAAGCAGGGAAAGCACTACCCCTCCATTCAAAGATTGTCATTATCGGAATTATTTCAGTTGTCTCGGCATTGTCAATTTGGACTGTTACAAAATTAGGTGATCCTGGATTTGGTCAAACAACGATCGCTGTGGTTGCTTTAATCGGAATTTGGTTCGTGGGCTGGAAAGTTCCAACCATTGAATTAGTAGCACAACCGAATTAAAGCTCTTTCAAATGAGAGGCAAGGCGATTTGCAACCGCAATTCCAACTCCACTACATGACGCGGTTCCGCCGAGGTCGTATGTCAATGACTTCCCATCCTTCAAATGTTCAGCAACACTTTGGTCAATCAGTTTTGAAACATGAAGCAAATCATCATCATTTGAACGTCGAGCAAGCCAATCCAACATCATCTGAATGGAATTAATGCTTGCAATAGGATTGACTTTATTCAATCCAGCGTGCTTTGGCGCTGAACCATGAACAGGTTCGAAAAATGCATGATCATCTCCAATGTTTCCTGATGCAGCCATTCCCATTCCTCCTTGCAAAACTGAGGCGAGATCGGTTGCAATATCTCCGAACATATTGGAGGTAACAACGACATCATAATGCTCTGGTGTTCGAGTTAACCACTGTGTGAAAGCATCAATGTATCCATAGTCGCGTGTGATTTGCGGATATTTATCAGCTATCTTATCGTACGATCTTCGGAACAATTGACAGCCACGAGTAACATTGCTCTTATCGATACAGGAAACTCTGTTGACACCGTCAACAGGGGCGCCATTTCGGGTTTGTGCAATATCAAAACCCATCTGAATCAAACGCTCTGAACCATGTGATGAAATTGGACGAGGGTCGTATGCAATTTCTCCATGCAAACCAGGAAATTCAATTGACGGAGGCTCATAACCCTCTAACCCCTTTGCGCGTTGTGCACTTCGGTGGAGAAGAGAGTGGTACAAACCCTCAGTGTTTTCTCTTAGAATAACCATATCGACGAGTTCAGGATCCCAGATATTCGTGAATCTACCATGCACTTTGTGTGGTACGCCTTCATACAACCGAATCGGTCGAACATTAGCATACAAATCCAATCCGCTTCGCATTCCTAGAATAACAGAACCTCCGGCAAGATCACCGTTTGGTAAGCGTGCTCCAGGCTGACCAATAGCTCCCATGAAAATGGCATCTGCATCATCTCTACAGAAGTCGAATGACCCTTCAGCCCATTCTTCTCCAGTATCCAAATAATGCTGTCCACCACATTGGATTACAGTTTGCTCGAAACCATGATTTGTATGCTCTTGAATGGTGTCAAGAATACGCTGGGCTTCTATGGCAACTTCCTTCCCAGTACCGTCTCCCGGAAGGACTGCAATCACATGGTCGCTCATGAACCTTCGAAGTACCAATAGTACATGAATGAGACGCATTCTGTTCGATGAATGGTCGTTTACATCAATGTCGGAATAAGCGGTGTCCTGTAAAGAGCATTGAAATTCCCAATGCATCTGCTGCATCAATAACTTCCTGATCTCGAATCGAACCGCCCGGTTGAACAATACTAGATGCTCCCGCTAATGCCGCCTGTTCTAAACCATCAGCAAATGGGAAAAAAGCATCACTTGCAAGAACGGAATTCTTCGCTCTGTCGCCCGCACGTCGAGCGGCAATTCGAACTGCTTCAACGCGGCTTGTTTGTCCCGGCCCAATACCAACCGTTGCAAGCCCTTGAACCATGACAATTGCATTGGACTTGACTTGCTCACAAACGCGAACTGCAAATTTCATCGAATCTATTTCTGATTGGGTTACTTGTTTCTTAGTAACGGTTTTTGCCGAAACCCAATCAATAATTGGTGGTTCTTCGGTTTGAACAATCCATCCACCCTCGATTGGTTTTAGGACGCGTTCACGCATCAATGGAGCAAGACGATTATTCGGAGAATCGATCGTAAGTAGGCGCCGATTGGCTTTCTTCAAGATGTATTCTTTAGCATCATCAGCATATCCTGGTGCAATCAGAACTTCGATGAAGAGATCGGACATTGCTTGTGCTGTTTCGAGCGTTACAATTTCATTGAAGCAAATAATGGAACCGAATGCAGATTCGGGGTCACTCGCAAGTGCATCTTTGAACGATCCAACTTGTGTGCCTGATAGAGCAACTCCACAAGGATTGTTGTGCTTTACAATAACACATGCATGAGGTGTATCCGGCCACTCATTGGTTGATAGAGAACGGCATAATCGAAGGGTGGCATCAGCATCAGAGTAGTTATTGTATGACATCGCCTTGCCTCCTTCCACATGAGCAGTTACGAGTGTAGAGTGACTACCTATTGCAGCATTTGAAACGTAAAGAGAGGCACTTTGATGAGCATTTTCACCATAGCGCAGGGTTGACATTTTGTTCGCAGAAGCAAGGAGTGTTGCATGATGGCGTTTTGCCTGTTCTCCAACATCTTCATACGATTCAGGCAAACCATTCCAACGAGAATGAAGTGTATTTGCAATAGCAACGTCATAGGAAGCAGTATGTTCGTATGCTTGTAGTGCAAGTGCTTTTCTTCGCTCCATAGGAACTCCACTTGGATTTCCACCAGCCGCCTGTAGGTCTGAAAGAATTGAATCGTACTCATTGGGATTGCAGCAGACGATGACATTCGCATGATTTTTTGCTGAAGCTCGAACCATTGTAGGGCCTCCAATATCGATCATCTCGAGCAATGAATCGTCGGCGAGAGGGGGGTCTTGTGCTGCAGCCATGGTAAATGGGTAAAGGTTGCACGCAACCAACGTAATTGGCGTATATCCCAACTCTTTCATTCCTTCACGATCATCCTCTTGTTGCATACGTGCGAGCAAGGGGCCATGAATAGCCGGATGCAACGTCTTGACTCTACCGTCAAAAATTTCAGGATGACTTGTTACATCTGTAACACTCTTCACCTCAAGGCCCGCAGTCTTCAGTGTGCGTGCAGTACCGCCAGTTGATATGATTTCAAATCCTAAATCAGCCAGACCTGTGGCAAATTCAACGATTCCAGTTTTGTCCCATACACTCAACAATGCGCGTGGTTTTTCCGAGTCCATGTAAGCACCCGTTATCAGACTCTATTGTGTCCACATTATCAAGCATGTGATGAGAGCATTTGCTCAGTCGCCACGCGAAGAGATGACCTGGTCAACTCTTAGAAGACCACACGCAGTTTCAGTTGCCGCCTGCAAAGCATGTGACATCGTTGTAGCAGGGATCAGTACGGCATTGATTTCCCCGATTGAACCATCCTTTGATACGCCAAAATCAACAGATTCGTTTCTATGAGCTGCCCTTAACTTGAGCAGAGTGTCAATCTGATCTTCTCCAGCATTGCTCGCCAGTGCAACTGGTATTGCCTCGAGGGCACGAGAAAACGCTTCAATTGCAAGACGATGGCGCCCCGCTGTTGCTTCAGCCAACTCTCTTAGATGAAGTGCTGCTGCAATATGGAATGTACCTGCACCTAGAAGACTTCCTCCATCTCCCATTACCATCTCAAGAGAACGAAGCCCGTCGTACATTGCTCGAATGTATTCTTCAGTAGCTACTCCTTGCCCTCCACCAACGTCTAAGGTAACCAGTCCAGCTGTGTTTCCAACCTCAATAATGAGGCGTGTTCGCCGCCCATCCTCACGTTCAGAAACTTCTATTCTGGCATTCTCAAGAGATCCGAGTGAGAAAGCATCGATATCATCCAAATGATTGATGAGCGTAGCATTTGTTGCCGCAGCCAAGTCTTCGATTCCATCATCTTCCATCATCCCAACCACTAGGATTCCTTTATCAAAGCAGGCATGTTTGATTCGATCATCAATCGATTTTGATGTGAAAATAGCCTTAGCACCTGATGAGACAAGGGTCTGAATCTTCTTTGTCAGAATTTCTTCTTCTGCATCAAGAAATGCGATCATCTGTTCCGGGCGCTCGATTTCAATTTCAGCATCTCGCTTTGATTGTTCAAGGGATAACGCGCAAGTTAGGGCGAGAACCCCTGCTTGCTGCTTAATTTGTGGGACGCGTTCAGAATCAAACTTCTGTTCAACAACCATTCCCTTGATCAAAACGGTCTCTTGTAGACTATCTCGGCCTCGCTTTACCATTCGAATGTGTTCAGCGCGAGTAGGTTTTCCAGCCTCGCGAACAGTTTCCATTGCTTCGACAAGCAATTTTGCAAGATCAACACCCCCAGATTCAGCAGATTTGCCAACCATTGCAGTTTGGGCAACAAGAGAGAGACTTTCTGAATCAGAAAGATGCATTGTTCGCGCATCTAAGATGTTGAGCACCTCGTCTAATGAATGTTGGAAGGCTTCTACAAGAACCAAAGGATGAATTCCTCGTTCAAGCAATCTTCCAGCTTCTCGCATGAGTTCACTTGCAAATAACAAACATCCAGTAACACCATCTCCACAAGCATTTTCCTGCGACTCAGCAAGTTGAACAAAGGCTTTGGCAGCAGGGTGCTTAACCAACAATTCTGCAACAATTTTTGCACCATCATTGGTGATTGCATTTTCACCATTTGTCTTGTACATCATTTTATCCAGGCCATTCGGACCAAATGTTCGTCGCAAGATGTCGCCAAAAGCAACAGCAGCTCCAACAAGTTTCTGAGTTACAGCAATGCCGCTGGTAACCGATGTAGTCGGACGAACAATGACGACAGGGGCGCGACCTGAACCATCATCTTGCTGCGCCATGTAATGTGCGTTGCACCGTTCTTCAAGAAGTCTCCTTCTCAACGACGACGGCTTTTTCGGGACTTTTTGGAGCGTCCATGTTGCTCATATGCTCTACTTTGGTACGCTCGACGATCTTGATCATCATCCCAAATAGGATGGTCTGAAACTTCTTCCAAATCCGGCATTTCATCCAATGATTCAATTGAAAGACGAAGTCCTCCGAGTTGGTCTTGTAAGGCTCGAACATTATCCCCGCTCCGTCCAACCAAGGTGGAAATCATATTCTTTGGAGCGTATACTGTCGCTGAAGCATCACTTGTAAAGCGGACACGAACGTTGACCCCAGCCCACTGGCGGATGGTATGAACCAATTGTTTCTGAGCAAGTTGTTGAACTGGACGTTGCTGACTACGAGCAGTTACAGGAACAACAGCAAGTTCCGACCCAAATGCAAACATCTCATGCGTAACGTTGCCGCTCGGGAATTCAACTACTTCGATTACAGGCCGAGCCAATTCTTCTTGCATCCCGGAGGGCGGCTTTACCGTCATTCGCAATTCAAGCACTTGCTGTATTTTTCCAGCTTCAACGTGCAAGACAGTATCAAGGACTTGAGAAACGAGACCAAGCTCAACCTTGCCAATGAGTCGCTGAATCGCTTCAAGTGCAGAATTTGCGTGTGTAACACCAAGCAAACCAACACCTGCAAGACGAACATCAGCAAAAATCTCAAAATCACGCGCCCTTCGAACCTCATCAAAGATTACGAAATCTGGTCGTACAAGGAATATGATCTCTGCAGTTTTCTCTAGATCTCCCTCAAGAGGAGCGTATTGTGTGATTCGATCTGCAAGTTGCAAATCACGCGGCGCCTCCATTGTTTTGACCATTGCACCAATATCTTGGTCAAGATACTCGGCTATTGCCTGAGCAAGCGTTGTTTTTCCAGAACCAGGTCGCCCACAGATGAATACCCCGCGATGATGGTCAGAAAGTCGTTCAATGATTTTGGAATCTAGATTGTAATCTGAAAGCGATAATTTAGCAACCGGACGAACGAGCGTAATTTCTCTCGCATCTGAAAACGGTGGGCTTGCACATGTAATTCGTAAGTCACCGAGTTGGAGTACACGGCATCCTTTACGATCGATTTCCAAGAAACAGTCACTACGGTGCTGATTCATTTCAACAATTGTTCCAAGTTCTTCTTGCAGTGATTCGACTCGAAGGTTATCCCATTCATCTTCAGTTTCAATCTCTACCAGTTCCAATTGCCCAATCGTTCCTCTTTTGACGCGCGGGGGGCAATCGGCTTTGAGAAAAATAGTGTGAACGTCTGCCCCGAGAAGATTCTCAAGATGTTCAGGGAGTTCTGGGTGTTCGCCATGCTTCGCCATGATAAGAAATCCTTGATGGAGGCATTTGACCCTTCGCCTGATTATACAGCAGGATTGCCAGGTTCGAGCATCCCAAAGGTCCACCAAATGTAGGCGTTGGTTCCGATACTACCAATGATTGAACCGACTAATGGGAAATCATACATTGCAATACACCAGTAGGTTAGGACTGCTGTAACAACTCCGAAGGTGAGGATGTTGAGAATGCCTCCGTTCGCCATTCCACTGAATCTTGCTGTAGATTCGTATCTTGTAATACCCCAAATTACAGCAACTACACACGATAAAATCGCAAAAGCAGTCGCTCCATCAAAAACAGAATCTTGGACAATCCACGTTGCAATCGAGGAAATGGTAATTCCTGCAAGAAGCCAAAGCATGACTCTTTCTGGGCTCATATTCCACTCCAAACCGCATCATCTCTTCAATTCTCGTGCAGCATTGACTCCCCGAGATGGTAATTTTTGACGAGCCTGTTCAATGCAATCGATTGTCCGCAGAATTGATCCTGTTGAAGCAGCGAATGTGTTCTTCGAATCTACAGTCAAGAAATCTTTGAGTTGACCATCAAGAGGGGATTGCTTAGATTCAACCACTTCACGCATATGTTCGCCATCTCTGAGGATTGTATACGAATCATGTTGATTTAAGTGAACAACAGCAATACCATTTGATCCATAGATTCTGAATTCCCCAATGTCTTGTTTACGCGCCCATCCAACTTCTATTTCGACTTCAACTTGATATGGGAATTCAAGTATAATCTTCGCATATCGTTCGTCACCACATACACTAGAGATGGCCATCGGCGATTGTTCACTAAGCAGTAAGGTTGCGAGATCTACTCCATGGATTGCTAAAGAATCAAGGCAGTTCGATTCAGAATCACCCTCTCTTGTTGACAATCTCTTGTATTCAATTCGCTCAATAGCGCCCAACTGGCCAGAGCGAATCCGAGAATGAAGGTCTTGAACACAAGGGTGAAATCTTAACAAAAAACCTGTTTTCAGAACCTTACCTTTCTCAACAGATATAGAGACAAGAGAAGAAGCCAAATCATGGTTGACAGAAAGTGGTTTTTCCACCAATGCATGAACCCCCTGTTCAAGAAACATCTTCCCTAAGGCATAATGAGTATTGTTCGGTGTTGCCACAATAACAGCATCTATTTGATGTTCATCGACGAGCGACTCAACATTTTCATGAACACAGAATCCAGACAATCGAAGGGATTGGGCAACATTTTGGTCATTATCACAGGCTACAATATGCTCGATATTCAGTTGATCTTGCAGGCGCACTAATGCAGCAAGGTGATGGGCGCCCCACCTACCACAACCGACGACAGCAACCCGTAGTGACACAATGTCGGCTGAACCATTCAGCAATTGAGGTTTGGCTTAACCCCACACTCTTCAATAAAGGGTGTAATAATCAGGTTTTTCGATATCAAAAGCTACGACATCTGTTTGTTCCATGGTATCGAGGTTATGCACAGTTATTCCCGCACCAGAAAATGCATAGATGAAATCACCCATGAAAATGGTCCGTCGGATATTCTGTTCGCCGCCCCACCAGTAATCACCATCTTCAGAATTTACAAGAGAGGAGTGATTGATTTCACCATGGATTAGCATATCCCCCGTACTCTCATTGACGTTTACCAGAATTGCCTTGGAGACGTATTCATAATACCACGAGTCTTCTCCTTCCGTTGAATCATCAACCCAGCGATATGTTGAGAGAGGGACCGCGAGCATATCTTTCGGGCCCCAATATTGGAAGGCTTTGTGCTCATACATTGCTTCAGAATAAGCCCATGTCCAGCGCCCATCTTCAGGATTCTCGACTGGGGAAAGTGAGAGCACACTCGCTTCTTGAGGATCTGTAATATTGCTGATATCGAAGGTTGAAAGCCGAGTATTTGACCAATCTAAGCCAAGCCCATCTTCACCCGCAGGGCCCATTCCAATTGTAAGTAACATATCTTCACTGATTGGATGAATATATGTCGATACGCCTGGCACCTTCAATTCTCCAAGAATTGTGGGATTCATTTGATCTGACAAGTCGATTGTCCAAAGCGGGTCGATGTTTCTGAACGTAACAAGGTACGCCCGATCTTCGACGAATCGAGCAGCCCATATTCGCTCTGTTTCTGCAATTCCATCGAGTCTACCATATTCCTGTAGAATTGGTTGATCTGTTTCAGGATCTACTCCACGAACAAGCGTAATGATGGAAGAAGACATTGGAGCAGGATCTTCCATCCACCATCGATTCCATTGTCCAACAGTTGTTGCCACTCGAAGAACCCCTTCATACTCAGAGATACTGAATTGATTCAATATCGTACCGTCAATTCGACCGGAACCAGTGTATGTTGTCACGCCTGGAATTGAGATATCGAATGTATGGATGTTGGTTTGTTCCATAACTTCATCCTGGCCCCAGAACCACCACCAATCCCACGAATTCTCACTCAAAACAAGCACGTCTTGCGAGGCGTAAACGAGAGGGTGATTGCTTAGAATATGATCTGATTCAAATGAAAACGACTCAGAAAATAAATTCAGTGAAAGGATGTTTGTGTATCCTCTACTAAAACCATCGAGAGGCTTTGCAAAGTTTTGACATTCTTCATCACGCATATCATGTTCTACGATTGTCCCATCTATTCTTTGATAGATTTTTGGAACAAGGTCTTCCAAGTCAAGTGAATTCAGAACTTCAGCATTCGCTTGAATGGTTTCGTAAGCAACAGCTTCCCGATAGGATTGTCGACGATCGTCGTCATAATCAAGTTGCCAATATTCTGTTGGCATATCCAGCCAGCCTTTGAGGCCAGGTACATCGAGCCAAGAGTACGTGATTGCACGAATGGAGCCATTGATTTCTCTTGCATCAACATTGTACCCTTCAAGATACAATTCCTGAGCAATGGTTGGCTCTGATCGATTTGTAATATCATAGGTTGTGAATTTCGTCATTGAAGATGAACGCCAGGAGGTGTAACCATCCCCCCATCGGAGCAGGTTGAACAATTCATCATCTTCATTAATACTCCAAGGAGAGTAACTCGAGAGTACAATCAATCGATCACCATCGAGCATCATAGAAATCGGTTGGCCTTCGATGCTTACATTCGAGGCGAATTCAATCTCTCCGAATTCAGGAACAGTGAGTATCGAAAGCGTATTTCCTTGAAGAACATAGATGAAATAACCATCTGTTTTGATGAAATCAGCCTCATCAACACCCTGTTCTTGATTGTTGGTTCCGCTGAAATCTTCTCCTTCGACACGCTTTGTCGTTGCTCCTGCTGAATCAGCCACAGCACCATCCATTGCAGATTCTGCAACCACGCCATCGTCAAAGCCATGGTAATAGTGTGTCTCTTCTATTGCTTGCAACAGTTGGGTTCGATATTCTTCAGCAATACTTGCCTTAAGATCCATCTCCATCAGATCACATGAATCATATTCAACCAGTTGAGGAGTCGCAACGATTCTCTCGGTTTTTAGAGTCCAGTCTTCTGGTAATTTTGATAGAACAAATTCATCATCAACAGCGCCCAAACATCCAGACATAACCATCATGGTAAGGACACCAAGGGCGACAAATTTCTTTGCGTTCATGATACTTGGATATATTCAGCCATTATGAAAGAGTTGGTAAATTGATTCAATAATGGTTGGTCAGAGTTATGTGCTATGGTTCCTTGGAGTAAACATGAACGAAAACGTTGAGATTGAACGACGTTTTCTTGT
>Ga0208277_1000982_pt1 | contig 16802 bp, 15 predicted proteins | sample ETNtaG_5_FD_185782 | JGI IMG/M metagenome (GOLD analysis project Ga0208277, IMG submission 185782) | Marine microbial and viral communities from oxygen minimum zone, Eastern Pacific Ocean - ETNP201406SV205 (SPAdes) (version 2) | ecosystem: Environmental > Aquatic > Marine > Oceanic ...
GACGGGTGCATCATCAATGGGTGCATTCAAACCTAGAGCGGCATAGATGTCAAGGTCATCATCATCTTCGTCCATTGTCAACAACGGTTCTTCGCTGAACATGACCTTTCATCGGTTCTCTTACTAATTAAAGGATAGTTTTTCCCGAACCCTCCTGCATCAAGATATTGGAGCTTGTTAACGCGCCAAGGAAAGCATTCAAGGAGAACGGGCGAGAAGGTGAGGCATGGGCATGGTTTTGCGAGGCTTTGCGGCAATTGTGATGTTGACCGCATTGCTCCTACCTGCTTCTGTTAGCAGTACGCCATACGGAGTTGGAAATGAGGCCAACGAAGGCTGTCTTTGTCATACCCCTATGGACGAAACCAAACTAAGTGTGGACGGTTTTCCTTCCAAATACGAAGCCAATACAACCTACGAAATGACACTCTCCATCTCAAGTCCTGTAGGGATTGAGGCGAATCAATCTCAAGGAGGTTTCCGAATGACGGTTTCAAACGGAACATTGCTGTTCAATGATACGGAGGCTCAAGAGATGGATGGTGGATGGACACATCTTGAAAACGGGACATACCAGCGTTCTTGGGATTTCTCTTGGACCTCTCCAGATGATAATTCAAGCCGAACCGAATTTACTGTCCATGGTAATGCAGTAAACGGTAACGGGCTGCAAACTGGAGATGGCTGGAGTACATATTCAATCGTGCTTCCAGGAGTTGAGCATGACGGCGACCTCGCCGAAAGGGCTGGGTTGAATGGGCTTGGCACCTATGACAAGGTGTTGCTTCTTGTAGGCCTTTGTGCCCTGGTAGGGATGCTTTGGTCAGTCAATCGTTCTTGATCAATTAACAAACTCAATCTGTCTGTTCCTTAATGCTCGAAGTTGACGGTTCTCAGTCGCCCCATGAATTTGGTCGCTCTTAACGCCTGTTAACACCAACATGACGCGTATTTCATCGGAGAGTGATTCATCCACAGCCGCTCCCCAAATGATTTTGGCATTTGGTGAAATTTGTTCTTGGATAAGTTGAGCGCAGCGTTCCGCTTCGCCCAAGGTAAGATTGTTCCCTCCGACAACATTGATGAGAGCACCTCGGGCGTCACTCATGTCAAGTTCAAGCAACGGTGAATGCAATGCTTCCATTGTTGCAGCCTCCGCTCGCCCAGCTCCTTTTGCAGCACCCAGTCCAATCATTGCGACGCCGCCTCCTGAGTTGATGACTGCCTTGAGGTCCTCAAAGTCAAGGTTGACCATTCCGTCGGTTGTAAGCAACTCAGTAACGCCAGTAATAGAGCGAACGAGCAATTCGTCTCCGACTCTAAATGCACTTGCAATTGGTAAGTCTTTGACCCCTTCTATCTCCAATAAGCGTTCATTTGGTATGACAAGAATGGTGTCGCAGTGCTCTCGCAATCGTTCAAGACCCCATTCTGCATTTTGTTTTCTAAGTGAACCTTCTGATTTGAAGGGATAGGTTACAACAGCGATTGTCATTGCGCCTTGAGCCTTGGCGAGGCGAGCGATATGACCCGCAGCCCCGGTTCCAGAACCTCCGCCCATCCCTGCAGTAATAATCGCGAGTTGTGTATCGTTGGTAATCCTACGAAGTACCATTTCAGATTCAAGTGCGGCAGCTTCGCCCTTTGTAGGGTCGCCCCCTGCTCCACGCCCTCTTGCCGTTCTTCCAATCAGTACTTTCTCTTGGATGGGCGATTGAAGAAGGGCTTGTGCATCCGTATTGATGGCGTATCCAGTTACGTAAGATGATTCAAACAACCCTTCCTCGAAGAGACGATTGATGGCATTGCAACCTGCACCCCCCGCTCCATAAACACGGATTCGTGGCTGGAGTGATTCAAGCAATGCTCGCAGTTCTTCTTCTGATCCTTGGTCGGGTACTTGGGTATGGGTCACGACGCGTTGCTCGTCGTCTGACAGTTCAAGTACACGTTCAATTAAATGGCGCATGGACCTTATTCTCGTTGAAGAGAATTTGAATGTGCCGCCCACAACAAGGGGTCCCAAGGCTGTTTGAAGCCCTTAACCGGATAACCGTCAGTCACGTAGGCCTTCTTCTGTGACTTGATAGACACACTCGCCATCAGGCAAGTTGGGTGAATCGACCAACCGTGCGATGCGTCGACCGCCCTTGGCCTTGCGAAGGTAGAGTCGGAAGGTACTGGCGTGAGCGAGGATGTGACCGCCAATTGGCTTGGTTGGGTCTCCCCACATTGCATCAGGCTTGGCGTGAACTTGATTGGTCACGAGTACCATGGCATTGTTGATGTCAGCAAGTTGCTTCAAATCTTTCAAGTGACTGTTGAGTTTTTGTTGACGTCGAGCAAGCATCCCTCTTCCGATGAATTCAGCTCTGAAATGGCTTGTGAGGGAATCAACGATGATCATTTTCACGTTGAGTCCCTTGCTCATTCGCTTGATTTCGTCTGCAAGGAGCATTTGGTGAGCGGAGTTGTAGGCGCGTGCTACATGGATTCTTGATAGAACATATTCGGGGTCAACACCATGGCCACGAGCCATCTGTGTGATTCGCTCAGGGCGGAATGTATCTTCTGTATCGATGTAGAACACATCTCCATCCAATCCACCCTGTTCAAGAGTCATTGTACAGTTAACGGCCAGTTGATGCCCAATTTGGGTTTTACCGCTTCCGAATTCTCCGTAAACTTCTACCAGTGCTTGGGTTTCAAAACCTCCACCGAGCAAGTCGTCAATGGATTGAACCTTTGAAGATAATTTCTGGACTTCACGTCGTCGCTCAAGGAGAGCGTCACCGGAAACGAAGCCACCGATATTGGCCATTTTCTTTGCTGCTGCAATAATTTTGCCGGCGACAGCCTCACCGAGTTCTGCTTCTTCTGCAAGGTCTGCTGGGGACATCACTGCCAACGCGAGGAGTTCTTCAAAACCAGCTTCACGCAATTTTTCTGCGGTTGCAGGGCCAACGCCAGGCAGGTCCTCGATGGTGATTTTCTCCTCTTCTTCCTCTGGCATTGCTTCTTCCTCTATTGCCTTAGGACTTTCATTCTTTTCAACTTCAATGCTGACTTTTTTCTTACCTTTTGATGCCATTTCTGTTCACTTCCGTTTGAGATGAGCAGGCTTCCATATATGAACTAACGATGGACGGCGCGTTAAAAACTAGTAGAATAAAGCAAGATATTCAGTGTTTGATGGGCTCGCAATGCTGCGATTATTTCACTTTTCGTTTTGATTTAGCAGTTGTGAAAGTGAATTTGACTAAGAATCCGAATCTTCAGCAGAGAATGGATTTGGTTCGGATTCCAACGGTTCGTACAGGACGATGACCGTATGAGCGATATCGATGTTTTCATCACCGGTATCGATGGTCACTTCAAGAGCCCACTCCCCACCACCCAAGTTGTATTGTGAATGCGTCCAAGAAGCGTCTTGTCCATCGCCAATTTGCTCGGTATGGAATGCTTGTTCGTCTCCATCTGGGTTGTTAAGATGCCACGTGACAGTGATGGTTGCTCCAGCACCTGGGACAACTGCATTTCTGTTGGTAATGGTTGAATCAATATCGATTTTTTCAGGGACTGGGCAGTCACAATCAGGCGTTGTTGCAATGGGCATGGGGTTGGGATTGTTGGTATTGGTTTGCGTCCACTGTATTTGCTTATCAATTCGGATTTGTAATGTAATTGTTTCAGTGTTATTGCTCTCATCCGTTGCGGTGAGCACGGCAGAAAACATTCCATGAGTCTGATATGTGTAGGAAATCTCTGCTTGGTCGTTGGCATTGACTTCAACAGTATTGGAGCCGTCAACATCATCGCCGGGGTCGTAACTGAAGGATTTCATGTTTCCAGCTTTTGATGTCACACGTGCGAAATCAAACGACAACTCTACGCCGGATTGGGAAAGGCTTGCTCCATTTTGAATGACCTCTTCGATGGTCCCTGATGTGGACTCGTAGTAGACCTCCATGTTGATTGGACTTCCGTCCTCATCCGTCTCGTCTCCGCCGATGCACCCCGATAGTGCGCATGAGATCAACATTGCAAGCAACAACCAAGGCCGGGTTGAAATCACTCGCATGAGTAGGGGTAGATGCTTCAAGTTCATCAAATAAGTGGAAATACGAGATTTTTGAGTAGCGTCGCTTATCGGTGGATTCAAAACAGTGAACAGTGGCCGAATGTTTAGCGAGGTGGGGTAGTCTGGATATCCCGTCGGGCTCATAACCCGGAGATCGATGGTTCAAATCCATCCCTCGCTACCATCAACCGTACTGATAGTAGTCGTGCTTCGGCTTAAGATTGTCAAGGGCTGACTGAAGCCGTTCGTTGGCTGCTTGTTCTCCAGCGAGAATTGCTGCTTGTTGTCGTTTGAGTTCATCAAGACGCTGTGAACATTGTTGGCCATGTGATGGAAGTTGTTCAATGGCGAGGGAAAGTGCGCTCATGACCTCATCGAGTAAGACTGGTGGAGCATGTTCTGGATTGAGTTGAAAGGCGCCGTTGGTTTGAATGACAGCCCCAGCAGAATCAATTCCAGCGATCAATCGCTCGACGTGTTTTTTGTTGGCGATCAGTTGGACTGCAGCGATTGCAGCCGGTAAATGACCAGCAACCAAAGATTCGCAGGTAGCAAATGATTTCTTTGCTGCGCCTGTCTTCCCAGCAGCTGCGAAAAGGCGCCCGGCTCTTAGGTAGTCTTCATGCTCTGGTTGCATTGAAGCGAGCATGGCAGGAGCATTCTTTACCAGTATTTTTTTCAGTATTTTTCGTTCTTTATGCATGCGTTTGATGGCCGAAGCGCTTTGGTTTGCCTTACCTCGTAACAAGTAAACATCGCACATCAAACGCAACCCCTTTACAAAGAATATTTGTTGTTGAGGGTCACGTTTTTTGTTGGCCATCATCATGTCACAAAACTGAGTTGCCATGACTTCGGAAAGTTCCAATCTCCCTTCTTGCATGTAACGCTCTATTTGCAAGAGCGTTTGCGAAGGGTCTTGCATACCAAACATAGCAACATTCAACCCTAACGGTTCTCTCCTATGATGCCTTTCATTCATTGACCCTCTCATCTCTTTATACACAAGATGAGCGAGCAACGGTCATGAGCGAAGCGCCCATTTTGGCGATATCGGGGACTCCCGGCGTTGGTAAAACCAAACTCTGCAGTTTTCTCAACCTGTCAGGTTTTACTGTTGTTGATTTGAAGGAACTTGCCCAAACTCACGGATGCTTGGGAGAAGAGGACCCCAAGGACGGGGCAGCGCCCATTGACATTCATGCTTTGGCGGATGCTTGGAATCCGGATGAAAATGAAAAAATAGCCATTGACGGCCACCTCTCTCATCTTCTTCACGTCGACGGGATTGTTTTGTTGCGCTGTGAACCATCAATTCTAGAGCAACGGCTCTCCTCCAGGGGTTATGATGAGCATAAAGTCAGGTCCAATGTTGAATGGGAAATGACGGCAGGACATTGGTCTGAATTGATTGAATTCGAAGTTGAATTGCCTGTACTGGAGATGGATACGACCTCGTATTCTGCTGAGGAATTGTCTGCAACTGTTTTGGCTTGGGTTGAGGGTGGATGTGAATCTCTTCCACTTGAAAAAGCCGTTCTTGAAGCCATTGATTGGCTCTCATAATCGCACATTCTTCACCCTGCATTCCACAAACCATAACATGCGAATGGAGGTGGAAGGAGCATGGCCCTTGAGAAATTACGCCGCCGCTGGGAAACTGCTCTTGGGCCGTTGATGAACATCGCATCCAATGTTTCTCCGATAACCGTGACGTGGCTCGCACTGCCGTTTGGTGTTGCAGGCGGGCTTCTTGCCATGTATGCTCCAGACGATTCGGCAGGCGGTTGGTGGATGTTGGGTGCCGCGTTAATGATTGGTTTTGCCATGATTTTTGACGGATTGGACGGTTCACTCGCACGGGCAAAAGGGCAAGTGACCCGTTGGGGAGATTATCTTGATCACACCATTGACCGTATTCTCGATTCCACATGGGTTGTTTGTATCAGTGCCTCTGTATTTGTGAATGACTTGGCACTCGGTTTTGCTGCGGCCCTCCTCACATTGCTTGGCTCCTACATGGGAACGCAAGCACAAGCCGTTGCTGGGACGCGCAATTACCGAGGGTTTTCTCGCGCCGACCGAACAGTTCTCACCCTTCTCTCACTGGTGGTCATGGGCGGTATGCTCCTCATGGGAATCACGACCTCTACGATGTATCCAGCTCCCTTTGACCATATTGCAGTGAATCCATTGAGTTTGATCGTATTCATTTCTGCCTTGGGAGGGATCTGGACCTTTTTGGTTCGTTTCAAACAGGCACAAGGGGACATCCAAGCCATCGATGCCGAGGACCCGCTACCTCAGCCGAACGCAAAAAAGCAAGATGAGTCATCTGAAAACCGGTGAGGTGAAAACGCTTCATGTATGGGCCGTTTTTACGCCTGAGAAGCGACATAGTCATAACGGACCAATGCTACATAGATACTGATGGGTAGTCCAACGGCTGAACGAAGTGGCATTCAACGCGCCTTTTTCTTGACCTTGTGCATGGTGTTAGCAACCTTGCCTTTGTCTCATGTACAAGCGGTAGATATGGGCGACCCTTACAACCTTCAAGCCCAAGGAATTCAGGCTACATTTGACTCAACCACCGAGACCACGGTCATCACATGGCAGAACATCGATTCTTCTGGTTCTGAACTGCAGGGCATGTTCAGTGCGACCTACAACCTGTACCGACACACTTCGCCCATTGATGCGACCAATGTAGGTACACTTACTGCCTTCACAACCGTACCGGTCTGTGATGTAGGTGCTGCATCTCAAAACCCATTCAATTGCCAAGCATCATCACACGCTGGCCATTCCGTCTCCTATCTTGTTGCCCCTGGAACCAATGGAAGTTTCTATTACGCAATTACTACAACTCTATCCAATGGAACAGAAGCGGGTGAGTTCCACATCAACGGTGCGCACATTGACGCCCCAGTCGTTGAAATCACCACGGCTGTTTACACCCCTTACATTCTATCAGCAACCTTTGATGCATCAACCAGTAAGACAACCATCAACTGGGTCAATTACAACACCTTCTCCCAAACGCTTCCAGAGACTGGACCTGATGCCTTAACCATCCGTCTGTGGCAAACGGATTACCAGATGACCCGCCTTCTCGGGCCTTCATTGCTCACCTCGGAAACACCGATTGCTGAACTGAGTCCCACGACCACTTCGTATGTTGTTGATGTTCCAGCCGAGACACAACGAGATAGTTACTATTCCATCACCTACTTGCTCCCTAATTACACTGCTCCTGGTGTCAACTATGAGGATGTCCGCTTCCTTGCACAGAACACGATGACGGACCCTGTTGTTGAGGACAATCTTCCGCCTGCACAACCCACGCTCTTTAGCGCGCAATTCGAAGCGGAGCCATTGACAGGATCCGGCTATACCAATCTTTCATGGGGCGATGTTTCCTCCGAAGTTGGAGAGACATACCGTGTTTACCGTTCGGATCAACCGTTTTCAACCATCCTACGAAACGACGTTGAATTGATCGTCAAGGATATCCTAGAGGGAATTGGGTCCTACCGAGTCCCAGTACCACAAGGTTACCTTGGTTACTCGTATTATTGCGTGGTCACCGTTGATGAAAACGGCGTGATCAATACCGCAACTGATTCAACTTCGTGCACCAACTCAATCGAGGAGAATGCCTTTTTCAATTGGGTAGCGGAACCTACGAATGTTCAAGCGGAGTTCTTGGGAGAGCGAACAACTCGTGTTACTTGGAACGACCAAATGGGTGTTGAAGGCGAAATCTATCATATCTGGCACGGCACGTATCGCGTTTCAGGTTCACAATTTGTAGAAAACCAGTCGTTGACATGGCTTGGTACAGTTTCAGATGGCATTGGTTCGTTTGATGTAACCGTGCCCGACGATGAATACCGAACCAATCAGTTTTACTTCGTCACCTCTGAAGCCCTTTATGGAAATGTCAACGGTACCTACCATTACACTCAACTGATTCAGAATTACGATCAAGTGCTGTTTGAAGACACCCGTGCTCCAAATCCCCCTCGTATCAAGCAAGCCTACACCATCGGGGCAGAGAATTTGGTTAGCCTTGAATGGTTTAACGAAGATGAACTCAACGAATCCTATGCGATTTGGAGGCATTACGGCGAACCTTTTGGCGCCGATGAAAATGACATTTCCGACATTCAAGGTGATGGCTGGGAGCCGGTTCTTGAAGACATCGAGACCAATGAATTTACGACCGAAACACTCGTTCGCCAGTTCTTAATCCCAAGCAACGTTGACCGTGATGTGTGGTATGCAATCACCATCACAGACGAATGGGGCAATTTCAACAGCGAAATATTTGCAGGGTTTGGTGGAAATGCATTCAAGGTGTCCGAAGACACACTCCTCCCCAATGCTACACTTTCCATCGTTGACAGCAACGGTGCTGCTTACGAGAGTACCACATTGGTTGCAGGGCAATACACATTGCGTCTGCAAGTCAATGAAGACCTAAGCGCCACTCCATCCATTAACATCACCACAGTTGATGGCGGCCAGCTTACTGACTTTGATGAGCCCCTCCTCCTTCTCAATAACAATGCAAACAATCCTAATCTCGGGCCACTGTATTCCTTTGATTTCTCCGTATTGTCCAATACCGATGCTGGCGCTATGATTCTGAAGGTCACCATGAAGGACGAATCGGAAAATGAAGTCAATCAATATTGGAACCATCTTTCCATTGACGCACAGGTTCCAATCATCACTATATTTGCTCCTTCATCGGGAAGTGACGGTTCGAAATACCTCTACGGAAACCGAATCAACGTTCTAGCAGGTGTTGATGACGACGTCGTCGTCACCTCATTCCAATACCGCTTCACCTACCACTTTGGTGGAACAACTGGAAACTCTGTCTCAACGCCCTGGGCTAATTTGACAGGCGTCACGGACCTTAACGCTGACAACAGTTCACTAACAGCGGATATGGAAGTCAATACGGGTAACTTTGAACCCGGGTATCACGCTTTGTATATTCGGGCAACGGACGGTGCTGGAAACACAATCACAGAGGACGTTCAGTTCACCGTTGACTTTTGTAGAAACCGTTTGGATGGAACAACTTCTTGCGCTCATGAAGAAGCCCTCAAGGCCGAACCAGAGCCTGAGGTGATCAAGCCATCCTTCACCGACCCTCCTTATGTTGTGGTTTGGGTTATTGCCGTGATTAACATATTAGCAATCCTTGTTTCTTTGCTTGTCATCCGAACCGGTTTGGCGGGTCCAAAGAAGAAAAAATCTCGAGATGACGATGCAGATGACGATTGGATGCAAGAATTCATCGGCACATCTCAAGACCTTGACATGGATGCAGTTACCAACACGCAATCAAATGAAGAATCTTCGAAGGAAACCGAAGAAAAGCAAGTTGAGGAAGAAGACGACCCATTCGCCATCAACATCGTTCAGCGCAAAGAGCGTCGCCGTAAGAAAAAGCCCGAAGACGAAGTCGACGAAGACGACGATGAGGACGATGAAGACGACGACGACGATGACGATGACGATGACGAAGAAGATGAGAAGCCCAAGAAGGCTGTTCGTAGGGCAGTTGGTCGTCGGGCTGCGCCACGCAAAGCTCCCGTTAAGCGTCGTGCGGTCAAAAAATCAGATGACTGAAGTGCATTCAATCGGTCTGAAATCGAGGTAAGAACATGTCCGAAACACCAGAATCTGTTGCTGAAGAAACGAAAGAGACTATCCAAGAGATGGTGGAAGAAGTTGAGGTACAATTCAAACAACTGGTTGATGTGTTCAATCCGATGAACAACAAATTGAATTGGCTTCTCTTGGCTCTTCCAATCGCTCTGTATTTTAATGCGGTTCATTCACTGGAAATGGCCTTCGTTTTCTCAATGATTGCGATCGCTCCACTGGCATTCCTGATGGGTAAGGCAACCGAAGAGATCGCGTTACGAACCGGTGAGGCAGTCGGCGGTTTACTGAACGCAACGTTTGGCAATGCTGTGGAAATGATCATTGCTGGAATGGCCCTTTATGCCGCTTCACAGAACCCTGATGTTCTTGAAACAATGGTCACGGTTACCCAAGCATCGTTGATCGGTTCAATCCTCGGGAACTTGTTGCTCGTTTTGGGATTGGCTATGCTGTACGGTGGCATCAAGCACAGCGAGCAAAATTTCTCAAATCAAACCGGACAAATGAACGGCGCATTGCTCGTTTTAGCCGTCGTCGCTCTCATTGTCCCAAGCGCTTTCCACCACAATGGGGGAAGCAATGATGATGTCCTGAATCTTTCATACGCTACTGCACTGGTTTTGCTGTTCATCTATGGATGTTCATTGCTGTTCCAACTCAAGACCCACGTCGATATGTTTTCATCTGGCGGTCATGGGCACCACGAGGACCCAGAAATCAGCATTAAAGATGCTTGGATTCTACTCATTGTTGCTACGATTCTCGTCGGTTGGATGGCCCATATATTGGTCCATAGCCTTGAATCAACGGTTGAGAAGTGGCATATGCCTGAGTTGTTCATCGGGGTCATCCTCGTTCCGTTCTTCGGTAATGCCGCAGAACATTTCACCGCAGTCTTGGTGGCAGGAAAAGACAAGATGGACCTTTCAATCGCCATAGCCATTGGAAGCAGCGTCCAAATCGCCCTCTTTGTTGCGCCGGTCATGGTCCTTTGGGCTTGGTTCTTGGGAGTCCCGCTTCCACTTGAATTTGGACTTCTTGAAACTGTGGCCGCCTTCGGTTCAGTTCTCATCACCATTTCGATCCTGGCTGATGGTAAGACCAACTGGTTGGAAGGAGTCATGGCACTCGCTTGTTACACCATCCTCGCCATGGCGTTCTTCTTTGCATGATACGGTGGGGCCATGAACCGACAGGAACGTATCGGGTACTCCATGGTTGGAGGCGCCTTACTTTTGATTCTCGCCGGGACGATTGGGGTTACCATTGATGGAACAACTACCATCGATGTTGTGGCTACGGGTGGCAAGACCGTATTCGGTAATGAAGCCCTTCCAGAACACTCACTTGGAGCTATTATCGCCGCTGATTTGACCTTGAATTGGGACCGAGATGACATATACGTCGTCATCGTTGATGAAGATGAAAAGTCCAGATGTGAATCATCAGGGATCTTGGGAGGATTTGAATCCGGGACAAGTTGTACTGCAAACGACCCTGATGTCATTGCTGGCAGCACGGATGGTGCTGAGGGGCTGACGTGGACTGTTGCTTCAGGAATTCATTACGCAGGATTGGGAACCGTTCCTGGTGCACCCTCCATCTCCAACTCAGATGTTGTCCTTGATTACGAGGTTAATCTTCACGCTTCATTTGGTCTGTATTTCCTCTTTTTCCTGCTCGGAATTGCCGGTTTTGCATACACTCGGATGAGTTGATCATTCAACGCCTTCGTAATAGGTCGCCACTGCACCGTCAATCTCGTCAAGAATCGCAGCTTCATCAAGAGTTTGCGTCACACCATGTTTCCTAACTGCTTGACCGTTGACCCAAAGGTCAAGGCAATCTGCTCCATTGAAGATAAGATTGGCCAAATGACGATTGTCTGAGCGACCTCTGGGGCGCATACGAACATCGTTGAGATTCCAAACTGCCCAATCCTTGCTTCCCTTTGTTGCGAGGTCCATGGCGTCCGCGGCTGGAAGCAATGTAGCGTCCCAGTGGTCGTGCCGTTGAACGAGAGAGGCAAGTCTTGCTTCTCCTTGCATGTTGAGTCCATTCCCAGAGGAAGCCGCTCCATCGGTACCAAGCCGGACATCAACACCAGCGTCCATGTAAGCGGGAAGAGAAAGCGTGCCGCCGCAAGCAAGTTTCATGTTGGATGACGGGCAATGAACTGCTGTAGCAGCATGCTGCTTGAGCAATCGGATTTCGTTTTTCTTGACCCAAGATGCATGAGCACAAACGGTCCCCGGTTGGAAGAAGTCAATGCTGTCCAAATATTCTACTGGGTAGAGGCCCTTGCTTTCATGGCAGTCAGCAATTTCTTTCCTTGTTTCACTCACATGGATGTGAAGGCGAGATGAGCGTTTCTCAGCCAGTTCAGAAGCACGCCGTAAGGTATCTTCACTGCACAAATATACCGAATGAGTGGCAATGGCATATTGAACCAAATCATCCTCAGTGTTTGTTGCTAGAAGGCCGTCCAGTTCACTGAGCGCAGAAACAGCATCATCGTGACTTGGTAATGCAACATCGCTCACGGGGCCTCCGATAAGCCCTCGAATCCCTGCATCGCTAAGCACCTGCCCAGTAACTGCGGGGAAGAAGTACATGTCTGCGGCGAAGGTGCTACCGGTACGAATCATCTCGGCGGCAGCGCAACGTGAACCCATGTTGACATATTCAGGCGTGATTCGGGCTTCGGTTGGAAAGATGGCTTCATTGAGCCAACGGTGCAGTGGATATCCATCACTGAAATCCCGGGCATTGAGTTGCATGGCAAGATGCGTATGCCAGTTCTGGAAACTACGTGTGATCAGCCGTTGTGACCCGTCAATGTCATCCACAACATCCTCATCGCCATTGGACGAGGACCACGAACCATCTTGATGAAGTAAAACATCACCTGAGACCCTTTTTCCACCGTGGTCGTACAATACCGTGTCTCGGTACCGGACGGTGGTTGCATCATCGGTCATGCCCTTCCCTCGGAGTCATGCTTCAAGAACGCTAGTGTTCTTACCGAGTCCCTTATGATTGATTGGCCCAGCCGTGAAAACACCGCCACTGTGGCTTAGCTGGTAGAGCATCTGATTCGTAATCAGAAGGTCGGGAGTTCGAATCTCCCCAGTGGCTCCTCAAACGCTATCAACCGTTGTTGTAATGTCCATCGAGAAGGCGATTGCACTCTCTTCAAGGGCCACCACTCCGGGTAGCGGGCGTCCAGCAATGTAATCCAAACAGGCCCCTCCACCGGTAGAAACATGGCCCATTTTGTGAGCAATCCCTCGCTTTGCGACAAGGGTAGCAGTATGACCTCCGCCCATTACCGCATATCCTGGTGATTCAGCACACGCATTGAGCATCTCAACAGTACCCAATGCAAAGTCGGTGATCTCAAAGACGCCAGCTGGCCCGTTGAGGACAATGGTTCCTGCCTGCTTGATGGCGGCAGAAAGGTAACGGATGGATTGTATTCCGAGGTCAAACAATGGGGCTTCAATGGGGAGTTCAGTGACTTGAAGGTCGACGCGATTCCCTTCAATATTTGCAGCAACATCAACCGGCAGGTGGATTTTTGCTCCGTAATCATCCATGAGTTTTCGTGCCTTGGCAACGGTTGATTTCCAGTTGTCGCCCAACTCATTCTTTAGGAAGTCCCGATTGATGTCTCCAATATCAATCCCTGCCAAATCAAGCAACAGGTTAGCAACGCCTCCTGTTGGCCACAATTCATCCGCAATACCGCCACGAAGCATGTTGTCGGCAACCTGAATGGAATCGTCAACCTTCACTCCGCCCAGCACCGCTAAACAGGGCCGTACAGGTGTTTCCAAAGCCATGTCCAATTTCCTGATTTCATTGCCCATCAACTCGCCGGTGACACATGGAATCAATCCTGAGAACCCGACGATGGAGGGGCTTGAACGGTGGGCGCATGCAAAAGCATCGTTGACGTAGAGGTCAGCAACACTTGCTAACTTCTGTACAAATTGAGTTTCTGCTGAAGCGGCAGGGTCGTTTTTGACCGTTTGCTCCTCTTCGTCCATTCTGACGTTGTTCAGCATCAATAGTTGCCCGTCTTCCATGGCCTCAATCGCCTTCATGGCTTTATCTCCGTGAATGTCATCGACCCACTTGACAGGGCGGCCGAGAAGGCGTCCTAATTCACGAGCATGCCCGAGCGTGCTGGTGAAATCGTCTTTACCAGGGCGAGATTGATGAGCAAGAATGATGACTTTTGCCTTTACCAAGCGTTGAATGGTCGGTAAAATCGCCCGTATCCTTGTATCATCAAGGAAGGATTTGGTGGCTGGGTCAAGCGGGCTGTTGATGTCCACGCGCAACAAAACGGTCTTGCCGTCTACGTTGACATCGTCCAGTGTGAGGACATTCGCCATTGGTTGTCCCAAGGCACTTCGGTTTTTCATCCCTCCCGTTGTTTCCATGCTTGTTGCATAGGTTCATAATCCGCATCTCATACCCGTTTTTATGGGAAAGAAAGTCTTCATCAAATTTGTATCCGAGCCTGAAAATGACATGTTGAAATCCGTCGTCGGACTTGCATGTGCCGCTCAAGCGGTGAGTGATGGCCATGATGTCAACGTCTTCTTTGCTGCTGCAGGAACTCGGCTGTTGTCTCCAGATTACATTGAGGAACTCAACAAGGAACTTGGGGCCCCCGTACCGATGGTTTCTAAGTTCATGGAGACCATTATTGGTGGTGCTACGCTTCACTGCTCCTTTGCATCGGTAAAAGCCGTTCTCGGTCATAGCGAAGGTGACGGCGCTCTTGTTGTAGCAGATGACCGTATTGAATGGAGTGGCCCCCCCGGAGTCATCGCTCTAGCGACAGCTTCAGAAGTTCAACTTACTTACTGAACAAGACTTGCTTCACGCCTTTGAATGAGCCCTCGTGTATGCCCAATTCATGCACAAGGGTTGGATTACTCGGTCGCTTCCACTTCGTCAGTGTTCATATGAATGATTCCTGAGGCCAGCAAGCCGCCAAGGAAGACGAATGGAGGAATCAACCATTCGATTCCTGGAACTTGGTATTCAGCATACCCGAGGAGAGCAAACAATCCCAAAAAGAACGTAATCATCACGCTTGCGTTTGCTACTGCAAATTTGGCTTGAGAAGTTTCCTCCAAAACAAAAGCACATACAAGAGCCATAGCGCCAAAGGCGACCATAAAGGCACCAAAGACATGCTCAAGTGCGAGGGCTTGAGTGGTTGCTCCGTCATCGCCCCATGCGCTTTTAGCCCATGTTTCTGCATTGATATTGTTCTCAATTCCACCAATGATGGCCATTACGCCACCAATGATGAACCAAATTTTCGGCTGAAAGATTTTTTTGTAATCCATAGTATCACTTCTGTAATCAACAAGAGATTGGATGAACTTATTATTCTTTGAGACGAGATTATGGCCATAATGTAGATTTTCTATGAATTTCCAATAAGGCAATATGCTAGAATATCATGGCATAGATATGGTTACCCTTGGTGAATACTACTCTCAAGAATTCACCGCAAAGAACCAATTTGGCATTGGAATGATTTCAAATTGGCTTAGCCCAATTGTCTTGTTATGGTTGCTCAGCCTTGCATATTTGATTATTCGAGCAAATCCGCAATCAAATGAAAACCGCTTCATGGCCCTCTTGATCACATGTGAAGGATTCAAGGCTGCGTTTTTGATGAAGAACATCACACCTGGTGGAAGCGATTGGTGGTTTATTGACCAGTACCTTTGGAATTTCAACACGACCTTCTTCATCTCAGCACAGGTTTGTTCGGTGTTGATGTACCTGTGTTTTCCGATTTATTACCGCGTCAATCAACTTTCATTTCTCTACAAACCCTCACTCCAACGGCACGTTTGGTACGTGGTTCCATTGTTGACCATCGTGTTTATGATTGTTGCAACTGACCTTTGGGTGTATGAAAATCATGCTTGGATTATTTGTTCTGAAGTTGGCGCAACCCCTGAGACGCTCTCGCAGGTCGGAGTGATTAGCCCCTCAATGCAAGAAACCGTTGATTCCATCGGAACATGTCCAACAACTGGCGAATGGGCAATTGAGGACACGCCGGTGTTTGGTTTCTTGATGGTGGCGCTCTCTCCACTGGTTTCCATTCTCGCGCTTCTTGTGATGCGTACCTCAATGAATCAATATGAAGGCGAGGAAAACAAGAATTCCAGCAATCGCCTTACTTCTCGTTCTCTTTACATCGGATTTCTCGGCAAGGTCATTGGAAGCATGACGTTCTTCGTTACACTCTTTGTCATCATCCCTCTGCTGAACGGTGGAAATCCTCCCTCGTTTGGTGACAACCTCGTCAATGATTTGGATAACTCAAGAAACTTCACTGAAATTTTAACAAAGTATGCATGGATTCTCACCGGTCTCATGATTTCATTGCCCTTTGCCTTTGAAGGCATGATGTTCGCCCATGCAACTGCAAAAGATTCCGTTCTGGACATTGATTCTAAACTACGACGCACTTTCAGAAATTCAATATTTACCGGCCTAGGAGCCATTCTCTTCTTAATCGGCTGTGAACTGATGGAGTCGATGATTGGCTACGGCGCCTTTGGAGGCATATTCCTCGGGGCGAGCATCTTAGTCGTTCGTAAACCGGTTCTTTCCACTCTTGAACGACTCGGAGAAAACATCCTCCCCTCCACTCTCACAGAATCCGAATCCGCATACATGCAAGCCTACGCTGCATCAGGAGCAGACGGAATCATTACTGCAGCTGAACGCAGAATTCTCGTTGCGACCGCTGATGCACTCAATATTTCCTCGGAAAGGGCGTCTGAGATCGAACAGATGTTTGGGCTAAAGGTCAGTGAGGAAGAGCAGCAACCTGCAACTGAACCGAAAGTCCTCCAACAATGGACCGATGAAGCCGGTCATACTTGGAAACGAATGGACGATGGAACGACGTTTTGGTGGAACGGAACCACTTGGCAACAAGTTTGATGGCACAACCAATCAACAAGAATGTTCAATCGGC
>Ga0208277_1000983_pt1 | contig 16796 bp, 7 predicted proteins | sample ETNtaG_5_FD_185782 | JGI IMG/M metagenome (GOLD analysis project Ga0208277, IMG submission 185782) | Marine microbial and viral communities from oxygen minimum zone, Eastern Pacific Ocean - ETNP201406SV205 (SPAdes) (version 2) | ecosystem: Environmental > Aquatic > Marine > Oceanic ...
GATATGAAGAATCGACCGGCCGGCGGTGGACGCGGTGAAGGGGGTGGACGAGGTCGTGGACGAGGCCGAGGCGGTCGGGGTCGCGGCGGGAGAGGCGGCGACGCCTCGCGAGACGAGTGAGCCGAGCCCGCGTTCGTGCGTTCGCAGTAGGATCGATTAGACTTTTGAAACCCTAAATAGCGCCCTTAATTTTATCAGACGTCGCACCTTTCGCGTTCGCGTCGTCGTCATCGCGCGCGTTCGTTCGCGCGAGCCGGGTTCCTCGGCTGTTTGAATGCGCGCGCGCGCTTCGCGGCTCTGGACCCAGGGTTTGGGCAGGTCTCGGATTTCTATGTGTAAACAGTTTCGCGTCGTTTTCGTCGCTCGGTGGGCGCGCGCGCGAGCCGAGCCTCGGTTCGTGTTCCGCCTTTGACGTCACCTCTCGTCGCGCGTCGTCCCGCGACGCCCGGTCTCGGCGGTCATGGAGCTTCTGATGGAGTTCGACGAGCCCGCGTACCGAGGCGCGGACGCGTACGGCGCGCGCGACGACGGCGTGGGGTCGTCGAACGATGGGACATCCGACACCGTTGAGGCGATGCGCGAGGCGCTGTCGAGCGCGCGTGAGGACGCGGAGGCGATCGTGACGCGGGCGCTGGAGGAGGCGTTGGATGATGAAGATACGTTTCGAGCGATGCGCGCGTACGTGAGCTCGGACGTGGACGAGGATGCGCTCGCGATGGTGGTGATTAAGTTGTTAGAGCTTGTCGGTGGCGAAGCCACAGAGGCGGGCATAGAGGGAGAGGAAGAGGACGAAGGACGACGAGGAGGGGAAGAAGAGAACGAAGAGAAGCGCGGAATGGACGCCACGATGGCCAGGTGTGATGCGAGATACGTAAAACTCGCCGTTGAGCTCGCGACAGTGATGCAAGAGACAAAGTTTGGACCGAGTCATCGAGGAGCGCTCCTGCGAGGCGTTCGACACGTGTTGCGCTCGTACATGGGGAACTGTCACGAAGGGTGCGATCTTGGAGTCGTTCGGGCCTTGATCGAAGCGATGGACGCGTTGCTGAGAAGCAATGAGAATGGAAGGGCGGATAATGACGTCAAACTCGTCGCCGAATGCGTGAGACACGCCGCTGGATTTTCCACGTCACCGCTCGACTTCAAATTGTGGTTGGAAATCGCATCAACGAGCGCACCTGATGCGAAAAGTTTCATTTTAGATCAATTGAACATGACTCTGCAAACGAGATTTAGCAAAGGACCTAGGGAGGTGTTTCTCTTGGACGGGGAGAGTAGCGGGATTTTGGGCTCTGCCCAAGCGAAATGGCCATTCACAGAAGGTTTGGCGTTCGTGACTTGGATGTACTTGGAAAGCATTTCTGCGTCGGAATCTACGGCAGCTTCTGCCGCATCTTACGCAGCAGCGGCTTCGGCTTCCCAACTTCCGGAGGCTTCCCCATTCACAGCCGCCGCCGTCGCAGCCGCCGCGGCCGGTAAGGCGGAGGTCCACATGCCTCGTCTGTTTAGTTTTCTTTCCGCGGAAGGCCAAGGAGTCGAATGCTATTTCCACGATAACTTTCTGATTCTCGAAACGAGCGGGATCAAAGAGTCTAGAATGACGTTGCCATTCTCGCACAAGTTTCCATTGAAGAGATGGTTCTGCGTAGGAATCGAGCATAAACCTGCGAGTGTTCGCACGGGGAAAGCCGAGACGCGTCTCTACGTGAATGGCATCTGTGTTGAAACTCACAAATTTGACTTGCCGAGAATGAATAAACCGCTTGGTTTCTGCTGTATCGGTACGAATCCACCCGCAGCCATGGCTGGGTTACAACGCAAGCGGCGTCAATGCGCGCTGTTTGGAAGTCTTGGCCCCGTCTACATTTTCAAACAAGCGTTAGGAGGTCACGCGATGAAGGCACTCGCTGCCAGAGGTGGATCCCACGTTCCTAGATTTTCATCTTTGAATGAAGAAAACCCGAATAAAGATGCCGATGAGAATGTCGATGACATGTTAGATAGAGTTCTGTCACCGACTGTGCTTCAAGTTCTTCATCCACGCATGGCCAGTAAGAACTACGTGCTAGACATTTCTCCTGCTGGGATGACGGTGGAATCCAGGGCGGCGCTGTTGGGAGGCACAAAATTTGTGAGGCGACATTTGATGCGAGATTCGATTTGGTCATCGGGCAGGAGCGGACCTGGGGTCATGCTCCCCTTCATTTGTCCGCTGATCGGATCGAAAAATCTCGAGCCTGAGAGCTCCGAGTCTCGTGAAGATTTCGCCAGTGCCGGACTTTCCATTCGTTCGGTGATCGGTATAATCGCCGGTGCGTGTGAGAAGCACACTCCTAATCTGCAAGCTCTTAAAACAAACGATATTCCAGATTTGCTAGCTCACGTCTTACCTTTTGGTTTGGATGCATTGAGACAACAATTCTCTGGAAATAGTCTCGAGGATGAAGAAGAGGCGGTGGTTGACGCGGTAGAGTACCTTCTGTCGGTGAGCGAGACAGATGAAGAGCTCTCAAAGAAAATCTGTCTAGCATTAGTATTGGATTTCAAACCATGGAACGGTTGCGGATCGCGAGCGGTACACCGTCTTTTGAGCATTTCATCTTCGCTCTGTAACACCAAGGCTGGTTTGATGCAAGAAGTTTCAGCGTTGCAACTCTTACTTGATAACGCACGTCGCTGGCTGTCTCCTACGACGTCTATAATGGGAGGAATACTTCACAACAACTCTGCGAAATCCGTCATGGATGACAAAGGAGATTTGAGAATTTCGGAACAGGAGTCGTTGCTGTTGATGGATGATTTGTTGGTCTCAGTCAACTTGCTCACGAACACAAATGATCACATGGATTCAAAAGTTGACATAATCGTTGGATTTTTAGCGGAGTGTCCTTGTCCGCACATGCTTGCGGCGACCGTGAAACTCGTGCATTCCATAATCGTTTCACCAAACGTCGCCCGATCGAATGACTTTTTGTTCACCTTTGTTTCCAAGGGAGGCGTGGAAGTCTGCATGGGTCTCATCCGCGCGCTAGCTCTCAGAGGTGACTTTCATCACGAACTGAAGGGAGTTCAACGCTTGTTCGCTTCGTGCATCAGACTCTTTGGCTATATGTTGGAGACGGGATGCGTGAGCGCGAATAAGACCACGGAGGTTGGCGGTAGTAAGAAGGTGACAAAGGGAAGCATTGAGCGAGCGGTTCGATACGCTTTCAAGAGGGGATCGGACGCGTTGCTCACTACAGAAGTGTACGAAGCGATATTTGAGTCTTCAATTTCGATCGATTTGAGCAACATCAACATGACTGAACCAGCGCGGCTCATCAGTGGTGGTATGCTCGGATCGATGCTCTCAGCTCTGTCGGATTGTGAAGAGAGCATTTCGAGCCGAGCGTTGAATGATGTCATGCTTCTTGCGTGCGCATACGCAGATAATCGTAACATGATTCTATCTCTGCCGGAATTTCCGGACTGGCTCGTGAAAATACTCGTGTATTCTACAGACATTGGAGTGAAGAACACTGCGAACGATCTCCTACTCATTCTGCTGCAACACTCTATGAGATTGCAAGATGGTTGGCGCGTTCTCGAGACGGTGATTGAATCTATAAAAAATGTATCAAAGAATGACTCAAAGAAGATGATTCATGTACAGGAAACGATTTTCCAAGGTTTGGCGGGATTCATGATCAGTGAATTGAAGGGTATCAGCGTATCAGATGGTAATCAATCAAAGAAATCTCGAGAGACTTTAGATGCAAATCGCACCGCGACTCGACAAAATGTCATAGCATTGTTGCACATGGCTGAAGAGCATCTGAGATTGAGTAGCGGTGATGTTCTATCGAACGTCGACGACTCATACGATCTTATGAACGTCTCAAACGCACTCGCTTGCTACGGTTCACATGCCGCGGATTCAGCAAGCGGATGGATAAATCGAAATCGTGCCATCGATGGTCTCGCCAGCGTGAATTCGTCAGCGTCAGATGGTCCGAACAAAGCTCTGGAGTTGCTGCGCTTGACGCATCAAATAATTAGTTTCATGGTCGGTACTCAATGCACTGGTGCAAGATCAAATCTTTCCTTACTCAAAGATGACGAGTTGGTACACCTTTTCCTCAGGCTCACGTTGGCTTATTTCCGCGAGGAGAACCTTCCCGCTGAGCAGGAGAGCCCAGATAACGATGTGCCGTTGATGCCAGCACACATCGTGAACACACTGTCGTCACTGACATCAGGGAACTCTTCCATCTCTGATGCCATCGTGTTTGAGTCAAAACAGCTCTGGGGCGCGTCTCAATCAAGTGAAAGCGGGAGAAACATCGCAGTTTTACACAACTTGCTGGCCCCATTCTTACAAGCGGCGTCAGTGCGTCACGTAGCTAATCTTGCGCCCGGTGCTATCGCCCTGCTCTTGGATGAAGTTTGGATCCACCAAAAGTTGAAAAAACGCAATACGGGCCTCTTAAGACCCATAGTCACTTATTTGATAGCTTTGACTGCTCGTTGGCGCGCAGTCATTGTCGATGAAGGCAAGGATGATATTTCTCCGAAATTGCGTTCGCTCGCTTTGAGCCCGCTGAATGTTCTGACCGGAAAGTTGTGCTCTAAAGAGTGGCTGAACATTCTCATGGCACCAGTCATCAAGGAAACTCTCGTCTGCATCGCGAACTCGACGCAATTGGTCCAATTGCAATCAAGAAATGACGTCATTGCTGCAAGAGGTCCGGGCGCCACGGAGTCGAGAATGAGCGCTCAGAGGGCTGTTCAGCAAACAGGATCAGAGAATTTTGACAAATTCGTAAAGGTATGGGAAGGTGAATACACGAATATTTCGATGTCTTCAAAATGGTTAGCTGCGCTCTCGAAGGAAGCTTCGCGACGGACTCTGTCAATCGCCGCTGAAGGCGCGAGAACCAAAGATGTCACCAAAATTTGGGAAGCGTACGCGAGGGATCTACAAGTGAGCAATACCCTCATGGCGAAGATTAGAGAAGAAGGGGAAAGTGCACGTCTTGGAATCGACGCCTGTGAAAGTGGACGACGCAGAAGATACTGTCTTTCTCGTGTTACAAGGATTCCATCCCAGCGCTTATCACATCTTGCACCCGTTGATTCGGCAGCCATGGAGATAAAATTGCCAGTTCGAAAGGAAGATGACGCCTCGGATGATGAAGACGTATTACCATTAAGTCCACAACGTTCGATAAATCAGGAAGAGGTCAGCGAAGTGATGGCTGCAACTGCTGCTCTAGCTGTTGCTGCAAATCGCGGTGAAATTAAAAAATTTCATCATGAATGTTCTGCGACCACTGTCACTCCGCTGGACGTGTGTGAGGGGATATTTCAGATTTCCGACACGGATATGATATTCAAAACGATAGATAAATCACGTACTTGGTCTTGGCCCCTGGAAAATCTTCACCAGGTGCAGAGTCGACGATATTTGCTACGAAGAAGTGCTCTGGAATTCTTCATGCTTGATCGAATGACATACTTCATTGATTTTGGAAGTGCAGAGCAGCGTCGCCAAGTTTTCAGGGTCTTGATCAAACTCAAACCGAAGAACTTTGTGCCTCTTTATCTAGAGACGAGCAAACCGGAAGCTTTGCTTCGCAAGAGCGACATTACTTCGCGTTGGATCAGACGTGAAATTTCAAATTTTGATTACCTGATGGCGCTGAACACACTTGCGGGAAGAAGTTATCAGGATATAACGCAATACCCGGTCTTCCCATGGGTCATCACCGATTACACGTCGGAAACGCTAGATTTGAGCGATCCGAAAGTTTACCGTGATCTGAAAAAGCCGGTGGGAGCGCTGAATCCAGATCGACTTGAGAGAATCAAGGAACGTTATTCCTTCTTTGATGATCCCGAAATTCCAAAATTCCATTATGGGAGCCATTACAGCTCATCCGGTACCGTCCTCTTCTATCTCTTGCGAATTGATCCTTTCACAACGCTAGCGTACGAGTTACAAGGTGGCAAGTTCGATCACGCAGATAGACTTTTCCATGACGTCGCGTCGACGTGGAAGAGCTGTTACAACGACATGAGTGACGTCAAAGAACTTGTGCCCGAGTTCTTTTACCTTCCCGAAATGTTTAAAAATGTCAACAATATTGATTTCGGATCGACGCAATCTGGGGAGAAAGTCGATACCGTCATACTCCCGCCGTGGGCAAAGTCCCCAGAAGATTTCGTCATGAAACAGCGGGAGGCTCTTGAAAGCGATTACGTGAGCAAGAACCTCCACCATTGGATCGATCTCATATTTGGATACAAACAGCGTGGAAAAGCCGCCGAGTCGGCGTGTAACGTATTCTACTACATGACGTACGAAGGTGCGGTCGATGTTGAGGCTATTCAGGATCCCACTCTTCTCAAGGCGACACAGGATCAAATCGCATGCTTTGGACAAACGCCGTCACAACTTCTCACGATACCCCATCCAGCGAGGCAGAGAGTAGCCGACTCCATCATTGGATGCCATTGGTTGATTGAGAATAGGCAAAACGTCCTCGAGTATCCGCTCCCTATCCCAAGTTACGACGACAATCAAATTACCTTCATGAGTGTGCTGAGCACTGGACAATTGATTGTTCTCTCTCCAAACTTGGACATGAAGATGCACCGCTTCATGCCAGGAGTTCCGAGCGGTTCTGGTTTGCCGTTTACATTTCAACCCGCTAAGGAACAAAGCACTTTGGGATCATTGATGGGTACGATTCGCCGAAGAGCCGGGTTCAATGACGCCAAAGAAACTGCGAAACTCAGTGCAAAACTCGATCCAAATGCGCTCAAGCTGAGCTGTGCGCTTCCCTGCGTCTCTCTGCCAGGAGGTCATCACGTCATTCTCGCCGGCCATGCGGATAATTCAATCAAGGTATTTAACTGCAATAACGGCTCTATCGAAAGCAGTGAAGTGGGCCATCGAGCGCCGGTGATATCCCTCTCAATTTCCACAGACGGGCGAGTGCTCGCAACTGGCTGCGCTGACGGATCGATTGGAATCTGGCTGATAAAGTTACCCACTGAAAAGGTCACGATTGGAGAAAATCTGAGAGAAACAATCGCACCAATTATTCGAGTTGACGTGAATTCCATCTTCAACGAAGGATCAACCGTCGCAAACGTCATCGATCCAAAAGTAGAAGATGGCCCCACGACCAAGATGTCGCTACTCGGTCCAATTAGCTTGCTGAAAGGACACGGAGAATCGATTTCATCGCTTGAAGTGAATACGAATTTAGATTTACTCGTCGCGGTTAGTCCGTCGGCCGGTACCTCGTTCTATTCTGTCATGAAGGGCACGATGAACAGAGTCATTCCCGAGCTTCGCGGTTCACTCTGTGCCATCTCAGACGAAGGTTTCATCGCAGTTTGGGAAGAGTCTACGAACGCGCTCAAAGTGGCTTCAATCAACGGGACCATCATCTCTTTGACATCTCTCGTTGACATCTCCCCGGATTTGACGTGTTTGCTCGTTTCGAGAGATGGATATCACTTACTGGTGGGTTCAGTCGCAAAAGAAGGTAAAGTGACTGTGGCAATCTTTGAGTTGCTGTCGCTCGAGCTCCTCACGAGCTGGCATCTGAATTCAGACTCTGATATCAGTCACATGTCACTGACCGCCGAGAACACCAACTTACTCGTGGCGACGCGTGAAGGGAGTCTGACGGTGATCACGAACCCAGAGCTTGCGGTGAGAAGTTTAGAGAACATGCTTCAGGCGGGATGGTCGTCTGTTGTGTGATACGTGATGTAGAAATTAGAGAAAGTAGTAGTGTTTTAGTACAACATTAATTACGGAATTACGCAGCGAGCGAGCCAAAACCCTTCTGCCCGGGTAAGATGACGCTTTCGTGAATCGCGAGTGCGAAAGCTTGCGCAATCTTTGGATCCGCATGAGTCAGCTCGAGGAAACCATCGGTATGGCTGATTTCATTCCAGTGCTGTTGACCCATCTTCACCGCCGTGGCCCACAGTGGTGCATTGCGAGACGTGTACGCCACTTTCGCCGCCCCTGCGACGATCTGCAAGTTGAGTTCTTTCTTCATACGATTGACGCAGTAGCCCGGTAAACCGTCGATTTTCAACCGCTTGGCGAGTTGGAATAAATCTGCCAACATATCCACCGAAGGATGGACTGGAATTTGATAAATCCAGCGCAATGCAGCTAAAAGCACAGGGACACTCGTATCCGTTATGACGATTTTCTTCATGGCGTCTTGTTCCGGCGCAACCATTCGACGCACAGTGAACAAGACGACGACGGCAAACCAGTGGAGAGCTCTTATAATGAGCGACAGGGGGAATCCAATTATGGGATAATAATTTCTCACGATTCGCACGACGTCTGGAGGATTTTCAAGGGCGCTCGCGACCGCCGATTGATCCATGACGTCGTTGAGGAATTTTGATCCCTCGCGCAAAATGTCCGAGTGCGCGAAAATTTTGCAGTCGTCGACGATGAACTCGATATCGCCCGGGTCGTGGGACCCCTTCGTCGGTATGTGAAGAGAGCCACCGAAGGTTCCACCCTTGGTACCGTACACGCCCTTTTCGTTCAACTGCTCGAGGATGCCCTTCTCGAGAACCGTGGAAGCAACTTCATCTTCCATGGCTTTCTCAGCTCCCTTGTCGACTTCAGAATCACTTTCGGATTCTCGAAGTTCCGCGGGCTTGCTGGGAGTGTACGTCTCATCCACGTCATCTTCGCCGAGAGGAAATGGAAGGTATGCCTCGAGATTAATAGCTATGCACACGCTCGTCTCTTCCGGGGTCCCTCGGACGTTCCGATCGCGCGATCCGTGCAAGATGACTAAAGCGCCATCGACGCACGCGCCGGCGTGGCTCGATCTCGGGTCGGTGTCAGAATCGGGATTCAACCGCGCCCATTCCGCCGTGGGGAAGTGAAACACGTACGTATCGCCTAAGATTCCGTCTTTCAACAACACACGACCTCCGTGAATGATCCAGTTTGCGCCGACGACGCAGGATAGGAACGAAGTCCGCGGCGTCGGTACTTGGCCGGCGCGAGCAACCATTGTCCAGCGTGGAGTGCCTTGCGCGGAAAGTTGAAGCACCCAAACGACCATCTCGATGGACGTTTCACTCGGGCTCAAAATGTAAAGCACCGAATTTCGCGCCGCCATCGCGCAAGCGTCACCGCCCACCGGATGTTTCCACTGCGTATCGATGGTGAGCCACTCCGAATCGTTCAAGTCAAACCCATACAGGTCGTTGTATATCACCACGTCTTGACCCGGTTGCACATCCTTACCACCGAAAACAAACAACACGTTATCCGAAATGCACATGCAGTGTCCAGTTCTGGAGGACGGAGGATCCCCTATCACGTCCACCATCGTCCACGTGCACGCTACGAAATCAAAGACCCAGAGATCGTTGAGACAACCGAATTGTCCTTGACCACCGAACACGTAGAGCAAATCTCCGTGCACCACAGCGGTGTGACCGTATCGGCCGGGAGGAACGCCCACCTCTTTGTCCGTCGCGGTTGCCGGGACTTCGTAACACGCTCCGCGTCCGCTCCATCTGTACACGCTCGTCACGAATTCGCCCTCGTGCGTCAACCCGCCGTACGTGTACACCTCGTCTTCCCACACGAACGCCGCCGAGCCAACGAAATATCCCTCGGTCTCTTCCTCTTCGGCGTCGAATCCGCGTTCGCTCGCGTCCACGCCCACGTCGTCGACCTCCACCTCCTCCTCTTCTCCGAATTCATTCGTAATAATCCGTCTGGACGTCGTCACCACTCGCTCCTCGCCGTCCCTTCGCCGCTCCATCTTCGTCTCCACCGTCTCCACGCGTCGTTCGCTCACCACTCGCGGCTCGTCCTCGCCGAACTCGCCCTCGCCCTCGTTCAAGAGCGCGTCCGCGAGCGCGTTCAAAAACTCCGCTCTCGATTGCTTGGGCCCGATCCCTTTCGACTTGGCGAGCTCGCTCAGCTGCTTGGTCGTCATCGAGGCCAGGGGCACGCCGTTGTACTCCATCTTTACGTCCTCACCGCGCGGTCGCGCGCTCCCGACGCTGGCGCGCAGTGACGCCGAGACGCGATTTCGTTCCCATTTTCTCTCCCTCGACCGCTCGGCGATCGACCGACGCGTGAACACCCATCGTCATCGTGGAAATCAGGAAAACGTCGACGACAGAGCGCGACTCGTGCGTCGAGGCGTCGATCGAGAGCGCGCGAGAGCGAGAAGAGCGCGTGCGAAGAGCGCTCGCGTCGGTCGGCTCGCGGTCGCGCGCGCGATGGAGCGCGAACGGGGCGGCGAACGGGAGCCTCTGGTGCGAGGACGCGCGGGAGCGAACGATGGGGACGTCGAGTCTGGACGATGGACGGCGGTGGGGAGGTGGAAGTGGACGCGCACGGCGCGGTACGCGATCGCGTTCGTCGTGTTGTCGCTGTGCGCGGGGGCGTTGGTGGCGAATCTGTCGAATCAAACGGTGGCGGGGGATGGATTCTCCGCGAGGCTGGTGAGACGGGCTCGCGTCGCCTTGTTTAGTTCGGTGAGAAAGGATGGCGACGCGGTGCGAGAGTTGCAGGCACCGCAAGTGCTCGGGGACTTCTGTCGGGCGCTCGGGACGGAGGGGGCGTGCGAGGAGATTCAAGCGGCGCGAGCGGGACTCGGGGCGGTGGATGAGGAAGCGTTTCAGTCACTGGTGTCGCAAGCGCGTGCCGTGCGAGACGATGCGAGCGGCGACAGCGCCGCGTTTCTAGGAGCGTACGACGGAACAATGACGCAAATCGTCACTGAACCGCGAGCGTTTGCGAAATACGGCACGGAGTGGTCGACGGCTGGGTTGGGTTTCGAAGGTAGCGCGGAACTGGGCGCGCAAATTGAGGCGAAGAAGTTGAGCTCTTTCGTCGTGGATGTTCTTCCGTTGCTTAGAAAGTATCCAACCTGGGATATGTCGGACACAAACACCATTCGCTATCTCACGCGACACATAAATGAGGCGAAGCATCTGCGCAGCGACGTCCCAGTGTTGAAGGACGAGGCGCAACTTTCCGCCACAATCGAGGACCAAACTCACGGCTCAGGGGTGCTGCCACCGAAAGATCCGACGCGAGATGTGCAACTCTCAGCGTTTGCAGCGAATAATCAAGTTCATAGCGTCTACAATCCCAGCCATAAGATGCCGGCGCTCGGAGCGGTGTATCTGAATGCGGAGAAGAATGGGTTGCCAAAGAGCTTTGATGCGAGGGAGGCATTTCCAAAGTGCGCTCGAATTTTAGGGACAGTGAGAGATCAAGGCAAGTGTGGATCTTGCTGGGCCGTTGCGGCGACTGAAATGATGAATGATCGCCTCTGCGTTGGGAGTGAGGGAAACAACACGGCTGAACTCTCACCGCAGTACCCGCTTTCGTGCTACGATAGTGGTTACGGCTGCGACGGGGGTGATGTCCTGGACACATTAGACCTGGCTGTGACAAAGGGTATTCCTTACGGTGGAATGCTCGACTCACAGGCGTGCTTACCCTACGAGTTCCCCTCCTGCAACCACCCGTGCATGGTTCCCGGCACTAAACCGCAAAGGTGTCCGACCACGTGCGCGAACGGTTCCCCGATTTCGTTCGTCTACCCGAAGTCAAAGCCGTACACGTGTCCGAGAGGAGATGTGCCGTGCATCGCAAAAGAGATTCAGCGCTACGGTTCTGTCGCCGTGACGTTCGGGCCCGTTCATCCTGACTTCTACTACCACAAGCAAGGAGTGTACAAGGTGCCCGCCGACGCGGGCAGAGGGCTGGGACAGCACGCGACGAAACTCATCGGCTGGGGGGTCACCGAAGGCGGTGAGCACTACTGGTTGATGGTCAACTCGTGGAACAATTGGGGAGAGCAAGGCGTCGGTCGAGTGCGCATGGGCGAGATGCAAATCGAGTCGGGCATCGCGGCTGTGGCAATGTGAGTGCGGACACGAGTTTTAATGATGTTTAGCTAATATTCAAAGAAGATCACGTTCTAAAACGTTCATCAACCTTCCCTAAAAACGCTTAGTGCGCAACGAAAGCCTTGCCCGCCTTGGAACCGCTCGGGATCACCTTGAGGGTGTTGAAACGAACAGTCTTGGACAACGGGCGGCACTGGCCGACGACAACCTTGTCGCCTTCGTTGCATCGGAAGCACGGGGAGATGTGCGCGGAGATGTTCGTGTGACGCTTTTCGTAACGCTGGTACTTCTTAATGAAGTGCAAGTAATCCATGCGCATAACGATGGTGCGGTTCATCTTCGTCGACTTGACAACGCCGGTCAAAATGCGACCTCGGATGGACACGTTACCCGTGAACGGGCACTTCTTGTCGATGTAGGTGCCTGCAAAGTGAAAAAAGTCACGGTCAGTATGTTTATCACACTTCCACACTCGCCATCTTCCCAGAAAGCGCCCACCCTGCGCCCGCGCCGCTCCTCGGCGGTTTCGCGGCGGCGAGTCCAAGCCCTAAATCTTCCAAAACCAGTCATGCTCGAATCGCGCGTTCCGTCGTACGTACCTTCGATCGCCTCACGCGGGGTCTTGAAACCGAGACCAATGTTCTTGTAGTATCGGTTACCGCCCTTACCCGGCGCCTTCTTCTTCTGACCCGCATATCTAACGTTCGCGAAAACACCGTCGGAGTCAGTCTCGGCGGCTCTCTCGTCGCGATCGCCCACTCGAACGATCTCTTCACCCCGAGCGTCGACGCGAACCGCATCGCGACCGACGCGCGCGCGATACGAGTCACAACAAACTATAACGCACCTAACGTTCACTCCGAGTTGCTTCTGGAACGCCTTCTCATGCTGTGGATGCGAAAACGCGATGCTCGCTCGTCAGCGTCTAGGTTCATAGGGTCCGCGCGCGCACATCTCTCCGTCCCATCGCGCCTCGCGCCGTCCGCGTCCGCCGTCGATCGCGCCCTCGCGCGTCCTCGACTCTTTCCCTCGCGTCTCTCGTCCATCGCGTCGCGTCGATACGCACTTGTTCGGCCGCCATCGCGCTCGACTGCGTCTGAAAGAGGCGCCCGGCGACACCGCGCGCGCCGAGGTCGTCCCGTCGCATCCGAGCTCGATTCCACGCGTCCGGTCTGGATCCACCCCCACGCACGTGCATTTTTGGACCGGGTTCACCGTACTCGAGTATCTTTGAATGCGATGAATGAATGAGAAAGACCCTTACGAAAAACACTTCGCCGATCGGGATGTCTTCGAAGAGTCCTGATCGGTCGATAGCCCCCCCCCTGAGGGCCCTGAGGGCTCAAGCGGCCGTCACTCCCGCGCGCGATGACGATGACGATGACGATGACGACGATGACGACGACGACGACGCTCGCGGTGCGCGCGCGCGCGAACGGTGCGCGAGGTGCCTCCGCGGTGACGCGTGCGACCGCGCCGCGACCGTGCGTGGAGTCCGCGACGGTGGACGCGCGCGCGATGACGCGCGATGATGATGAGAACACCGACGGCGGACGCGTCCACGCGGCGCGCGAGGCGCGCGTGTGCGACATGGCCAAGGCGAAGTGCGTGCACCCGGCGAGACCGGTGGCCAAGGCGTGCGGTGATTGCCCGCGACGTAAGTGAGCGAGGGTGGAACGATTTGATTGACTTGATGGATTCTTTGATTACTCGCGCGGGGGTCGAGACGGCGGAGAGGGCGGGGACGCGTCTGTGTGACGTCGCGAATAGAACGCTCCGTTGTAATGATTGACTCGTGCGAATGCATACTCGAGATGAACGTCGTCTCGTCATCGTTTCTCGTGGCGCACGCGCGATACGCCCAGATAGAAGGTGAACAAGTAGACGGGGACGGAGAGGGAGGCGTACAAGAGCGAGCTCCAGCGGTTTCTCGACTCGAGCGAAAACGTTCGTAACACGGATTCGCCCGTGATGGGATCGCACTCGTTCTGATTCGCGGCAAACATGCGAAGTAATTGCACGGAGGACTCCGGAAGCGAGAGTTGATCGACTAAATCGTCCAAACCGCCCGTCGTTGAGTCGCAGTGATCGAAAAACTGTCTCCCTTGATACTCGTTCACCATCAGCGCGCTCCAGACTCATTGAATGAAGCTCACGGTGTACAGCCACTTCCACATGTCGTGAATCGTTTTCGCTCGTATGAAGAATCCACCGACGAGCATGTTCAGCGTGGCGATGATTGGAAGGAGGCTCGCAGGCCCGATTTCGCCCGGTATAGCCGCCGAAATTGTACAACCGATGAGTTGCGCAATGGTAAAGTTTATGAAACTTGTCAGGACGAAGAAACAAAAGGCTGAGAAAGACGGGTTGAAGCCGACGCACCAATAGAGGATGGCACTGAATGCGATGCTCGCGAGCATCGTCATCGGTAACTCTGCGATTATCTTTGAAGCAACGTAGTTGCCGGGCCGATAAAACGAGTCGTGAAACTCTCGCGTGTACACCTCTCGTTCCATTTTCACCTCCTCCGTGTGCACCTGAGCCATGAACGACGGTAAAATACACGCGATGAATGCGATACCGTTTAAATTTAAGATACCAGACGGCGCTCGATCTTGTTGATAGAAAAACAGACTCAGCAAACCGGCGAGAATCATATACAGGCCACATCTCGTAAACCAAAACACCGCATAACGCCACTTGGGCCCATCTTTGAACTTGATCATGATCCATAGCTCTGTCAGTGGTCCGTGCGCGTACGGCGAGTCTTTGCCCGGTTCATTGTTGATGGTGACGGCGTTCATGGGTAATTTGAGCAGCGCGATTTCCTCAACCTCTTTGATGTTCTCACTGCACAGAGAAGACTTTGCGTAGTAGCTCGTACACGCCTCACTCGACTGCGACACGGTATCGATGAGAAATTCTGTGATGTTGAAGCCAGCCTCGTACGTGAATCCTTGAGTGGCGAAAAATTCCATCGGATGATGTCCTGCGTTTCCAAAATATGTGAGCTCTCCTCCCGAGAGCAAGATGAGCTTATTGAAGGTTTGGTACACGTGCATGCTAGGCTGATGAATAGTGAGTAATAACGTACGACCATCCTCGGCTTGAAGACGAGAGAGACACTTGATGACATCGGCAGCCATGGTGGAGTCGAGTCCGCTCGTTGGCTCGTCCAGAAACATTGCGCGCGGATTGCAAGCGCAAAGCGACGACGCCACCGCGAGCCTCTTCAATTCTCCACCGCTGATGCCTCGAATGATGTGCGAACCTACGAGCGTGTCTCGACACTTATCGAGATTCATTTGATCTATGACGTGCTCGATTCGTTCCATCTTACTGGCGACATCCGCGGCCGACATGCCCGGAAGCTTGATCATTGCCGCGAACAAGATCGTCTCATACACCGTCGCGCCTCCGAAGAACGCCTCAATCTGCGGTACGTACGCCGTGTACTTTTTCACGGTATCGAGAGACGGTTGCACGCCGTCAAACAAAATTTTACCTGCCATGACGCCCTCCGTTTTCCTCATAGAAATGCAATCCAAAAGACTCGTCTTTCCCGCGCCGGACGGCCCCATGATGGCGGCCATCTCACCCGCGGAGATGACTCCGGTGATACTTTTCAAGATGACCTTCGTGCTCGAGCCGTTTCCGAGCTTGATTTCGTTCCCCACGCCATCCAGCGCGATGGTCAGACCATTTCTGCCTCGAGCAGGACCAGCTCCCATCATGGACGCATTCGACGCGTCTTCAGAGCGCGCAGCGGTCTCGACATCATCAAGCGACTCGCCCGCGACGGCATCGTGAAACGAAGTGTTCTCTCCGCGTTTTCGAATTCGAGATTGATTCGCACCCATGGTGCACGGGCGCTCGAATGTCGTCTGTCTCGGGATGTGACGAGACTGTGTCGGCGCCGCCTTGAAATCGTCAACGCATCGATTGTCTGACATGTGAGTATGTTACATACAGGAAGAGCTATAAATCTATCGTTCGCACGTTGTGCCGACGCGTCGATGCGAGCGCATCCGATTGCCGATGCTCATCGCTGACGCTCTTGCTTCCATTTGAAGAAGGATGTCTTGGAACCGTCAGGATTGGTCTTTATGATTTTCACCTTGTGTCCCTTTGAGTGCGAGATAATCTTCTGCATCGCCATTTCACCGCTCATATCCTTGAGCTTTTTCGCGCGCTCGTCGTAAGCCGTGTACGTCTTGTACGCGCCCTTTTGCATGCGTGCGAGCTTCTTCATGGAAATCGCGGGCCTCAACGCGGCGTCGCCACTCGGTTCGGTGCCATTGTCTGACTGCAGGCCCACCACCGCGTCCTCATCCTCGAGCTGCGATCGCCGCGGACGATTAAAGGTTCGATTCACCAGTTCAGGCTCGGTATCAAAGTGCTCCGCCGCGTTAAACTTCTTCGCCTCTTCCTCTGTATCGACGAAGATGGTGTGTTTGCGCTTCACCGGGACGCCGATGCCGTGTAAATTCTTCTTCATCTTCTCCACCTTCTTCTCCTCCATCGCCGCCTTCATCTGCACGTACTTGACATCTTGCGTCTTCATCACCCTCAGCTCCTCCTCCGTGTACTTATTCTGTTCCGTGCTCCTCGCCACGTGCACGCCGTCCTCCGTCTTTGCCCGCTGCATGGCAAAGTAAAACTCATCTGGGTTCCTGTACGCCGCCTTTCGCTTCAGCGCGTTCAGCGCGTCCTCCTTCTTGTGAAAATCCTTCGCCCGAAGGACGTAATCCTTCTTCTTCTCCAGCAATCCATACCTCCGACGCTCGCTCGGCTGCGAACGCTCCTTGTGCGTCTTGCGCTTCACCGCGTTCCGAAGCGCGCTCGACATGATGATTGACGGCGTTCGCTCG
>Ga0208277_1000986_pt1 | contig 16766 bp, 22 predicted proteins | sample ETNtaG_5_FD_185782 | JGI IMG/M metagenome (GOLD analysis project Ga0208277, IMG submission 185782) | Marine microbial and viral communities from oxygen minimum zone, Eastern Pacific Ocean - ETNP201406SV205 (SPAdes) (version 2) | ecosystem: Environmental > Aquatic > Marine > Oceanic ...
GCATTCCTGGGCGATGAGCCAGAAAAAGCAAAGCCCATTATGGATATACCTGAGCTTAACGATCCGCAATATACAATGATTCCATACGATGTCATCTTTGAGTCAAACTTTCATACCGCAAAGTTCAGTAACCTGGATTATGTTCACTTACCGATTGTTCATGGAATTAGGTTTGAAGACAATGAAAACCCGTATCAGCCTCCTCCTCATAATGTCGAGAAAACAGACTATGGCCTTACGGCATTTATTGAAACAGAATCAACGTACAGCAAAGGTGCATGGTCAAATGTTCGAGAAAAAGGCTCAAGGGTAAAATCTGTTCTGAAGTATTTCATTGCAGGTCAAACCTTAAGGGGACAAGTTGAGATTGGTGCCATTGGATCGGGTAAATTCAATTGCTTCTATGAGTTTTCCACTCCAATTGACAGAACCAGAACGATGATGCGGTATTACTTTTTTAGAAACTTTATGACATCCAAATGGATGGACAGAATGGCACTGAAAAGAAACCTTAAAAATATTTATGAAGACAAGGTTATTGCCGAAGCTCAAGTTCCTAAATTTGGGCCCGATGGGATGTCAAAGATTGTCGGCAAGCACGAAGATACGATCATTAAGGTGTATTGGGAAATGATGCACGAAATGCGAGACCAAGGATGGCAAATAGATTTTAAAGCCTGGAATAAAATGATCGATGATGGAGAACACTGCGTTATACCTTCAGTCAGTCGACATAAGGACCAAGCTCAGTGGCAATATCCCACAATTCCAAGGATTCAGTCCAAGTGAATAAAAAAACTCCAAAGACAGTACTGGTCACAGGATCAAACCGGGGCATTGGCCTTGAATTCATCAAGCAGTATGGAGAAAAAGAATGGGATGTGATTGCCACTTGCAGAAACCCAGACGGTGCTGAAGCACTAAAAACGGTTGCAAAAGATCATTCAAACATACGGATAATGGCCGCAGACATTACAGACAATGCCAGCATTGATCATTTATCCAATCAGTTGGATGGAGAGCCAATTGATATTCTAATTAATAATGCGGCATATCTTGGTCCGCCGGAACCACAAAAGTTCGGCAAAATAGATTATGAGATGTTTGCCAGAAGTTTTGAGGTGAATGCCATAGGGCCCATAAGAATTACTGAAAAATTGATCGATAATATTAGATCAGGAGAAGACAAAAAAGTCGTCTTCCTTGGAAGTGCCGCAGGGTCCATTGCTCAAATTGCTCCACCGGTTACACTCTATTCATATCGAGCGAGCAAAGCAGCATTGCATTTAGCGGTTAATAACCTCTATCACGAAATGCTTCCAGAGAATGTGATCGTTTCATTAATCAATCCAGGGTTGGTCGATACAAGAGGATTCCTTGAGCTAAAACCGGAGGATCCCATCCCAGAAGAACTGAGTAAAATGGTGCCTGAAACTCTGATTCGAATGATACAAGAAGGAAAAATACCGATGATCACCACTTATGAATCGGTCACGAATATGCTCAGCTATATCGATGAACTAACCATTGAAACAGAACCACTCTTTGTGAACTCCGATGGCACCCCAATGCCTTGGTAATAAAAGGAAAATAAATGGAATACAGGAATCTAGGAAAATCAGACATAAAGCTGCCCATCATTACCCTTGGCGCACTCAACTTTGGCTTTTTTTGCGATGAGAAAAAAAGCATCGATACCATAAAGGCTGCCGTGGACCATGGCGTCAATTGCATCGATACTGCACCGACCTATGGAGGAATGAAAGGTAAATCAGAAGCGATCACAGGAAAGGCAATCAAAGGGATGAGAGATGAGGTGATTCTTGCAACAAAATTTGGAACAGATCCGGCAACAGGCCGAAATTCAATCAAAGGCGGTGGGTCTAAAAAATACATAGTTGAGGCTGTAGAAAACAGTCTTAAAGCCTTGGATACGGATTACATTGATTTGTATCAAATGCATTTTCCAGATGCTGAAACACCCATTGAGGAAACGCTCAGAACGCTCGATGATCTTGTGCAGAGTGGGAAAGTAAGATACATCGGTGCATCAAACTTCAATCCCGATCAACTCAGTGAGAGCGTTAAGGTTTCAATTGAGAATAACCTCAATCAATTTGTGTCGATTCAATCAAGATACAGCATGTTGACCAGGCATATGGAAGAAGATCTACTTCCGGTGTGTGAGGACAGCGATGTCTCTATTCTCCCCTACTTCCCATTAGAAAGTGGATTCCTGACCGGGAAGATGAAACGAGGGGAAGATCCAAAAAAAGGAACACGATTGGCATTATGGAAGGGAGCATTTACCTCTGAAGAGTGGTTCAATTTAATCGATCAAGTTGAGGACTTTGGAAAAGAAATCAATAGATCTCTGTTGGAGATTTCTCTTGCATGGGTTGCAAAAAGAAAGATGGTTTCATCGGTACTGGTTGGTGCAACTTCAGCAGAACAAATGATTCAAAACATTGAAGCAATTTCTTGGGAAATGTCGGATGATGAAATGGAGAAGATTGATCAAATCATCTTGGGGTAGATCAACTGGAAAGAAAATTAAACATTCTATCTGAATCAAAAACCTGCACTTTCACCACATCGCCTTCATTGATCTCACCGGCAACATCCACGATGCCAACAAGTCCCCTTAATTTCTTTGCTGCTTTAAGAAACTCTAATTTGCCAGGATAATCCCCAGATTTTGTTTTTCTCGTCCTAGAAATCTCTTCTGACATGTCATGGCACGGAGGATTGTATTCCTCGACAATCAAAGTGGCTCCAGATGGGAATGATAGCTTTGATCCTTTGGGTAACTGAGAAAGCTCAGGTATGCCGCTGAAACAAAGATTGGCACCAAGGATTCTTGCGGTTAGGTGTTCTGCTAGATCCATCGTTTCTGAGATGCTTTTAAGCTCTTCAATTGAGACGGCCGACCACTGACGATTATTCCTTCTGATCGTCCCAGGCGGGTATGCCTCGCCTTCATAGATGCCTCTCATATAACTTTTGTGTTTGTCGCCGACAAAACCATCCAATTCAACGTGAGCGGTCCCCATCGATTCTTTTATAAACTCCACCGTCTTGCCAACATGAACCGAGACAAGATTTGCATCAAAGGTTTTTGAATATTCACTCATTGTTACTTTCTACACTATACCCTGCTTCATTCCAAGCCAACATGTCGCCGTCTACATCAATGATCTTTTCAAATCCTAACCCCTCCAGTGTCTCAATCACTTTTCCTGCCCTGACGCCACTTCGACACAAAACCACCATTTGACTGTCTTTGTATGCAGACACCAATTGAGGCTTTTTGAGTATCTGATCGTGAGGAATATTGATGGCATCTTTGATGTGGCCATCGATGTATTCAGATTGAGTTCTCACATCGAGAAGCACTGGCTTATGATTAGGCTCACTCATCGCCTCTTGAAGTTTAGTCACGTTCCATAATTCGGCAGATAGTGCATCGAAACTCAATAATAATATGAGTGGTGCTACATAAATTCTTTTCATTACTTGATTGGGGTTAATAATTGGTTTAATTCAATCATGTTTCCATCGGGATCGTAAATGATGGAGACATTTACTTTGATCACATCGGAACCATCATAGGATGGGTATTCTCTATAAGTGGGTTCTCTGTAAACTTCAACTCCGGGAACCTCAATTACCCTCTTCCATTTTGTGTCTAGATCATTTGTATTGAATAGATGAATATTGCCCTGTGGCACAAAAGCCTTTCGTTCTATGGGCAGTGTTCTCCTTTCAGATGATGGATTGCCATAATCCAATTCCCAAAGGCCTAGAATTCCAACATGTTCGTCCTTTGTTTTTAGAAAGATCAATCTTGATTGACTGCCATCTCTGGATTCCAAGATGTTGTCATACACAACCTCCATGCCGAGTGCATCTTCATAAAGCATCAAAGATGTATCTATATTTCTTACAATCAGAGTTGTCCTTCGAAAAACGATGTCTTGTTTTGAAACATCAAAAACTGGTTCATGCCCGGACCCATAAGCAAGCGGATTAAAAGAAAGCAATGTGATCAGAATGATGGAGGGCAAAAAGCTCTTCGCATTCATTTTTTATTCCAGTTTTCTAAAAAGTAGGGCGAAAAAAGAAAAGCAGGAAAGAAGACGATCAACTCTAAATAGAATGTTTTAACAAAGTCGAGCGGCCCTTTAAAACCCTCAAACTGCTCGGGCTCAAACTGATGACCAATGGCTTGCATGGATATTGCTATAAAGAGCAATGAAAATCCTATAATCATTTGAGTGAAATCAATGAAATTCCACAGCCCAATCAAAATCAAGATGTTTCCTACGATAAACATAATCGATCCAATAATATGTATAACCAGGTTTAATCGATTCTGATGCAAACGCTGATAGTATCTGTATTCTTTTTCACTGATCATTGAGAATTGCTATCCCCTCTTCCATTTTTTTCAGCTGATCGAGCTGAGTTGAGATTGAATTTTGTATTTCCAATGATACCTCAGGATTGTCAACGAGTCCCGACCATCTTTCGATCGTAAGCTGGACATCCCCTCGCCCCATGGCGATGAGTCCAGAGAGCCACAATATTTGAGTATTCTCAGGATTCATAATGAGTGTCTCTTCAATCAATTGATCGATGTCGTATGGAAAATCATTGGGTCTCACCATCAGTGTCGATTCAATTAAACCTAGATTGATATCGAAATCATTTTGCTCGCCTTGAATTTGATAAGCGTTCAGAAACTTCTCATAAGCCAGTTCAAATCGTCCTATCTGAATATAGTGTGAACCAAGCGCCTTGAGAACTCTTAGATCATTGGGGTTGCTGATAAGAAACTCTTCAAGTTTATCTACAGAGTCCATAATTTGATCGTTTGATGCCTTTTCGCTTTCTTTGAGATTGGATGCCATCTCATAATTCAAATATACAAATGATGAAATCATTATAAATGCAATTCCGTAGGCAGAGTTTTTCCATAATTTAGAGCCCTTTGAATTGATTAGAATACTCACACAAAAAAGCAAACCCAAGCATGCCAGTAAAGCAATAAAAATAAATACAGGATCACTCAGCATCTAATTTCCTATTTTCTTAAACCATCCAAAAAACATCAGTACCAAAATAATTGGTGAGAACCATAGAAACATTGTTTTCTGAGAAAACGCTGGCTCGTAAAGAATAAATTCGCCATAACGTTGAAGAAGATATGTTTTGATTTCACTGTCTGTTTTTCCGTCTTGGATTTGCAGTTTGATTTCGCGACGAAGATCTTTTGCTAGTTCAGCATTTGATTCGGCAACCGATTGGTTTTGGCACACCAAGCATCGAACTTCTTCAATCATTGACTGATATCTGATCTGATCATCTGAGTTCAGATCATTGGCCTGAATGTTTGAAGAACAAAGCAGAATAAAAACAAAAGCCAGCGTTTTTTTGATCAATTTAATTCTCCAATGAGAGGGAGAATATCTTGCTCATATATTTCTCTGTCTAAGGGACCAATGTGCTTAAAATGTATAATGCCATTCGAGTCAATCAAGAAGGTTTCCGGTGCTCCATAGACTCCAAAATCAATCGCTGTCTTGCCTTCGGGATCCTTGAGTACAAGCATATAAGGGTCTCCCAATTGTTTTAGCCATAATTTTGCCAGTTGGTCATCGTCTTTCCAATTGAGTCCTATGATGGGTAAATTAACATTTCTATCTTGGCTCAATTCAACCAGAAATTCATGCTCAATTTCACACCCTACACACCATGTTGCCCAGACATTGATCAAGGATATATTTCCAACGATTTGATCATTGGTAACAAACTCTTCGGTGATGAGGTTTCTCAGTTTAAATTCTGGAATTGGCTTTCCTATGAGTGGAGATGGGAGTTCTGTTTCGGACTCGTATAGACTTTGTGCCAAAAAGCCCATTAACGCAAAAAAGATGATCAATGGCAGCAAACGTCTAATCACTGGTAATTCTCCAAATTTTTCTTGCTCAAGAATACTCTGATGAATCCACCCAGCATCATGACAATTGGGCCATACCAAATCAGTCTTAATAGGGGCTTATATTGCAGATGCATACTCCAAGAACCGCCACCGATATCCTCCCCAACTGCAATGAATAGATCTCGAAAAAGATTTGCCTCTATTCCTGCCTCTGTCATTCCCATTGATGATGAATCATAGACTCTTTTTTCTGGATACACAGTCTCGATGTATTCTCCATCCTTGCTTATTTCAATAGACGCATACTGTGCGAGATAATTGGGCCCATTTCTTCGCCCGATTTCAGTCAGTTTAAACTCATAATCCCCAACATTCGATGACTGCTCAATGCTCATGCTGTCATCAAAGGTAATGCCGTATGAACTCGTGACCGTTATGCCAAGAATCATTAATCCCAATCCAATGTGTCCCAAGATCATTGGCATATAGATCAAATTTTTATTTATCGAGAATCTATTTTTAATGAGCGGTGATACACCTGTGAGGATTGTCCAAAATGCCAGAGAAACACCAACGAGTGTCAACAAAGATGCCCAACCATAGACGAATGGGACCATTGCACCGAGCAGAATCGCAATGAGAATAATGGGCGATAGTTTTTTCATTAAATTTTTTGGACCTTGATTCCAATTTGAAAATACTGCGACGCCAATCGTCATGAGTAAAGGAATAAATGGAAATAAAATTACAAAATTAAAATACGGAGGGCCAACAGAGATTTTACCGAGATCGAGCATTTCAAGAATCAATGGATAGATAGTACCTATTAGAACCAAGCCTGCAGATGCGCATAGAAAAACATTGTTTAAAAGCAAAAGGGATTCTCTGGATAGAGGGTGGACTGTTTCTTGTTCGTTTTTCTTTTGCTTGATTGAATAAATGATTAAGGCGGATCCTGAGAAAAATGCGAGCAAGACTAAAATGAAAAGTCCTCTTTGAGGATCCGATGCAAAAGAGTGTACCGATATTAAAACCCCAGAACGAACCAAAAAAGTCCCTAGAAGACTTAAAGAAAATGCAGTGATGGCCAGCAGCGTACTGAAGCCATTAAACAGCCCTCTCTTCTCACTGATAATCAGAGAATGCATTAAGGCCGTTGCTAAAAACCAAGGCATCAAGGATGCATTCTCAACTGGATCCCAGAACCACCATCCTCCCCAACCCAATTCATAATATGCCCACCAACTGCCAAGCGCGATCCCTCCTGTGAGAAACATCCAAGAGAGCACAGTCCAACTTCTTGCATGCTTTGCCCATTGATGATTGTTTATAGTCAATAAAGAAGATACGGCAAGCGAGAAGGGAACCGCTAAACCAACATAGCCTGCATAAAGTGTCGGAGGATGAATCACTAACGCAGGGTCCTGTAAGAGAGGATTAAGCCCTCTTCCTTGCAGAGGGCTAGGCAGGATTCGATCAAATGGATTTGAAGTGTAGAGAATGAAAACAAGAAATCCGAGACTGATTAAACCAAGTATAGATAGAGCCATAATTCTGAGCTCTGGTGATGATTTCAGTGCAGTATCTCTTGAAAGGAATAACGTCCATATTGAAAGTATCAATACCCAAAGCAATAGTGACCCTTCATGGCCACCCCATACGGCCGCAATCTTATAACCGGTCGGCAGTGCTGTATTTGAATTTGAGGCGACATACAGAACGGAAAAATCATCCTGAAGAAATGCAGTGGTTAGCAAACCAAAGCAAATCACCAAAGATAACGTTTGAAAAGCGGTAATTCGTTCAACAAATTTTTCTATGTTTTCAATGTTTATGAATAATGAACTGGTGCCACCGAGGAACTGAAGAAAAGCAGACGCAAGAGCTGCCACCAAAAAGACTTGGCCTAACTCTGCAATCATAAAGCAGGCTCTTTTGCTGCATGGATTTTAGGAGGCATATAATTCTCATCGTGTTTTGCAAGCACCTCGGTGGCGATGAAGAGTTTCTTATTATCAAAACTGCCTGTGACTATGATGCCCTGTCCCTCTCTAAATAAGTCAGGCAGTATCCCTGTGTAATTGACTTCAATGCTCTCAATTCCATCCGTCAATACAAATCTAGACGTTAGACTGCCATCTGCTCTTTTAAAACTCTCCATTTCAACCAATCCACCGATTCGAAATGATCTTTGCTCATCGAGGTTTTGCGTGATCGCTTCGCTGGGCGTTAGATAATAAAGCAGATTACTTTGAAAAGAGGTTAGAATCAGATAAATGGCAAAAGTGACTCCAATCAATGTAGCCAGTATCCCCAGAAATCTCTTATGTCGAGGCAGTATTTTATTCTCTTTCATTCTTTGTATTTATCAATCTAATGGCATCTTTATGCTTCTTTACTGCATCGAAGTAGGTTAGAAAAAGAACAAGAAAAGAAATGAGTACGGAACTCCAAACATAGAAGTTATAGTCGCCCATATCAAAAATATTCATTCCATTTTCCTCAAATCTCTTTTACCCAATTCGATCTCTTTTCTCTGATCAATATTTCGGCTGAGCTGCCTCTACAGATGACCGCTATGAAAAAGATCATATATCCAATAATCATCACTAAAAGTGGCCACAGCATTTCTCCCACAATAGATGGGGAGTCCATTTTTGAAATGGTTGAAGCTTGATGCAATGTGTTCCACCAAACAACAGAGTAATGAATGATTGGTAAGTTTATTATTCCTAAAATTGCAACAAGAGATGCTGCCCGATCGGCTCTCTTCTGTTCCTTTATTGAGGCATGAAGCATGATGTAGCCTAGGTACAATAACAGTAAAACAAATTCAGAAGTCAGTCGAGCATCCCAGACCCATGCGGTTCCCCACATTGGTTTACCCCATAGCATCCCAGTAATGAGAGCAAGGGCAGTGATTAATGCACCAAATGGTGCAATACTCTTCGCTGCAGCAAAAGCCACATTCGATCGCCAAACAATGCCTATGATTGATGCAATGCCCATTGCTGCATAGGCGCTCATCGACATGTAAGCACTGGGCACATGAAAGTATATGATGCGAAATGCATCACCCATTTGATAATCTTTAGGTGCTATAAAAAGGCCCCCTATCGATCCGATTAAAATCAATGAAACCCCAAAAAAGAAACACCAAGGTTCGAGTGTTGTCACAAACCTATAAAAATTTGGAGGGGAACCATATTTATAAATTGCTTTCAAATTCATGCCTTAATCCATCGATATCTTGAGTGCTGAGGCTGTAATCCAAGGTCCAAGAAACAAACTCAGCATCATCATACCTGTAAGAAAATAAAGCGGTCCAGAAATATCCAACCCTAAAATTGAATTTTCTATGGCCTTGGATCCAAATATTAAAATTGGAAGCGTTATCGGGGTAATAATCAAAGCCATTAATGCACCCGGATATCTTATGCCTAATGTGATTGCAGCTGTAAAAGCATTGATATATGTCATGGTTAAAGTAGACAACAAAAGTGTGAGCTGGATGATTAAAATTGCCTCACCCGATACAAAATATATTGATGCAATGAAGACTGAAACCATAATTAGAGGCAAGGATGTGAAAACCCAATAGGAGAATATTTTTGTGCTTATCAGTCCCACAAATGATCTCTTTGAAAGCAGTAATTGTTCAATGCTCCCATTCTGGAAATCTGGTTTAAACATGTTTTGCATAGACAACAATGAAGCAAAGAATGCAGAAAACATCATGATTGGAGCAACAATTTTCAATAAGAAATCCTTATCGGAATCACTGATTAGTGGAAACAACAATGCAATCAAGAAGAATAAGATAATGCCTGTCAGTACGTCGGTCCAACGCTTAAATGCTACTTTTGTTTCCCGAGAGAATAATCGAATATAGGTATCCATTATGACTCCAGAAAAATCTCCAATCTATGAGTTCGGGATAAATCACCTTCGTTCGAAGTCCGAATAATCATCCCCCCTGACTGAAGATGTAAATCAATTTTCATGGAAAGAAATTCTTTTGACGCATCATCCAGATTGGCATATGGCTCATCCATTACCCATATGGACCGTCTTGATAAGATCAGACCAATTAAGGCTATCTTTTTTGCTTGCCCACTCGAGAGGACTTCAATCGGTCTATGCATGGCCAAACCCAGATCAAAGCCAGAAACCAATTCTTCCAATCCGTTTAGATCTGAAATATTTGGATTCATACCCAGATTATCTGAGCCAGAAATCTCATGGATCAAGCCGTTCTTATGCCCAAGATATGCAATTTCTTTCCGATACATTGAATCGATGTCATCAATTGAAAGTTGATTCCAGTTGATTTGCCCTATGCTCAGCTCTGTAAAGCCGCATATTGCTCTGACTAGACTTGTCTTGCCGCTTCCATTGGCTCCCTTAATGAGGGCTTGCTGGCCCTCTCCGATATGAAAATCTATGTCATTGAAAATTAATGCATCATCACGATAAAGGCATGCGTTCTGAATTTCTAGAAGGTTGGAAATATCAGGCCTCATTCATTTTAATTGCTGACATCAATGACAATCTTTCCAAAATGAGATCCCGATGGCATGCCATAAATTTCATTGATTGCCTGATCCATGCCTACTGTCTTGCCAATGATGGGATGAATTTCATGTTGTTCCAAAAATTGATTCAACGCCATATGGTCTTCCCTGCTTCCGACTGTTATTCCGTGTACATGGATATTCTTGAAAACCATCTGCATCAAATTTAACTGAACATTGATGCCTCCGAGTGCTCCGATCACACTGATATGGCCTCCTATCTTAAGTGCATTGATACTCTGTGGGAATGTCGATTCACCGCCAATCTCTATCACTAGATCAACCCCTCCATTTGACAATGCAAAAGCCTCATTGCCCCACTCTGGATTTTCATTGTAGTTTATGGTGTGATCGGCCCCCAATTCGGTTGCTCTTTTCAGTTTATCATTGCTGCTTGAAGTAATAATTACATTTGCTTGCATTGCTTTTAGAATCTGTAGAGCAAGAATCGAAACACCCCCCGTTCCCAATAGTAATACCGAGTCTCCAGAGCTGATTTTTGCTGCATTGATACAAGTCCATGCGGTGACTGCTGCACAAGGAATGGTTGAAGCTTCTTGATAGGTCATATAATCAGGTATTGCAAGCACTGCCTCCTTTGGTAACACAGCAAATTCGGAAAGAACCCCTGCTGCATCTGAGCCCGTTGAAATGGATCTACTATTATTGTCTGCATTCCAATCCTGCCAAAACACAGATGTGACTCTGTCTCCTATTTTAAATTCTGTGACGTCATTTCCAACCGCAACTACCTCGCCTGCTCCATCCGAAAGGGGCACAAGGGGCAATTCTATGTTTGGATTATAGAGTCCTTTTGCAATCATAAAATCTCTGAAATTGAGTGATGCGGCGTGTACTTTTATCACCACTTCACCAATGCATGGGGTGGGCGTTCCTCTCTCCACCTCTTTAAAACCGTCGTCTTGAAAATTATGTAATTCTATTAATTTCATTTCTCTGTACCTTTGTTTTATTTCAACAAGATATGTTAATACAGGTGATGATGTTTTGCTGAGATTTGAATAATCAATCAACAAAAAAACTGAGGCCAATTCTGTCAGGGGGTCGAATTGGCCTCAGCTGTGGTTCTGCCTTTTTGGCAAATTTTCTTACTCTTACTTTTTATGATGCTGTTTATGTCGTTTTTTATTATGTCGTTTTTTATCTTTCCTTCCTTTTTTACCCTTGCCTTTATGATGATCGTTCATTTTTCTGTCTCGCATCTTGTCTCTTCTTTTTTCCATGCGTTGAGAGTTTTTATCAAATTGAGCCATCTGCTCATCTGAAAGAATTGTTGCTAGACGAACATGCGTGTCATCCTTAAGTTCGTCTATCGCATCCATAGACTCTTCTCTCATCTCAGCTCTGATTGTTCTGCCCTCTTTGATGCTTGAAGACATAATGGATCTCACTTCTTTTCTTTGTTCATCTGAAAGATCTAGATCCTTTAATAACATTTTGACCGGCGATCGATCGGCATGATTATGAGCATAGGCATTGTTTAATAGAGACAATGATCCCAGGTAGAGAATTGCTCCAATGGCAATAGTGAGTGATTTAGTGATCTTCATTGAATATACCTTTGATGTTTATTTAATAACCATTCTTCACCTAAATATTGAAGCAAATATGGAGAAAAGATGAATTGTAAGCATAAACTGCAATAATGAATCTATAATTTGACGTATTAATTAGATTGACTAAGTGAAAATATTTCCAAAATTCTTTCTTTCATACTGGCTCAGCTTTTGTGCCGTCACGTTGATGATATTTGCTGTGGGCACTTATACATTTGAACGTGACTTATTTCGATTTGTCACAAGAATTGAGACTGCACAACTAAGGACGTTTGCATCTGAGATTGAATACTACTTCGCAGAGGTCCAAACTTGGGATTTTCTCAAAGAAAATCCAAGGATGGCAGACCTGATCTTAAAACAAAGACGATCATTCGATGAGAATCTCATTATTCTTCCAAATGTTGTGAATGAAACAAGAAGATTTAGGTTTTCATTCAATAATAATCAAGACAAAGAAAGACCGGGAAGACTTTACCTCCTTGATGAAAACCTAAATGTTGTCATTGGGAATGAAACAGTGATCAATGAGATGTTAGGAAATCAAGGGATTGACAAGGTGCTCAAAGAGCGTTTTATTCTCTCTGCAATTAATCATCAGGGTAAGCAAGTAGGCACTCTTGCATTGCTAGTCTCAGAGAGATTATATGAAGCAATTGATTTGGCTTTTGCCAGATCAAATAATCAAACACTTCGTTTCTCGGCAATAGCAGGACTTCTATTTGCTGCAATTATCTCCTTAGTACTGACAATGAATATGACTGGCCCCATTAGAAAATTAGCACGAGGAACAAGGAGTCTTATAAGCGGTGAGTTTAAAACAAGAGTATCGATTAAGAATAGAGATGAACTCGGAAAGCTATCGAGAGACTTTAATATATTGGCTAAAACATTGGATAAAAACTCAGAATCACAAAAGCAGTGGCTTGCAGATATCTCTCATGAACTGAGAACACCGATCGCCATCCTTAAGAGTGAATTGGAAGCAGTCGAGGATGGAGTCAGAGAGTTTGATAAAGAAACGCTTCAGTCGCTCACCCATGAGGTGAAAAGAATCAGTAACTTGGTCAATGATTTATATGAACTCACGCTTGCTGATTTGGGGGCAATGAAGTATCAAATGAGAGAAATGGACATCGGTTCTTGTCTTGAAGAAGTGATCGATTCCTATAGAGACAGACTCGAGTCGTCTGAAATTAAACTCTCTAAATCCATCCAAACGGTCAGTGCTTTTCTGGGGGACAGTTATCGATTAGAACAACTCTTTACAAATCTCATAGAAAATACCCTGAGGTATACAGACTCTCCAGGAGAGCTCGATATTCAATTGATTGAAGAGAAAAACAGCATATTAATTAGATTCAGTGATTCAGCCCCAGATGTTGATAAAGATGTGATTGAAAAAATATTTGACCGCTTCTTTAGAGAGGAATTATCAAGATCAAGAGAGAAAGGTGGCGCCGGTCTTGGCTTGGCGATTTGTCATGAGATCGTTGAGGCACACTCTGGACAAATAAGTGCTTCACCCTCTGATCTCGGTGGTTTATCGATTCAGATATCATTGCCGAGGGATGACTCATGAAACATGTATTGATTGTAGAAGATGAGAAAAAGCTCGCAGATGTATTAATTGAGTATCTGAGCAAAGATCAATTTAAAACCACTCATTTTGAATCGGGAGAAGGTGTTGTCGATTGGGTAAGAAACAATCAACCCAATATCATCCTGCTCGATCTCATGTTGCCAGATGTGAATGGAAAAGATCTGTGTAAACAGATCAGGCAGTTCTCATCCATTCCAATTATCATGGTCACGGCTATGATTGATGAGATTGATCGTCTTATTGGTCTCGAGTTGGGAGCAGACGATTATGTTTGCAAGCCATTTAGCTCAAAAGAGGTTGTTGCTAGGGTTAAGGCGGTATTGAGAAGATCTGAGGGAGATTACATTTCTGGTGAAATCTATGATGCATTTGAAGTAAGCGATGAAACCTATTCAATCTCATTAAATCAAGATCGATTGGATTTAACACCCGTTGAGTTTCGATTGCTCAAAATGTTTCTGCAAAACCCAGGCAGAGTATTTAATCGAGATCAAATTCTAAACAATGTCTTTGAAGATGGAAGAATTGTTTTGGATCGAACGGTGGATACTCATGTTAAAAACCTGAGGCATAAACTTAAATCTGCTTCACCGGAAGATGACTACATTAGATCGGTATATGGAATTGGTTACAGCTTTGAACTGTAGTCATTCTTTTCTAAAGATCCGATAAGGCTCATAGTCCTCAAGAATTCCATAATCACCACTGTATTCATAACCAAAATAATTCTCGAATAGAAAAATCTTTGGAGGAAAAAAGGTAAAGGTAGAAAACATTGCGGTGATGATTAGATAACCGGCCACTATATTTTTCTTTATTGGACGTTCCATTGGTGGCTTGACCATAATCTTATATGCAACAATGGAGGCCAATAACAATCCAACAACCATGGTCATGAGATCCATGACAAAGAAACCTTGTCCATAGAGTGGCAATGAGATTGCAAGGTAACCATAAAATGAGAGAGTAATTCCAAGCGGAGTAACAATCAGTGATGCAAGCTTGGCATACCAATAATTGTTAGCAACATCCCTGGTGTAAGTGTATTGCACAAGCGCAAAAATTAAACCGGGCCAGAAATACATCTTAAGATGCTCCCAAACACTCTCATTGACTGCAGAAATGAATGCCAAAGGTGTCCAAAATTCACTCAATTCAAATGAAAAGTGCAAAGCTGATCCAGCTAGAACAACCCACGTAAAACTACCAATTTCCCATAAAACCAATCTAATTTTCATTTGAATCTTGACCTATATAGCGTTGATTAAAAAATAAAGACCTGAGAGTGCAATGAATCCGCCCAATGCCCTCAATAAAATTTTACCTTTCTCGTAATGGGTTGATATGTCTGCAATGACAACTCCTGCAACATGAAGAATCACAGTTCCAGTCATAAAGCCAGCAACATAGGGTGGGGGTTCTGCAATGGTGGGGATCTCTTCGCCATGAGCATATCCATGAAAGATTGCAAAAATGGCCACGGCCAACATTGCAAAATTGACATCAAGCGTTTTATCGGCAGCCAAAGCCGACCCAAGCAGAAGAACAGACAAAGCAATCCCTATTTCATATCCCGTTATTCCACCATAATTTAATCCCAAGAGTCCCCCCATGAACATGACAATTACAAATGTTGCAGGAACTGTCCAGATTGCTCTGCCACCGATTTGGGCACTGATCATGCCCACACTGACCATGGCTAGGAGGTGATCAAACCCAAGTACCGGATGCGTAATACCACTTAGGAATGGACCATAAGGCAGACTTTGAGCTTCATGAGCTGAGAGCGTGGAAGAGAAAAAAATCAGTAAAAAAATTAAGACTTTAATCATTATTGTTTATCCTTTTCTTAAAAATTCTAAAACCAGTTTATTCACGGCCTCTGGTTGATCATAAATGGCTGCATGGCCCGCATCTTTGACAATTTCAATTTGAAGCGAAGGAATCAGTTTTTGCAAACGTTTGGTGATCTTCCAAGGATTGTAAAGCACCTCAAATTCACCAAAAATTAAAAGACCCTCATTTTTAAAGCTTCTCAATCTTTTTTTATCCACAGAAAAGAAAAATTTACCAATGACTTTCAATGCTTTAAAAATATCCACCCTTGATGTTTTCTCATTATAAATACCGAGTGACTTATCGACACGATAGTGTTTTGTTCCCAATGCCATGCCTCTTGCGAGCTGACGGTCAAATGAACCGAAAGTTTCTCCCGATCTTGGTTTAGAAAAAGATGAGGCCGTCAAGTCATCCGATAAAACATCGGTGTCTTTTTTTCTTGCGGTCAGCAACCATTGCCTAAAAGGCAGTCTCGCTCGAGCCAGTCCTGTTGGACCACACATCACTGTTTTGTCGATCATGTCTGATTTTCTTATCGCCATATCCATTGCTGTAGTCCCGCCGGTGCTTACACCAACAATATGCGGTTTTACAAGACCCAGAGATTGAATAATGTCTTCGAGCCAATTTGTATAATCATCATTGAAAACAGACGGAGGATTTGGAGCGCTCTTCCCGGGTTGCCCAACGATGTCAATTGCGAGTACCCTAAATTCTTCTGAAAATGAATTTATCTGATGCCTCCATAGTGGAGCGCATCCTGCAACGCCAGGAATCAATAAGACCGGTTTTTGGGTGAGATCACCCGCCTCTATGATGTGAGTTTTTCCAAATCTTGTGTCCACAAAGATGCTCTTGTAATCGACTGTGATTTCGCTACAAACTTTTTCATACCACGACATCATCTTCTTAAACCCCTTTTCGGATTTATAGAGTGAAACATCGGGCTCAAAGTTATAATTCTCTGTCATCTATAATCTATTCGTACACTAAACAAAAATCGGTTTTCCTTAGTCAGGTTTGGTGCCCAGGGCCGGACTCGAACCGGCACGAGAAAAATCTCAACGGATTTTAAGTCCGTAGCGTCTACCAATTCCGCCACCCGGGCTTAAACCTGAGGCAAGGATCGGAATCGAACCGACGTCCACGGCTTTGCAGGCCGCTGCATAACCACTCTGCCACCTTGCCTTTATTAAGAAAAGAATTATACATTTATCCACAGAAATTAG
>Ga0208277_1000987_pt1 | contig 16760 bp, 7 predicted proteins | sample ETNtaG_5_FD_185782 | JGI IMG/M metagenome (GOLD analysis project Ga0208277, IMG submission 185782) | Marine microbial and viral communities from oxygen minimum zone, Eastern Pacific Ocean - ETNP201406SV205 (SPAdes) (version 2) | ecosystem: Environmental > Aquatic > Marine > Oceanic ...
AGGCAGTGCCTTGAGGGCTTAGAGCTTTCTGTTAGATTGCGCAGAGGACTATCCGTTATTCGAGGTGGAATTGGTGTAGGTAAAACAACCGTTAGTCGTAAACTAATGGAAATATTCAAAGATGAGTCAGATACCTACGAGTTTCATCTTATTCACGATCCGAAATTTGAATCAGAACTGGTTTTTCTTAAGCATATTATCGATCTCTTTGGTATAAAGAAAAAGGGCGATGATGTACAAAGCTGTAGAAACATTGTTGAAAATTATCTTCTGAAAAAAGGTGTTGATGAGGAAAAGGTAATAGTTCTTATAGTTGATGAGGGACAGAACTTGCCGGAACAGATGATTGATGTATTCAGAACGCTACTTAATTTTGAGACTGATGAATATAAGCTAATGCAATTAATCATCTTTGGGCAGCCAGAGATGACCAAACTGATTAGGAATTATCCAAATTTTGAGGATAGGATAGCTTTCAATTTTGAACTAGGTCCAGTATCTCTTGAGGATACTCGTGGTTTGATTGATTACAGAATTAAAATATCTGGTGAAGAAAATCAGGCCTGGTTTAGCGATGATGCTATAAGAGTAATTCATGAGGTTACGGATGGTTTTCCAAGGAAGATGACTCAGTTATGCCATCAGCTTTTGCTTGCTATGATTGGTGAGGAGAGAGAGTCGATAGATGGCGATATGGTCAAAAGGGTTGTGTCTGGTGATACTCCTGATGCTGAGAATTTGAAAAAAATAAGTTCATCAGGTGATTTTGATGACCTTGCAGTGAACAAACTTCTTGATGTTCTTAGAAAAAAAGATAAGAAAAAAGAAAAAGAATCTTCGCCAAAGGAAGAGAAAGCGATCAAAGAGGTTCCTAAGGCTCTAACTAAAGAAGAGCCAGTCGTTCAGGATGAGGTTCAAGAACCTGAAGAAGAAGAGCCAGTTGTTCAGGACGAGGTTCAAGAGCCTGAAGAAGAAGACCCAATTGTTCAAGATGAAGTTCAAGAACCTGATAAGGAAGATTTAGTTGCTAAGGCTGAGGAATCGGAATCTGAGGAAGAGGTTTCGAAAGAAGAAGTCGCGATTGATATTGACCCAGATGATGATTGGATAGGTGGTGAGATAGATGAAACAAATCTCCAAGAGGCAGATGAGGATATCTCTTTAAGTAGGCCCGGTCAGGGTATCATCAGTGATGATTTTGAAAAAGAAGAGGTTGTCACACCTAATATATCTCATGATACGAGCAGCGTTCCTCAAGACCCATTTTCAAGTCCTGGAGAGTATGATCATGGTTTTGATACGGTACATACTCTTTTTGATCCGGCGGCAATTGGAGTGCATGTAGACGGTGATCAGCTCAGTAGTGTTTTGATTGGGCAGACGAAGGGCTTCAAGACTCTACTATCATACGATGTTAATCATGTGCCTTCAAAAGTCAGTAGCTTAGTAAAAGACCCGTTGAGTTTTGTAGAGAAACTTTTGAGAAGTAAGGACAGGCTTAAAGATAAGTTCTTTCCTATTAAAGAGCTTCACGGAAGGGCTATGAGCGTACTTGATAATTTTTCAAATACCTATTTTTCACATAATGATGAGAATGTAACTGTTAGGTATGTGTCTGTTGGCAAGGACGCAAAGAAAGATAAAAAAGAAATTGTAAAGTTTACTCTTGGAAAAAAATTACCTTATCACGCGGATGATGCTATCATGAACATATCAGGATTATCTAATGATAAAGACCGCGTAGCGGTTGGACTCGCACGTAAGTCAGAGTTAGAGGATTTATCCGATCATGTAGTTGGGTCTGGCTGCGATGTCCGTGATTGGATGCCAACAGCACAGGCATTATTCAATGCTTACAAGTGGAACTATCAAGACCAAAACATCGCCAGTCAAAACAATATTATTTTTCATATTGGTCATAAACAGAGCGTTGTGGTCACATGCCAGGGTCTTTACCTCGCATCTGTTGATGTTGTTTTCATTGGCTATGATGACCTGATGCAGTCTTTGAAGGAGAACAAGATATCCGATAATCCTGAAGAGCTAGAGATGTTAAATGTTCCGGCCTCTTTCTTGACTAATCAAGGCATAACAACAAAGCCAAATAAGGACGATGCATACTTAAGACCTATATTTGATCTCTGGTCTCAAGAGATTGAGCGTGTGACAACTCGTATCAAGAGACATGTTAGTATCAATGACAGCTCTAAGGTATTTGTTTCTGGCTATGCCGGAAAGATAAATAACATCGACGTGTTGGTCTCCAGTGCTTCGCAGATTAATGCAGGGCTTCTAAACCCCATTCGAAATCTGACCTTCTCACCTTATGATTCTGAGAGAAATTCTATTCCATTTCATCCTACTATTCTTACTCCAGCGATAGGGTCGACTTTGGGTGAACCAAAGTCTATTACCGTATTGCCACCAAGTATGATGAAAAATAATAATTTTCGGTGGGCTAATCGCATTCTTGCTGTAGTAACAGTCTTGGTTACTTTTTATCTTGGTTTTAAATCTTTTGATTTAATTAACGCTAATAGTCAGTTGGATTTGAATATCATGCCAGCTAAGGTTGGTGCAAGTAAACTCGGCCCAGTAGAGGATGAATACTCACTTGCTGTTCAAAATAAGAAAAATGTTGGAGAGCAGATTAAACTTTTGAAGTATGATATTGACTACTTTGACAGGGTAATTGCTATTACCAGATTTCTGAGTAATCGAATGCCTGCAGAAGTGACTCTTGAAAGAATGAGCTTTCAACAAGGTTGGGAGAAAGAGTTGTTAAAGATGCAGGGTCGGGCCCTACAATCTTTCATTGAAATGGAGGATGAGAACAAGCGTATCGTTAGAATGGTAGGCAATCTTGAGGCAAATCCTGCTCTCAAAGATCGTTATTTTAATAATCTCATAAAGATTATTGAGGACTCACAGTTATTTAGTACTGTAGAGGTTGTGAGTAAAGTTTCGGATAGTGATCTCGGGCCAAATAATATCCAATTTGATATAAAGTGTGTTTTCTAATGAGTAAATTTTTTAAAAATCAAATGAACGTTTTCATCACCCTAGTATCTCTTATGGTTGTCATTTCTTTAGTATGGTTTTTTGGTATATATAATGGCCTAAGTGCCACAAATGAAAAGTTGGCAGGAGAGGTTAAATCGTTGCAGTCCAAGTCAAATAGAGCCATGGATTTGATGGATAAATTAGATGGTGTTAAATCTGAGTGGAGTGAGTTGAACTCTGATTTTGAGGCTCAAATAAGTCGTATCCCTGATCTGTCAGAAAGGAAACGGATTAATAATGTAATTTTTGGAATCATAAAAAAGTCAGAGATACCGGTTACGGTTTGGCAGCCATCAGAATTTGCAATTGATGAGAAGATTATTTTTATTCCTGATACTGGAGATGAGATAAAAATATCGAAATACCCTATGGATATAGAGGTAATATGTACTTTTCAAGACTTTGGTGTTCTCATGGAAAAATTTAGAGCTCATGAAGACAGACTAGCAGTAAGCAATCTGAATATCATTGAGAAAGGGTGGACAGAGAGGCAGACCGTTAGTTTTGTGTTGTATACCTATTTCCAAACATCCATGAACTTAAAGGTCACAGGATAATCCTACTATGACAAATAGATTAAAGATTCTGGTATTAGGTCTCGTTGTATCTATTGTTATTGCTGTAACGGACTATGTTCAGAGAAGTGCTCAAAAACCACGACCATCCATCAGAACAAAAAATACAACAGATACAAAAAAACGTAAGGTTAAAAGGACCAAACTCTCTAGGCAAAAGGAAATAATTCAAGACGCATCCAAGAAGAATGAGCCTAATACTGGGACTCACGGAGATTTCTTGCCTATTCCTGAAGATATCATAGCTATGAACACTTGGAATCGTAATCCTTTTATGAAAAGACCTCTTCCTGAAATGGGAAGTGAGCCAGAGATATTATCAAATAGGGAATTAGACAAAGAACAGCCTCGAATGGCAGATTTTGAGCTGTTGAAGATTGAGTCTGTTGCAAAGCTTGGTGAAAAAATTTATGTTATCATTAATGGTAACAAATATGGGATTGGAGATCGCATTGACAGGTATGTCATAGAAGATATATACGATGACAGAGTCATATTTATGCTCGGAGATACCAGAGTCATGAAAAGCGTAGGTAGATGATAGTATGAGAAATCTAATAATTGTAACCTTTATCATAATCTCTACAGCCATGGGTCAGGAAAAAAGCTCAATGGATGTAACAACTATAAATCCTGATAATGACACCTATAATCTCGATCAAAAGATGTCCATTAATATGGAAGACTCTGATATCAAAAATGTGCTTATGCTTATAGGTGATCTCACTGGCCTAAATATTGTTATAAGCCCAGCGGTTAAAGATACTATTACCGCATCCCTTATAGATGTCAGTGTCAAATCCGCTCTTGATGCGATTCTCAAGCCTAATGGGTACAGCTATTTTGTTCAAGAAAATATTATAGTGGTAAAAGACAGTCAAACCGAAATGGTTGGTGAGTTGGAGACTGTTGTTGTGAAATTAAATTATATTAACTCTTCTGATTTGATAGGAACCTTAGGCGCAGTCATGACTCCTAGAGGTAAGGTACAGCCCTTTACTCCTCTAGTATCAAAAAATAGTAATAGCGCTTCATCAAACATAATTGTCATATCAGATATTCAAGAAAACATAGGATCCATTTTAAAGATTATTGAAACATTGGATGTGCCTATTCCTAATATTAACATTGCGATTAGGTTCATTGAAACTAATCTCGACACATTACGTGGATTTGGAATCGATTGGAGTCAAACTCCTTTACTTCCTGGTGACTATGGTGTATCCGATTCAAGCTCCGTTTTAAATATTAGCTTTGATAAAGTAACGGTCGCGACCTTAAATCCATTGCAACTCTCAAATGCTCTAAAAATTATGCAGGCTAGAGGGCAGTCAAAATTACTTTCAAGTCCTCAGGTCACTACACTTGATAATCATGAGGCGGAAACTGAAACAGTAACTACTGTTTTTATTGAGGGCAATGTCACAAATCAGAATCAACAGTATCAGCAAGGCAATCAAAATAGCAACGTTGGTTCGTATGGAAACATTTTTGTCAATCAAGTTCAAGAAAAAGACATTGGTATAAAATTAAAAGTAACTCCAAGAATAAATAATCAGATGAAGATTACGATGATGGTTGATGCGCAGGTGGAGGCTTTGCTATCAGCAGCAGAAATCGATACTCAAAAACCAAGATCGACAAAGAGATCTGTAAAAACCCAAGTGACAGTTGATGATGGTAACACGGTTATCATAGGTGGACTTATTGCCGAAAATGCATTAGAAACGAAAAAATTTGTCCCCATACTAAGTAAGATACCTATTCTAGGTAAACTCTTCCAGTCTACATCAATAGAAAAAGAGCAAAGAGAGTTACTAATTTTTATTACACCAACTATTGTAGGTTAATATTTTGAATAAGAATTTTCCTTATATAGCGATTTCCTTTTCAATTATCATCATCATGAGTATTTTGGCTATCATGGATGTCTATGACACTGTTGAACATAAATTTCTTGATATGCGATTTAATTCAAGAGGGCGCATTGATACACGTGATGATATTGCTACATTAGATATTGATGTAAGGGCATTACAAACAGAGGGAAAGTGGGATCCTTGGAGTAGAGAGAAGCACATACCCGTTGTTGAAGCCGCAGGACAGCATGGTATGGATGCACTTGCCTTTGATATATATTTTATTGAAGAATCAGAGAGGAACCTGAATATATCTGCATTAGATGGCGTTGAAAATTCTTCTTTGACTCTTGATGGAATTAAAGATCTTTTTCCAAATCCTGATTTTGATCTTTCAAGCGCTGCATCAAAAGCAAAGAACATCTATTTTGCTCAGAGTTTCAAGCCTCAACCAAAAAAGAGAGAAGAGGTTAAGAAAAGAACAGACAAGCAAGAACTCAGACTCAGTAGGATGGAGGAGGCGGGTCTCTTTATTGACATTGATGCAGACCAGTATCCAACTCTTTTTGATTTTTATGATGGTGAGTTTCCTGTTGAAACATTCATTGATAGTAGTGAGGGTGTTTTCTTTTTTCAGGCTAAATCAGACCCAGATGGTATTATGCGAAAATATCCTCTTGTAGGCAGATATGAGAATAGACTTTTTCCCTCGATTTCTCTAGCGCTTGCTCTATTACATTATAACGTGCCATTTGAAAATGTAGATATTAATCCAGGTAAAAATTTGACAATTCCTCTTGAGGAGCCAGATGAGTTTGGTAGAGAGGAAATTAAAATCCCAATAAATGAAGAAGGTATGATGCAGGTGAATTGGGCAGGTAATTGGGAAGATTCAGAAGGCAATTTTGATTTAATGCATTATCCTTATAATGTACTGAAAGATTTTAAAGAGACTGAATACTCAAATTATATTCTTGCCGAGTTTAAAAAGTTATCAAACACTAAATATGAAGGGAATGCCAAAGCTGCCTATAAGCCTGCCTTAGAAATTATAAATGGTCCCAAAAAAGACATTCTTGATGCTGTTAAACAGACCATGATGATGGGGGCGATAGAAGGTTGGATAATTGCAAATCCAACTGGAGGCGCATCGGACTTTAAAAAAGCACCACCTTTTATTTTTAATGAGATAAAAAACAACAACCTCATCGCGAATAAGATGATAGAATCAACCAGTTCTGTTTCATTAGATGATATGATGGGTGAAGGTCTACTTCTCTTTGATCATGGTCTTGCAGACTATGAATTCACAACCATTGCAGAATTACGTAAGGAGCTCGATAAGAGGATATCAGATTCTAATGTAGATGATATAAAAGGCTTGAAAAAGACAAGGGCAAACCTGTCAAAGATTGAACGTAACTATCAAATTATTTCAAATCTTAATAAACACAATATGATTGATGAGCAGAGGCCATTATTTTTCTATCCAAATAGCCAAAGACTGATAGCTGGTAAAGAGAAAAAAGGTAATGCACGGCTCATAGTTCCTTTTGAGTTTGTTGGAAAGAAGTTATACTACGGATTAACAGCAACCGGAACCCACGATCTTAATCCAATGCCATTCAATCCTAGATATCCCATGGTTGGGCTTCATGCCAATGCATTAAATACAATTTTAAATGATGATTTGATTATAGAGATTGATAAAGCATATGTGATTCTCATATTATTAATAATAGGTGGGTTGCTGTCATTTGCAATACCTGCACTTAGTCCATCGCAAGGAGGCTTGGCAATATTTGGTTTAATTGTTGGATATTCCTATTTATGCTTTTGGCTTTTTGCAAACCACAATGTATGGCTCGAATTATTTGGACCAGTGTTCTCTTTATTCATTGGATACCTAGGTATCACTGTCTACAATTATATTCAAGAAGAAAAGAATAAGCAATTTTTAAAGGAATCCTTTGGTACTTATGTTTCTCCTGAATTGATAGACCAGATGTATGAAAGTGGAGAAGAGCCATCTCTTGGTGGCGAGGAAGGTTATAATACCGCATTCTTCACCGATATTCAAAGTTTTTCTGCGTTCTCTGAAAAATTGACTGCAAGCGAATTAGTTGCTCTTTTAAACCAATATTTAACGGATATGACTGATGTACTTTTAGAAAATAATGGAACATTAGATAAATACATTGGAGATGCAATAGTAGCTTTTTATGGAGCGCCTATTGAGATTAAAGACCATGAATATTGGGCGTGCAAGACAGCAATAAAGATGCAAGAGAATCTTGATGTTCTCCGTAAAGAGTGGCAAGCTGAAGGTGACCGCTGGCCAGAAATAGTTCATAACATGCAAAATAGAATTGGAATAAGTTCGGGACAAATGGTTACTGGTAATATGGGATCTGAGGCTAGAATGAACTACACTATGATGGGTGACAACGTTAATACTGCGGCTCGTCTGGAGTCATCTGCAAAACAATACGGCATCTACATCCAAATAGCTGATAGCACCTATCAGGCCGTAAAAGACCAGATGGTAGTGCGTGATTTAGACCTCGTAAAGGTCGTAGGAAAGAATGAGCCTGTCAAAGTTTGGGAATTAATTTCTGAAACAGGTAAAGAGCCAGATAAATATAAGAAAATATTACCTGCCTATAATGAGGCATTGGAGCTGTACAAAAACCAAAATTGGGATAAGGCCATTGAGGCGTTCAAGGCTTCAGATGCTTTGGAGGATATGTTCCCAGGGAGAAAAACAAACCCAAGTAGAATCTATATCCCAAGGTGTGAGCACTTTCAAGCCAATCCGCCAGGTGACGACTGGGATGGGGTTTGGACATTGACTAGTAAATAGAATAATAATGTTTCGGTTTTCAATGATTTCGCATATTTTGGCTTGCGTCCTTTTTATGATGACATTTGGCCGAGGTCAGTCTTTTTTATTCGACCCGACACTTAGCGACTCCCTTCCTCAATCTAAGGCCAATTCCATAAAGATAGTTGATGTTAATCGTGATGGTATGAATGATGTTCTCATGTCAGGATATGATGCTAGTCGCTATGGAATATTTCTGGACGTTATTTATGGCACATCAGAGGGTAGTTTTGAATCTGGTTTGGAATACGAGTTCATAACATATCCCGATACCATTGGAGAGTACACTGGTGGCTTAGGTAATGTGACATTAGCAGATGTTAATCGCGATGGAAATGTCGATGCTTATTTAAATGGTTCTGCTAAGTCCTATCTTTTAATGAATTTCTTAAATGGTTTAGAGGTCTCTACAGGACTGGAAAATCTTACTCTTACATATAGTAATGCATCATTTGCTGACGTTGATATGAACGGAACACTTGATCTGTTCATAATGGGAGTTGATGAGACACAAGACCTTATTTTAAATAGACTCTACATTAATGATGGTAGTCGATTGGATCATGATCCAACACCGAATTTTCCTGATTTATTAAATGGTACATCACAGTGGGTTGATTATGATAATGATGGAGATAACGATTTATTAATATCTGGTAATACTGCTGATTATAAATCTAGTGTAACAAGATTTTTTAAGAATGAACCCTCTGGAAGGTTAATTGAAGATACAAATCAAGATATTATTGGTCTAAAATCAAGTGTCGTTAAGTTTTTAGATCTTGATTCTGATGGTGATCAAGATTTAATTGTTAGTGGATGGAATATTCTTGAGGGGAAATTAGTTACTAGGGTATATCAAAACGAGCCACTTGGAACTTTCATTGATATGTCAATTGATATTGGTCATGCTGTATCCTATGGAGACATTGACGCTGTTGATATTGATATGGATGGTGATTTAGACCTAGCTATTTCTGGAGCTGATTCAGTACAAAATTTTGCTACCAAGATTTACTCTCAAAGTGGAAAGGTCTTTCTTAATAATGGTGGATTCCAATTCACTGAATTATTAAATATTCCCGGAGCTAGAATTGTTCGGTTTGCAGATGTGAATGGAGATTTAAGACCAGACCTTATTGCAAACGGGACTACAGAATTAGATAATATTGATAGCAGTTTTACTAAAGTTCTTATTAATCAAGAGTCATTTTCTAATGAGCCTCCATCTCCACCATCTGCTCTCACATCTTTTGCAATTAGTACAAGAGCTATTTTTACATGGGGCACGGGTCAAGATCAAATGGATAATGATGCAAGCCTTAGATACAATGTCAAGATTGGATCTCAATCTAGTGGATATGACCTCCTGTCACCGACTATGGAATATTCAACTGCAAATGTTGGACAGAGATTAATAAAAGAATTTGAATTAGTTCCCCATGGCACATATTATTGGTCTGTTCAGACTATTGATGCTACTGGAGCTACCTCAAGTTGGTCAGAGGAAGACACACTTTTTATTTCGAGGCTTGTTTCTTCTACTCAGAGTTTACCTGGAGTATATTTTTCTTCCGCAGGCTGGGCAGATTATAATGATGATGGGGAGTTAGACCTCGCGCTCACAGGTATAAACTTTTCTGGTTCAAGCATCACAAAATTTCATCTAAATCAAGATCAGCTATTAGAGCAAGATTTATCTCAAAATGTGGAGGCAGTTTTTGGTGGCCAATTAACTTGGGTGGATTATACAAATGACGGATTATTGGATTTATCACTATCAGGATTCCAGATTATAAATTTCAGTGGATTCCCAGCGACTGCATTTTATGTTAATCAAAATGGTACATTTGTTTTTGATCAACAAGAAGATGTAACTGATGAGGTATACGGATACACAATGGGGATAAATGGTGGACAAAATAATCACTCTTGGGGTGATTATGATAATGATGGTGATCAGGACTTTGTAATAGGAGGTGTTGATTATTTCGGCAATAGGCACTTATCAGTTTTTGCTAACAAAGATGGTTCTCTATCAAGAGATACAACTCAAAGTGCTTTGATCCCATTATTCCCATGTATGGTTCAATGGGTTGACCTACAAGGTGATGGTTACGTTGATCTTGTTACTATAGGTGCAGATTCATTGGGTTCTTTGGAAATGAGAGTCTATGAAAATGATAGTTCAGGAGTACTTAGTTTATCATCTGCATGGTCAGATGTAAATTTAGGAGTAACTGCAGGTGCCTTTGAATTCGCAGATTATAATGATGATAATAGAATAGACTTCGCTCTGATTGGGAATGATGCTTCTGGTAATTCAATCTCAAATATTTTTTCAAATACTGGTCAACAATTTGTTATTGCTAATGATAGTCATAACCTTAAAGGTGTTTATAGTGGAAGACCTAGCTGGGGCGATTATGATAATGATGGAGACCTAGATCTCTTGATATCGGGTCTTTTTAATGATGATGTTACTGGCGACCCTACTCCTTTTTCAGGTCTATACTATCAAGATTTAGGCCAATTTCTATTAGATACTACCCTAAGTATTGATTCACTAGGGTATAGTTTTACTGAATTTGGTGACTATGATAGTGATGGTGATTTAGATCTTTTTTCTGCTGGTGTGAGTTCTAATGCTGATGTTACTTCAAAGGTTTTTGATAATCTTGAGAATATAACAAATCAAAATATTGCACCAAATGAACCATATGGTCTTGATGTTGTCAGTATTGATAGAGACCGTGTTCACCTTGCTTGGGAAACACCATCTGATGGTATAAATCCACTTGGTGGATTTACCATTAGTGAGGGTTTATCTTTTCAATTACAGGTAGGGAATGATGATATTGAAAATGAACACCAAATAATATCTGGATCATATGGCAATTTAGGTGCCGGAGCTATAAATACAAATTTTAAATATATCAATGACATGCCAGAAGGCAATTATACATGGGCGGTAAGATCTGTAGACCACGGGAAAGTACGCTCAGATTGGTCAGCAAAAAATTATTTTTATATTGATATTACTCCTCCAGAAATCGACACTATTAGAACGAGTTACCTAACTGATAAAGACCTAATTATCGTTGTCAAGTTTAAAGAGGACTTCTATTTAGATTTGAGCATTGATCCAATTATAACCTTATTTCATCCTGAGAATTCAGACATAGACCTTGACGGAATAAATGATTCATTGCTTGTTGTCAAGCAAAGCTATACTGGTGATGAGTGGACTGGATCTGTTACACTTCCTGAAAATTATTCAGGAAAAGCGGTTTTATTAAGAGTTACCAACACCACTGATCAAAGAAATAATATGATGAGTCCAGAATTGGTTTATAAGACCCCAGCATCTATTATTTCTCAAAGTGGAGGTACGTCGATAAGTGAAGATGGCAATGTATTTGTTTTATTACCGCAAGGGGCGCTATCAGCTGACGTTTCTTTATCAATTATGAAATCAGATTTGGCATTGCCTCTTAGTGATTCAATAGACGTTGTTAGCGAAATATATAATATTGAGCCAAATGATGTTGTTTTAAATAAGCCTGCTATTATAAGAATGATGATACCTGAAGAATTATCTGATAGTGATTTATCAACATATATAGGTAGCATAGATAAAGAGGGTAATTTGTCTCCTATTGGAGGTTCTGAAATTACTATTTCAGATAAGCAATATATGCAGGTTCAAACTTTTCAGATGGGATTTTATGGTATATTTTCATCATCTAATCCTACTTTTGCTGATTCAAGTTTTTCAGATAAGTTAGAGTGTCAGCCTAGAATTTTTACTCCATCTGGAAATCTTTTTGAGTTTAATAAAACCAATATTCTCTACAGTACTGAGGAAGATGTTGATCAAGATGTAAAGGTAAGAATATTTAATATTGCTGGGAGATTGAAAAGAATACTTACCCAAGAAAATAAATCGGGTAGTGGCAATCAGCTTATAGTGTGGGATGGCAAAGATCATGATGGCTCAGTTGTACCCTCTGGTATGTACATAGTTACATTGGAAAGAGAAGATAAAATCTTAAGGACCACAGTTGGTGTTTTAAATAGATGAGACTTTTACTAACTATATTAAGCATCTCCACTATTTTTGGTCAAGGTATAGAACAGATTCCTTCTGGCACTAGGCCTCTTGGGATGGGGGGTGCATTTGTTGCAGTAGCGGATGATGCAAATACTATTAATTGGAACCCTGCAGGTTTGCCGGGATTGAGAAGGACTGAATTCACTTCAACATATTCAGATCTTTATAGGCTTGGTATCACACATTCCTATTTTGGACTTGTAAGAAATTTTTCTGATCGTATTGCACTAGGTCTTGATTGGGGTAGTTTAGGCTTTGATGATAAAGAATTACTTTTCTCCGAAAATAAATTAAATCTTTCATTTGGAATTCAAGTTTTAAAGAGTTTGAGCTTTGGACTGAATTCAAAATATTTATCTAGAGATATGCAGTTAGATGGTACGTCTTATGGAAAAAGTAGCGGAATTGGATATGACTTAGGGCTACTATGGCAGGTAACAAAAGCTATACGTTTTGGAATGTCAGTATATGATGTTGGGGGTACAGATGTTTCCTATAAAGATAAAACCGTAGAAACAATATTACCTGAAGCCACAAAATTTGGAGTTGCAATAAATCCGCTTGATAATTTGTTATTAGCATTTGATTATGGTGATAGAATTCATGCTGGAGCTGAGCTAACTATAGCAAACAGGCTCTTGCTAAGAGGAGGTATCCAGCAGGAGAATCATGATGAAGAAAAATTCACAATATTATCAGCAGGAACTTCAATAAAGCTGAAGAATTTTGTTTTTGAATATGGATTAGAGTCCCATCCCTACTTTGATCCCACTCATAGGTTCTCTGTAGTTTTGCAGTTTAGCCCAGCTGTTGTTAGCATTACAACATCAACTATTTCTCACAATCCTATTTTTAGATCCCTGCATAGATATTATGAATCTGAACCATTTGCAAAAGTTGGATTAAAAAATATTTCTGATGAGGATTTACCTGTTAATGTATCGCTTTTTCTACCAACGATGATGGATAATCCACATTCAGAGACAATTACCCTTCCACCAAAATCTGATGAAGAATATGAAATTGGTGTATCATTTTCTAGCGATGTTCTTTCATCAAAGAAATCAACTTTTGATAATCTGATTCAGCCTGAGGTTCAGGTAACGTATAAGCAATCTGGAGAAGAAAAACTTGCGCAGAAAAAATTGGAATCTGCATATGTTTTAGGTAAGGGGAAGCTTACTTGGAGCAATCCAGACATGATAGCTTGTTATGTGACTCCAGCTGATGCCGTTGTCGATAAATTCGCTAGAAATTATATCCAATTCTATACTCCTGTATTAAATGATTATTTTGGTAGATCTAATATTGGTAGGGCAATTATTCTCTACGATGCATTAGGGACTCATGGTTTAGTTTATAACATTGACCTTGAAACACCTTTTTTAGATATAGCAGATGATAAGTCAGCTTTTGATACTGTAAAATATCCAGGTGACATGTTGAGAGATAAGATTGGGGATTGTGATGATCTCACAGCGTTGTATGGTTCTTTGTTGGCAAACCTTGGTATAGAGACAATGTTTCTTGATGTATTTAAGCCAGGAGAAGGACATATTTTTCTTATGTTTGATAGTGGAGTAAAGCCTGATGATGTAGATCGATATTTTTTAGATAGATCAGAGGTCGTTATATTAAATGATAAGGTATGGGTTCCTATTGAAGCAACTTTAGTTGGAAAACCATTTTTCTCTGCCTGGAAGCAAGGTGCATTGAAATATAATGAAATGAAAGAAGGTAATTTTGTGAATGAGATTTCTGTTAAAGAAGCCTCTGCAAAATACATAGCAGGTTCGCATATCACCCCAGATCTTCCGCTTGATGAAATTGAGGGAATTAATGATATATTAAAAGAAGATATTAAACAATATGGAATGTGGCTTGAACAGATAGTATATAAATCTGTTGGTAATAAATTAAACACTGCTGAAGACCACTATGATGCAGGTGTGAAATACATGGAGTTCGGTAGACATAAAGAGGCCATTGGAATGCTCGAGAAAGCTATAAACCTAAAGCCAGTTTTTCCTGACGCTATTAACACATTAGGTGTTTGTTATACAAAAAAAGAAGAATACACTAAGTCAATTGAATACTATAATAAAGCAATCGAACAATCAGGTGAGCATGCTGGATATCTTCTTAATATTGCTATTTCTCATTTCATGATGGGGAATAAAGGCCTTGCTCGACAAAAGTATGATGAGGTAATAATGATTGATCCGGTTTTTGCAGGGAAATTGGAAAAAGTTTTTGGCGCTGCTAAATCTTCTCTTGCGAGTCCTTCTTTTTCAGGTCAATTAAAAATATCAGATGACTTAGAGAGTGAGCTTGCTGAGGGTTCATCTAAGGGATTAATTGAATCTAGTAATAAAGGTATTAAAAAAGTAGATATTAAAGAGATTCCAAAAGTTTCACACCGTAAAAGAAGAGCAAGAAGTGATAACACAGTTGGAATTACCTTTGCGCGATTAGGCAATTATTCAATGGCAATAGATTATTTCAAAAAAGCAGTAGAAAATGATCCAGAAGAAATTGAATATAAAGCAGATTTAGCCGTTGCATACTATAGGACATATGAATATGATGAGGCATTTAGGTTTTATGAAGAGGTTAAGAAGAAAAAACCTGAAATGGTTTCTCAACTTGATTTTATCGAAAGTCGTGGCGAAGTTTCACCAAAATACCTTAAATTTGATTAAGTTATAAATGTACCAGGAGTATATAATGAAGAATATATTAAAGATTTTAATTTTCACGTCGTTTGCAATGCTTCTCGCTCAAGATGAATTAGATTTAGATGCGATGTGGGATAACACCGTTTGGAATGAAATAGAAGACGTCACTACCAAAGAATATGAAGTTGAAAAAGTCACAACTGTTGCAGGTGTTCGTGGAGCAGAAGCTGAAGATGAAGCTCTTCATCATCTCTACTATAGGCAGTCAATGAAAGGTCCCAGTGAGATTGAATTGAATAAGGCTCTTGGTAAATTAAAGAATACTCTTGCTGCGTTGAAGGAAAAGAATTCAGCTCATGAGAAGATTCCTGAGGTAACTCATTATATTATACAGATATACAAAAAATTAAATGAATCTGAAAAAGCTGAGGGAATGACAAAAGAACTCCTAGCTTCTGCGCCTGATTCAAAGTACACAAAGTTCTATAAATAATAATTGATATTATTTTAAAAAAGGTCTCTGAACGAGACCTTTTTTTTTATGTTATGTTTTTATAAAGTTAATCGATTCTAGAAAACATGAAGGCTTTTATATTCCATTGTTTTTTTATTTCTATAATTTTTTCTAGTAATTATGAATCTAATTGGAGATCATTGAATTCGCGTCCTACTCCTCAATGGTTTAAAGATGCAAAGTTTGGAATTTTTATACATTGGGGGCTTTATTCTGTTCCAGCATGGGGACCTAAAGGTAGCTATGCAGAATGGTATCTTAATGGCTTGAACAATGGTGATACTGCTCGGTTGAGATATCATGAACAAAATTATGGGAAAGACTTTTTATACAGAGATTTCATTAATCTTTTTAATCCTATTAATTATGATTCAGATCGGTGGGCTGAATTATTTAAAAATGCAGGTGCAAAATATGTTGTTCTAACGTCAAAGCATCATGATGGTTTTTGTTTATGGCCAAACCAACAAAGTAAAGGGTATAATTCTTTTGATGGAATCGCAGGTCGGGATTTATTGGGTGAATTAAATAAATCTGTAAAAGAAATAGGGATTAGATCGGGTTTTTATTATTCACTGTATGAGTGGGATCATCCAGATTATCCAGATAATCTCCCAAAATATGTAAATAATTATATGATACCTCAATTAAAAGATGCAGTTCAGCGTTATTCACCAGATATAATATTTTCTGATGGTGAGTGGGATAGAAGTAGCTACGAATGGAAAAGTGAGAAATTTTTGGCTTGGTTATATAATGAATCCAATGCACCAGAGGATGTGGTTGTTAATGATCGATGGGGAGGAGAGACAAGGTTCCAACATGGGGGTTATTTCTCTACTGAATATGATCCATCTTCAGGTCAAATTGATGAAAATTTTATTACTCGTGGTTGGGAAGAGTGCAGAGGAATGGGTAAATCATTCGGGTATAATACCAACGAAAATCTTGAAGATTATAATACGTCAACTGAATTAATTCGTTTGTTAGTTGATATAGTTAGTCGAGGAGGTAATTTACTTCTTAATATTGGTCCGAGGTCTGATGGTAGTATTCCTGATATAATGGTTGAT
>Ga0208277_1000988_pt1 | contig 16757 bp, 14 predicted proteins | sample ETNtaG_5_FD_185782 | JGI IMG/M metagenome (GOLD analysis project Ga0208277, IMG submission 185782) | Marine microbial and viral communities from oxygen minimum zone, Eastern Pacific Ocean - ETNP201406SV205 (SPAdes) (version 2) | ecosystem: Environmental > Aquatic > Marine > Oceanic ...
CCTGGATGCCAAGATTGTGAGCATAAAATTATTAGAAATGCAGGACACTTCTTACAAGAAGATAAGAGTGAAGAGCTAAGTCAACTAATTATCAGCTTTACCAGAAATAACTAACGTATTTAACGTTCAAGAAGGTGAAGTTTTTCTTTAACATCTACCCAATCATCCGCATCATCAGGCGCCTTCTTCATCTCAACAATAACAGGCCATTCTGCTGATAATTCCGTATTAAGTTTAAGATACTTTTCTTGATCTTCAGTTAAATCATCCTCAGATAAAATCGCATCAACAGGACATTCTGGTTCACATAAAGTGCAATCGATACACTCATCAGGATCAATCACGAGCATATTCGGCCCCTCATGAAAACAATCCACAGGACAGACTTCAACGCAATCTGTGTATTTACATTTTATACATGCCTCTGTAACTACAAATGTCATTATATCCAACCTATAATCTAAAATCTGATTCAAAAAATTCAGATGATTTTGCTCATCTTTTCTAGGTGAATTTTATCACTTATATTGAAAATTGAGCAGTATTCTTATCGATTAATTGAGGTCCCAAAAATTATCTTCATTATTCACAATGCCCTCTTTCTCTAATTTAACTAAGTGAGCTAATAATGATCTCTCTGCAATAAAGTGAATGGATTGATCAACATCATCATAAGCATATTTAACCAAATTAGATAAATTGGATTTTGGATTGTTTTTCAATGACTTTATGATTCTTGCTTCTCGAGACAAACGATGAAGGAGAGTGTGCTTAATAGTCTCATATGGATTATCAAAAATTGCTCCGTGTGCGGGTGCAATATATTTCATCTCTAATGAATCAATTTTCTTGAAAGAATTAATGTAATTTTGCATATCACCATCAGGTGGATTAATTAAAACAGAAGACCCATTCATTAGATGATCGCCTGAGAATAAGGCTTGATGATTCTTACTGAAGAAACAAACATGATTCGAGGCATGTCCTGGTGTCTCTATTGCCATTATTTCAATATCTTCAATATTAATGATATCGCCATCATTTATCTCTCTGTTTGGCTTAAATGTTTGATCATGGTCTTGATCATTAGGAGGAGATTTTCCTATAACTTTTGCTCCTGTTAATTTGGCTAGTGGTTTGACTGCTTCAGAATGGTCTGGATGTGTATGTGTAGCAACTAAATAGGAAATATTGCCTTCTGTCGCATTTAACAGCATATCAATATGCTTAGGAATATTCGGGCCTGGATCAATTACCAAAAAATCATTATTACCTATAATGTATGTATTTGTTCCAGCGCCTGTCATGAAACTAGGATTAGGGGCAGTTAAACGCATAACTGAATTATCAATTTGTATAAATTTTTCAGCTATTGGGGGAGATTTATTCATATTTTTTTAACACTACTCTAATGGAGAATCTCCCCTCAGTTCTGATGCAGTAAGCTGAGGAAAATAACAAGGTACTCCTTCGTCACTTATTTTTGATGCCCACTCCAAAATCTCATCTATCGTTTCAAACTCTCGTATTTGCATAAGCGTTATAGCTGTGGGATGGGGAATATTGATCTTTTTTCTTCTCCTTGCTATCAATGCGGATTTCGGGTTCATCCATTTACTATCGATTACTTCATCACCGCAATGCGAGGGAATTTGATTTAAAGGAAGCCGCGAGATAAAAAATCTAGTGGTAAATCTTTTTGATAACATTAATGGGGTAATCCAATATGAAAAATAAATTAGATTACCAAGATCCATATATAAACGATGATCACTTAAAAACCGATTCCAATTTAAAACTCCAGAATTTAAATCTCTTCTATATTTTTCAAGATTGATTCTATCTGGGTAGTTTCCATTTTTATCTTTACAAAGAAGAATCCCTGCCTCTTCAAATAATTCTCTTATGGCTGCACTATAATAAGCAAGCCCCCCTTCATCTACATCCATTTTTTTATTGAATAATTCTTTCTCTTGAGGATTCAGTTCTTCTTCCTTTAAATCTGACTTCTCAACTAATCCTCCAGGAAAAACATAACTGGCTCCAAAAGAAGTATTCTTTTTTCTCAATACCATAAGAACCTCAGGGAAGCCTTTTTCCTCTCTCAGCACTAAAACAGTTGATGAGGGAAGCGGTTGAATAAATTCTTCTGTAATTTGCATAATTAAATTTTAAATAAAATAAATTTATTTAAAATATCTTTTTATCGCAATAATAACCACAACAAATCAATGAAATTTAATATAATGTTTTAATCATTCCTAAGGTCAATAAAACATATGGCTATAACCCTATCTTATATATTGGTTGTAATTATCTGGGGCTCCTCATGGATTGCTATTACTTATCAATATGGAGTTGTTTCAGATGAATTATCAGTAAGCTACAGATTCTTTATTGCCTCTTTATGCCTTTTCCTCTTAAATCTTATAAAAAAAGAAAGAATTGGTATTGATCCAGCGAATTACCCTATGATTATCCTCTCTGGTAGCTCAATGTTTTGTTTTAATTATTTGTTTACTTACTATGGAATGCACAGTGTAGTAAGCGGTTTGGCGGCGATACTTTTTAGTTTGATGGTTGTATGCAATGCATTTTTTGAGCGACTTTTCTTTGGAAGAATGATAGAAAAACGAATCATTATTGCAACTATAATTGGGATAATCGGTCTGTTTTTAATATTTTTTTTAGAGATCAAGAATCAGATAAACGCAGAAGATACTTTCATTGGAATTATATGGCTTCTAATTGCAGTAATCATCTCATCACTAGGTAATATGACAGCTATAGTCAATATAAACAGAGGTATACCTATAATCACAGCAAATGCCCACGCCATGTTATGGGGATCGATAATTTCTTTTTTACTGGCTTTAATCCTAAATAAGCCAATTGTTTTTTCCAGCGATCCAAGTTATGTGATATCTCTTTTATTTCTATCAGTGGCAGCTTCAGCAATTACATTTGGTTGCTACTTAATGTTAATTAAAGAAATAGGTTCAACAAGAACAGCGTATACAACGCTTCTTTTTCCTGTGGTCGCTCTCTCTATTTCAACTATTATTGGTGAGTATGCTTGGACAATTTATTCATTTACTGGAGTATTATTAATTTTATTTGGAACTTGGTTAGCTCTTCCAAAAAAAATCACATAGCTTAATTTTTATTACAATAAAGGTGAGATATACTTCAGTTATAATTAATTCGACAGCTCTTAATATGAATCATTATTTTTTTAATCCCCTTATTAACAAAAAATATATTCAATTGATCTTATTGATAATTTTGTGCTTACCCGAAAAGATTATCAGTGCCCAAGAAAGCGACCAATTATCCACCATGTATTTGGATGCAATTGCAGACAAAATGTATACGGAAGCCGATCAAATTGCCAAACAGTTAATAGAAGATGCGATTGATAAATATGGCCTGGATAGCCATCAATCTGCAAGTGCAATGGTAAATCTTGCTATCGCTCAACTTGGTCAGGATGATTTTGAATCTGCAATATTAAATTATGAAAATGCGATTGATATAATTGAAAGAATAGAAAATTATCTTGATGAAAGACTCATTAATCCTCTAAAGGGTTTAGCTGAAGCGCAATTAAAATCAAATAGGAGCGATCTCGCTGAATTATCCTTTAACCGTGCATTACATATTAGCCATGTTAACAATGGTCCGCACAATCTTGAGCAAATGGAGAGCTTAAGGTCACTTGCTGATCTTTATATTGAATCAAAAGAAAATAAAAAAGCGGCTGATATTGAGAAACGTATTTATTATCTTCAATCAAGGAATGTTGATCCAAATAGCCTCGCTATGATTCCAGCATTAAAAACATTAGCTCAATCACAAAGAAAATTAAATCAGTTTGAAAGAGAGCGTAGATCATGGAGAAAAGTGATTAAGATTATTCAAGATAAAAAAGGAAAGGATAGTCTTGATTTACTGGACCCATTAACTGAACTAGGAAGATCCTACCTCTATGTTGATTTTTCTGCTATGAGTTATGACGACCCGCCTGTTGTCTCAAAAGGAGACGGATTTCTTAGAAAAGCGATCCAGATTGCTGAGAAAAATCCTGATGCAACTTGGCTTCAGAAAGTCGAAGCAAAAATAAATTTGGCCGATTTTTATGTACTCAGTGATCGCGCAAATCGATCATATACTGTCTATCGTGATGCATGGGACATGCTTTCTGAAGATGAAACAAAACTTCAATATCGAGCAGCTTCGCTTGAAACTCCTGTCATTTTGGAAAAAATTAATCCTCCGCTATATTTCGATGACACCACAAAATCCAATAGGGACGAACTGCCTGAAAATTACAAAGAAGCTATAGTAAGTTTTAATTTTAGTGTAACCAAGAGAGGTCTAGCGAGAGATATCAATCGAGCTTCATTTAATCCTGATGGATTGGATGAGATGCATAAAATAATTGGCAGTGAAATCAGATACCTTGTTTACAGACCAAAATTTGTAGATCGCGAACCTGTTATTGCTCAAAATGTGACCTATGAGCATCGATTCTTTTTTAAACAACAAGCTTCAATATCTCCAACTAATGATGAAAGCTGACTTAAAAAGCTAAATATCAAATAAATTTATTGGGATTCTAAATTGAATAAACATTTTGTAAATAATAACACTGTTACTCCACCCTACCCCGATGGGACTGAACAAGCTATATTTGGAATGGGTTGCTTCTGGGGTCCCGAAAGATTGTTCTGGCAAACTCCGGGTATTTTTTCAACTGCTGTAGGATATGCAGGAGGACACAAAGAGAATCCCTCATATGACGAAGTTTGTATGGATACGACCGGTCATGCTGAAGTAGTCTTAGTTGTATTTAACAAAGAAATAATAAATTTTGAAAAGTTACTCGAAATTTTCTGGGAATCACACAATCCTACACAAGGTATGAGACAAAGAAGTGATGTTGGATCACAATATCGTTCAGCGATTTATACGAATTCAACAAAACAACTCAAACTGGCCGAAGAGAGTCTTGAGGTATATCAAATGAAACTTGACTCGGCAAGAAATGATGAAAAAATTCAATTTGAATCAAAGATTTTAGGTAAAATAACGACTGAAATAAAAATGTTAGATAAATTCTATTTTGCTGAAGACTATCATCAACAATATCTTGCGAAAAATCCGAATGGATACTGCTCAATGAAAGGGACCGGAGTGTCATGTGCCATATGATATTAACCATCATATACTGCTAATAAATTAATGAAGAAAATTAAAAAGAAAAAATATGTCTTATAACAAAGTAAAAACCGACCCTGGTCTAGGGCAAAAGGTACATGAATATTTAGTATCAGTAGGAGTGGAAACTCCTGTTAATAATAATGGTTTATCTAGGCAAGAAAAAATCGATAAGATTGAAAACAACTTTAATCAAATTCTGGATACATTAGGACTTGATCGAGGAGATGACAGTCTTATTGATAGCCCTAAGCGTATTGCAAAAATGTATGTTAATGAAATCTTTTGGGGTCTTGATTATGAAGCATTCCCAAAAGCAACTGTAGTTGAAAATAAAATGAAATATAATGAAATGGTTATCGTAAAAAATATTTCAGTTCAGTCTTACTGTGAACATCATTTTGTTGTCATTGATGGGCTTGCATGTGTTGCTTATGTTCCTAAAGAAAAAGTATTAGGCTTGTCAAAGATCAACCGTATTGTCGAGTACTTTGCAAAAAGACCTCAGATACAAGAACGTTTAACTGAACAAGTTTATCACGCGTTGTCTTTCATCTTGGAGACAGAGAATATAGCAGTAATGATAGATGGAGATCATTATTGTGTGAAGTCAAGAGGAGTAGAAGACACAGGAAGCTCTACAATTACAAGTAGATTAGGTGGTGCATTCAAATCTGACCATAAAGCAAGAGCGGAGTTTATAGCCCTAGCAAAATCTTAAGTTATGTATTGAGGAAGAAAAAAAAGACCTTAATTTTTAGTATAGATCAAAACCTCATCATCACAAATTGGTTATATTTTTATTAACCTACTTTTTTATTTCGATTAGCCAGGAAGCATCATCTAAACTATTTGCTTCATTTACAATTGGATCTTTTATTCCAACTTGCCATTCAGTGGCTAACGTTTCGTTCATAATATAATCACGATAATCATGAATTACAGATTCAACAATTTCTGAACCACTAATTCCCAATATGATCCGATCAGACACATCGAAACCAGATTTTTTTCGAGCTTCTTGCACTGACCTTACCAACTCTCTTGCTATACCTTCTTTTATTAACGCTTCAGTTAACTTGGTATCTATTGCTGTTAAAAAACCACCTTCTTCTCCACAAGAATATCCTTCAGCAGATTTAGTCTCTATCAATACATCATCAGACTCAAAATTTAATTTTCTCCCATTACACTCCACTTCAAAAGACTCTCCATTTGCAACTCTAGTTGCAATAATATTTGTGTTTGCATTTTCAAGGGCACTTTTGATATCAGGTATTAATTTGCCATAAATTTTTCCTATTTTCGGTAAATTTGGTTTAACAATATAGGAAACCAGTTCTGCATCTCGTGCAATAAATTCTATCTTTTTTATATTTAATTCTTCTAAAATTTGTAATTGATGTTTTTTTATAGCAGCAGCAGAAATATCATCTGGTGTTCTTACTAATAATCTTGATAGAGGCTGCCTAACTCTAACACCAGATTGAGATCTAGCGGCACGAGCAAGACCAACAACTTTTTGAACAACATCAATTTCTTCAAGAAGCTCATTGTTACCCCAATCTTCATTTGATTTCGGCCATGAAGTCATATGAACGCTTATCGGTACATCATCCTGATTATTTCTTACCAAATTTTGATAAACATTCTCAGTTACAAATGGAACAAAAGGCGACATTAACCTATGAATTACATTTAGACATTCATAAAGAGTAAGGTAAGCAGATCGTTTATCTTCGATATCAGATGACTTCCAAAATCGTCGACGATTTCTTCTTATGTACCAGTTACTTAACTGATCTACAAAACTCTCAATTGCCTCTCCTGCAGTTTTTGCATCAAAATTATCCATCGCCAGTGTAGTATCTTTGATCGTTTTGTCGAGCAGAGCAATTGCCCATCTATCGGTTTCAGGCCTATCCTTAACCGGTATAGGTGTCACTAAATCAAGATTATCAAGCCTTGCATAAAGAACAAAAAACCCGTAAGTATTCCAAAAAGTATTCATGAATGAACTCGCAACATCAGAAATAATCTCAACAGACACTCTTTTTTGAATATCCGGGGAAATCCTTGAAAGAAAATGCCAACGAAGTGAATCTGCTCCAACACTATCAAAAACATCGTAAGGATTAATAATATTTCCTAGTGACTTAGACATTTTTTTCCCGTCTTTATCAACTATATGGCTAAGACATATACAATTTTTATAAGCTACTGTATCTGACACAAGCGTTGAAATCGCATGCAGAGTATAGAACCACCCCCGAGTTTGATCTATTGCTTCACATATGTAGTCGGCAGGGAACTGGTTCTCAAATTTTTCCTTATTCTCAAAAGGATAATGATATTGAGCATATGACATTGCTCCTGAATCAAACCAACAATCAATCACTTCTGGGACTCTAGACCACAATTTTTCATCTTTTTTAAAGGTAATCTCATCTATTGCGGGTCGATGAAGATCCAAATCTGTCAGCTTTCTCTCAGATAAGTTTTCCAGCTCTTCTAAAGAACCAATACACAAATAATTACCCTCATTATCCGTCCAAACAGGTAATGGTGTTCCCCAAAAGCGCTCCCTTGATAAGGCCCAATCAATATTATTCTCTAACCACTTACCAAAACGACCGTCTCTAATATGATTCGGGACCCAGTTAATAGTTTTATTTAGTTCCGACATACGATCACTATACTGAGACGTTTTTATGTACCATGCATTTTTTGCGTAATAGATAATTGGATCACCCGTCCTCCATCCAAATGGGTAATTATGCAAATATTTTTCTGATCGAAAAAGTTTGTTATTGTTATCCAAAATTTCAATAAGTTTATTGTCGGCATCCTTAAAAAACATTCCTGCAACTGGTTTTACAGCTTCAATAAAATTACCATCCATCCCAACACCATGAACAACTGGTAAACCATTAGATTGGCCCAATTCTAAATCATCAACCCCATAAGCTGGAGCACAATGTACAATTCCAGTACCATCTTCAGTGCTGACAAAATCCGCCTCATAAACCTCAAAGGTCCCTCCAGTTTCTGGAATTTCAAGATAATCAAATAACCTAATATATTTCTTACCTAATAGATCTTCTCCTTTCAATGATTTGATAATTTTGTATTCACAATCTCTAAGAGCAGAATCCAACAGATCTTTAGCGAGAATCAAAATCTCGTTATTCATTTTCACATAAACATATTCAATATCTTTTCCTACTGCCAACATAATATTTGAAGGTAGTGTCCATGGAGTAGTAGTCCATACCAAGAAAGAGGTATTTTTTTCATCAGCAAGGTTAAATCTGACAAAAATTGATGGATCTTCTACTTCTTTATATCCTTGAGCCAGCTCATGAGAAGATAATGTTGCTCCAATTCGGGGGTCATAAGGTACAACTTTGTACCCCCTATATATAAGATCCTTATTCCAGATTTCTTTCAATAAATACCATACGCTCTCAATAAAATTGTTATCGAGGGTATAATAAGCTTCTTCGGTATTGACCCAAAAGCCCATCCTTTCGGTCATTTTTTCCCAATCCTTGATATAACGCATGACTGATTTACGGCATCGTTGCGTGAATTCTGCGATGCCGACCTTTGATTCAATTTCTTTTTTATCGAATATTCCGAGCTCTTTTTCAATTTCATGCTCAACTGGTAACCCATGTGTGTCCCATCCAGCTTTTCTAGGAACATGAAAACCTTGCATTGTCTTGTATCTAGGGAAAGCATCTTTAAATGATCTAGCCAAGACATGATGAATACCTGGTTTTCCATTTGCTGTCGGAGGACCTTCATTAAAGGTGAATAATGGTTTATCTTTCGTTAAGTCAATTGTTTTATTAAAGACATCATTTTCTTTCCAAAATTCAAGAATTTCCTCTTCAAGTTGAGGGCCATGATATCTTGTATTTACTTCATTAAATTTCATCTTCTTCACCAAAAAAAATCCCCGAACGTTTTTAAAACGTCCGGGGCAATAATATTTTATCGCGGTACCACCCGGTTTTACGAAAATTTTAGTTTTTCGCCTCAATTTATCCTTATCGTGGATCAGCCGATCATTCTTAATCTGTATTGAACATTTCAGAAGATAACTCCGGGGTGATTTTTAAGTAATTATTATTCTGAAGCTTCCACCATCCTCCAGTCTCTATTAATAATAATGCTACCTATATTGTCCCCATCACAGTTGTAAAGGAAAAGTAGCGTTACTTAGAGAAAATTACAAGCTTTAAAACAAATTTAATTATTTTAAACATAATTATTTAAATTTTATTGAATGTATTAAAATAACTTGAGAACATCTCTATATAAATATCTATTCATGTGGGGGGATAAGTGGGAAGATATCGAGTCAGTATAAAAATTATTCTATTTTTCTATCTCTTACTATCATCTATATTAGGTGCAGATGAGATAACCAATATAAAAGAAACATCAATTCACAAAAACATGGATGAATTCTTTAATTTTGGAAGAACTGCAACTATCGAAGAGATAAAAGCATGGGATCTTGACGTCAGTCCCGATGGGACTGGATTACCGGAAGGGAATGGAACAGTGGGAAAAGGAGAAATATTGTATGCCTCAAAGTGCCTATTTTGTCATGGCGTGAATGGTGAAGGCGGGATAAATGAGAGGTTGGTATCAAGAGCTGGAGAAGAATTCCCTGATGAGAATGTTGCTTGTGGGTTTGAGTGCAGAACTATTGGTAACTATTGGCCTTATGCCACTACGCTCTATGATTATATTCTAAGATCAATGCCAATGAATGCACCGGGCTCATTAACTAATGATGAAGTTTATTCGATTTCTGCTTATTTGCTTTATTTGAATAGAATTATTTCAGAAGATACTCAGCTAAATGCAGAAAATCTTAAGAATGTTGTTATGCCTGCAAGGGATAAATTTATAAATGATGATCGACTTAATTTTAAAATAGCGCATTAAATTATGAAAAATAAAATCAATAAAAAAGATATATCAAGAAGAAGTATTCTAGCTGGTATGGCAGGTGTTGCAGGCACAATAATATCGAAAAACTCAAATGGAAATGAAATTCAAACCTCATCTGATCGTCCATTTGCGCCGAATAATCCTGAAAAAGTTACAGCAAATCAATGGTCAACTAAAGTTGGAAAGAGGTCAGTCTTCGAAAAATATGAGAGGCACTTAAGGTACTCCGGAACGAGTTCGAGATCACCATTACATCAACTGACGGGTACTATCACTCCTTCAGATCTTCATTTTGAACGTCATCATGCTGGTGTCCCCTTGATTGACCCTGTGAAACATAAACTAATAATTCATGGAATGGTTGATCGCCCTCTATCTTTCACTGTTGATGATCTTAAACGTTTTCCTGCTGTTAGTAGAATTTGTTTTATCGAATGCTCTGGAAATCTTGCTAGGGAGGCTGATGAATATACCACTCCACAAATAATCTGCGGGATGACAAGTCAGAGTGAATGGACGGGCGTATTACTATCGACATTGATGAGAGAAGTAGGTGTAAAACCCTCAGCATCCTGGTTTTTAGCAGAAGGATCAGACGCTGCAGTCCTTACACGGAGTATTCCAAAAAATATTTGGAACGAATCGATAATTGCTTATGCTCAGAATGGCGAGGCTGTTAGACCAGAAAATGGTTACCCCATTAGATTATTAAATCCAGGATATGAAGGTAATACGTCTGTTAAATGGCTCAGGAGGATGGAATTTTCTGATAAACCTTTTATGACTCGTGAGGAGACATCAAAATACACTGAAACCATTAAAGGTGGAAAAGCAAGACAATTCAGTTTAGTTATGGATGCTCGTTCTATTATCACTTACCCGGCTTATCCCGATACTGTCGAAAAGGGATGGATTGAATTACAAGGAATAGCTTGGAGTGGAAGAGGAAAAATTGCCAAAACAGAGGTGAGCATTGATTCTGGCAAAACTTGGCATGCAGCAAATCTTCAAGAACCCATTCTGTCAAAGGCTCATACTAGATTCAGATACCTCTTTAAGTGGGATGGAAAAGAAACAATAATTCTTAGTAGAGCAATCGACGAAACTGGTTATACTCAACCTGATAGACCGACCTTAATTAAAGCAAGAGGAGCAGGTTCAATCCCTTATCATAGTAATCCAATTACAGGTTGGCGACTAAGAAAAGGTGGAGATGTTGTTTATCGAGTTGAAGATTGGGGTTAATTAAAGAATGTAAATAGTATGCTAATAAAAAAACCAAATAAAATTAAATCATTCGAAATAACCAGTGAAAAAAATTATATAAATCGTCGTAATTTTATCAAATCTGGCTGCCTCATTGGTGGAGGAATGATCTCTGATAATATACTAACCGCTGAATTACCATCACAACCTTTTGAAATTCTCAAAAATATAAAAAAAAGCCAATACAGCACAGATGAGCAAATTAATAATATTATAGATGTGACAAGTTATAATAATTATTACGAATTTGGCTTAGGTAAAGATGATCCAAATCTCAATTCAAGAGATTTTAAATCAAGACCTTGGACTATCGAAGTTGAAGGTGAAGCAGAAAAAACTGGTATTTTTGATATTGAAGATTTTATAAAACCATATCAACTTGAGGAACGAATATATAGAATGCGATGCGTTGAAGCTTGGTCAATGGTAATCCCTTGGGTTGGAATCCCTCTAGCGAATGTTATTAAAGAATTGAAACCCCTTTCTTCTGCCAAATATGTGAAATTTGAAACATTGCATGATAAAAAAAGAATGCCAGGACAGAGATCGGGAGTCCTAAGGTGGCCGTATAGAGAGGGATTAACAATCGCTGAAGCCTCCAATCCACTACCTATCCTTGCTGTGGGTATTTATGGTAGAGCGCTTCCAAATCAAAATGGGGCTCCAATAAGACTCGTAGTTCCATGGAAATATGGATTTAAAGGTATAAAAGGTATCGTAAAAATAAGTTTTATAAAAAAACAGCCTAAAACAAGCTGGGAAATGGCTGCTCCAAATGAATATGGGTTTTATGCAAACGTAAATCCCAAGGTACCTCATCCTCGCTGGAGTCAAGCTAGAGAGAGAAGAATTGGCAGTGGTGTTTTTGCAAGCAAACAGCCGACCATGTTATTTAATGGTTACGAAGAACACGTCGCCCATCTTTATGACGGACTTAATCTTCGAAGGTATTATTAAATCATTCTGAAAAAATGACGTCATTAAAAGCAATAAGATTGTATCTAAAACCAACCGTATTTTTGATTTGTCTATTGCCACTCATATTGGTGCTTTCAGACTTATTTGAAATATCTGGAACTCTGGGGGCCAACCCAATAGAAAATATTCAAGACAGATTTGGTATCTGGGGATTACGATTCATTGTTATCCTATTGATGATTTCACCGCTAAAGAAAATAACAGGAATTATTTGGCTAATTCAATTTAGAAGAATGATAGGTTTGTTCGCTTTCTTTTATGTCTTAATGCATTTTTTGGTATGGCTGCTTCTAGAGCAGAGTCTATTGATGCCAGCGATTATAGAGGACGTTACCAAAAGACCTTTTATCACAATAGGATTTATTGCTTTATTAATACTTTTGATATTAGCCTCAACTTCAACTTCAAACATAAGAAGATCGATGGGAAGAAAATGGGACAAGCTTCATCAATCTGTTTATTTGGCAAGTATATTGGGAATCTGGCATTTCTGGTGGCAAGTCAAAAAGGATATAACTGAACCACTAATCTATGCAGTAATTATTTTTATTCTTCTTACCTATCGATTGTGGAATAAATATAAAAAAACTCAACCAAAAAAAAACCCTGCTTAGCAGGGTTTTTTTGCGATGGTTAGAATTGATTTACATCATTCCGCCCATTCCGCCCATTCCACCCATTCCGCCCATATCTGGCATAGCAGGTGCAGCCGCTGGTGCATCTTGTGGTGCATCAGCAACCATTGCTTCAGTAGTCAGAAGTAAACCTGATACTGAGGCGGCATTTTGTAGTGCATATCTTGTAACTTTAGTTGGATCCAGGATACCTGATTCAATCATATCACCGTACTCATCTGAAGCTGCATTATATCCGTAATTGCCTTTTCCAGCTGCGACAGCATTAAGGACAACACTTGCATCACCACCAGCATTACTAACGATTTGACGGAGCGGTTCTTCAACAGCTCTTCTTAAAATCGCTATACCGACATTTTGATCAGCATTATCGCCAGTAAGTTTAGATATACCAGAGACTGCTCTAATTAATGCTACTCCTCCACCAGGAACAACACCTTCTTCAACAGCCGCTCTTGTAGCATGAAGAGCATCTTCAACTCTAGCTTTCTTTTCTTTCATTTCCACTTCTGTTGCAGCGCCGACTTTTATAACAGCTACTCCACCAGAAAGCTTGGCAACTCGTTCTTGAAGTTTCTCTTTATCATAATCAGAAGAAGATTCTTCTATTTCTCTGTTGATCGTATCAACTCTTCCCTTGATTTCTTTAGCACTTCCAGCTCCATCAATAATAGTAGTATTTTCTTTATTGATTTGAACTTTTTTCGCATCGCCTAAGTCATCCATTTCTGTTTTTTCTAGAGACAAACCTACTTCTTCAGCAATTACCTTTCCGCCTGTTAATATAGCTATGTCTTCAAGCATTGCTTTTCTTCGATCACCGAATCCAGGTGCCTTTACTGCAGCAACTTTTACGATGCCTCGAATATTATTTACAACAAGTGTTGCGAGAGCTTCACCTTCAACATCTTCTGCAATTATTAAAAGAGGTCGACCAGCTTTCGCTACTCCTTCGAGAAGGGGTAATAAATCTCGAATATTAGAGATTTTTTTATCGTGCAATAAGATGAATGGATTTTCTAATTCAACAGTTTGACTCTGCTGGTTATTGATAAAGTATGGAGACAAATACCCTCGATCAAATTGCATACCTTCAACAACATCGAGCTCGTTTGATAATGCTTGACCTTCCTCTACTGTAATAACTCCTTCCTTACCAACTTTTTCCATAGCTTCAGAAATAATTGCGCCCACTTCCGTATCAGAGTTTGCTGAAATACTTCCTACCTGTGCAATTGATGTATCATCCTTGCATGGTTTTGAAATCTTCTGAAGCTGCTCAATTATAGCTGCAGTAGCTTTATCTATTCCCCGCTTGAGATCCATAGGATTCATACCAGCAGCAACTGATTTTAACCCTTCTCTCAATACAGCTTGTGCGAGCACTGTAGCCGTTGTTGTTCCATCCCCAGCGATATCAGAAGTTTGAGAAGCAACTTCTTTTACCATTTGGGCACCCATATTTTCGAACTTATCATCAAGTTCTATTTCTTTTGCGACTGAGACACCATCTTTTGTTACAGTAGGAGCACCAAAACTCTTATCAAGAACCACATTTCGACCTTTTGGGCCAAGGGTAACTTTTACTGCATTCGCCAAAACGTTCACTCCTGCGAACATTTTTGATCTAGCGTCGTCGCTGAATTTTACTTCTTTAGCAGACATTTAACTTTCCTCTTAATTTTAATTCTATATTTAAATTATGGAATACTTATTCCATTAACCTTCGAAAATTGCCACGATGTCATCTTCTTTCATTACAAGAAGCTCTTCACCATCAACTTTAATTTCGGTACCACTGTATTTACCAAATAAAACTTGGTCACCAGCTTTAACATCTAAAGCACGGATCTCACCTGACTCCATTACTCTTCCGTTACCTACGGCAAGGACTTCACCTTTAACTGGTTTTTCTGTTGCTGCATCTGGAAGTACGATTCCACCTGGGGAAGTACGTTCTTCTTCCATTCGCTTAACGATGACTCGGTCATGAAGCGGACGAATATTCATCGGCTGCTCTCCTTTAATATTGTTTAACTAAATTCATTTCTCTACAATGCAATTGCGTTGGCACTCGATTCTAGAGAGTGCTAATAATAAGGTCATTGTGGTAAATTTCAAGTAATAATGAGTAAATAATAAAATTTTTAGTTTATTTTAGGCTTGATAATATAACTGGATGACTGATGACATGTGGTTGATGTCAATGTATGCTTCATCTCCAAACAAAAACATTAAAAGTAATTTTTTTGACAACATCAAAAGAAAAAATAGATAAATATTCAGGATCATGAAATTAATTACAAATAATTTGAAATCTTTATTTTTTGCGTTCTGGCAATTATTTTTGATCTTTCTGCTTGCTAGTTGCAGCGAAGACATATCAAATAAAAGTGATACCTCTGAATCGCCACTTCTCAGGGTAGAAGAAGCCTTCAAATATGAATTAGCCAGTGACGAATCTTCATTATGGATCAAGTGGATTATTGAGGATGGTTATTATCTATATAAGGATAAAATTAAATTTGAATCGGATGATATTGATATAAAATTGTTTGAACTACCGCAGGGTTTATTTCATGAGGATGAGTTTTTTGGAGTACAGCAAATATATAGAGATAGCGTTTCATTTCAGATCCCATACGAAAATAAAAATAATATTCAAGATGAGATAGTAATAAAAATCTCATCCCAAGGATGTGCTGACAGAGGTATATGTTATCCACCTCAAAGATGGAGTAATTCAGTTGAAATAAATAACACCATTGCAAATCTCGAACCTAAATTTCTGGAAAGCATGAGTAATAAAAGCGAAACATCATCGAGTATCCCTTTTAAACCATATCTTACTGCAATTGATAACAACACCATGGAGATCGCTTTTCAGATATCTCCAAATTACTATCTTTATAAAAACAAAATTACAATAAAAGCACTCAACCCATTCATCACAATGGGAGCCATTGAGCTTCCAAAAGGAAAAATAAAATCTGATCCATGGTTTGGTGAAAATGAAGTATATTTTAATGAAGTTTTTGGAAGAATCTCTCTATCGAAAGATTTTATAACAGAAGAAAATGCTGACTTTATTATTGAATACCAAGGCTGTCTGGAAAATGAAATTTGCCTTCCACCTCAAATTAAAAAAATAAATGTTGAATTCAATAAAAATATCTATGAAAAACAGATTAAATCGAAACCAATTAAAATATCTGAACAATCGCGACTTGCGTCATTAATATCAGAATCAAATCTTTGGGTTGTTGTTCTTACTTTTTATGTTGCAGGATTATTGCTTTCGTTCACACCTTGCGTCTTACCGATGATACCTATTCTTTCAGGTATTCTTGCTGGCGAAGGTGAAGAGATTTCATCCTCACGGGGCTTCAGTCTAGCATTATGCTATGTGATGGGAATGGCTATTGTTTATACAGCTGCTGGAATTGCAAGCGCATCAATAGGAATACAACTACAGGCATTTTTTAATGCCCCTTGGGTTATACTCCTTTTCACATCTTTATTTTTAATTTTTGCTTTAGCTATGTTTGATATTATTAAATTTGAATTGCCTGTATCAATTCAAACCAAACTGTCAGAATTAAATCAAAAAATGTCTTATGGTACATACGTAGGTACTTTTCTAATCGGTTCAATTTCCTCATTAATAGTTACAGCCTGTGTAGCACC
>Ga0208277_1000990_pt1 | contig 16750 bp, 15 predicted proteins | sample ETNtaG_5_FD_185782 | JGI IMG/M metagenome (GOLD analysis project Ga0208277, IMG submission 185782) | Marine microbial and viral communities from oxygen minimum zone, Eastern Pacific Ocean - ETNP201406SV205 (SPAdes) (version 2) | ecosystem: Environmental > Aquatic > Marine > Oceanic ...
GCGATTGAGTTCAACTGCGTATTCCATAGGTAATTCACGAGTAAATGGTTCAAAGAATCCATTGACGATCATTCCCATTGCTTCTTCTTCACTGTGTCCACGTGACATCAAATAGAACAACTGATCATTACTAACTTTTGATACGCTAGCTTCATGTTCCAAATCTGCACTAGAATTACCAACTTCCATGGTTGGATAAGTATCAGACTGGCTATCAGCGTCCAGCATCAAAGCATCACATACGACCTTTGAGCGACAACCATGCGCCTTTGGTGTGACCTGTAGCATACCTCTGTATGAAGAGCGCCCACCATTTTTTGCAATTGATTTCGAGAGAATGTTTGAGGTAGTATTAGGTGCTAAGTGATGAACTTTGGCACCTGCGTCTTGGTGTTGTCCCTTACCTGCATATGCAACTGATATGACTTCAGCGTGAGCGCCTTCTCCTTTGAGTAGAACTGCAGGGTATTTCATTGTCAATTTGGAACCAATGTTCCCATCGACCCATTCGATTGTAGCGTCTGCATGGGCGACTCCTCTTTTTGTAACCAGGTTGTAGACATTGGCAGACCAATTTTGAACAGTGGAATACCTAATCTTAGCCCCTTTCATAGCAATTAACTCAACAACTGCCGAGTGGAGTGATTCTGTCGAGTAAGTCGGTGCTGTGCATCCCTCTACGTAGTGTATGGATGATCCTTCGTCAGCGATAATTAGGGTTCTTTCGAATTGACCCATGTTCTTGGCATTAATTCTGAAATAAGCTTGCACTGGCATCTCGACATGTACGCCTTTTGGAACATAAATGAACGAACCGCCTGACCACACTGCAGTGTTCAATGCTGAAAATTTGTTATCAGAAGCAGGAACGACTGTTGCGAAGTATTTCTTCACAATTTCAGGATACTCTTTCAAACCAGAATCCATATCGAGGAATAATACACCTTGCTCTTCCAAGTCTTCTCTTATCGAATGGTAAACCGCTTCTGATTCATACTGTGCAGTAACGCCACCAAGCCATTTCTGCTCTGCTTCAGGAATTCCAAGTCTGTCAAAGGTATTCTTGATGTCTTCAGGAACTTCGTCCCAATCCCTCTCAGTGCCATCTGATGATCTAAGGAAATAAGTTATCGCATCAAAATCAATCTGGTTTAACATGTCACAGTTACCCCAAGACGGCATCGGCATTTCCATGAAACGATGGTATGCCTTTACTCTCATATCAGTCATCCATTGAGGCTCTTCTTTGAGTTCAGAAATATCTCTGACTACCTGTTCTGTAAGACCCTTGTCGAATCTTATCGTAGCATTTTCAGGATCGTGGAAACCATAACGATAGTCACCTACTGCATCTCTTGCTGAATCGCCAACCATTATCTCACCTCACTCCTCTAACCAATCGTAACCCTTAGATTCTAGTTCTACTGCTAAATTAGCATCACCAGTTTTGACTATTTTTCCATCAATCATCACGTGAACGAAGTCTGGTTTGACATGCTCCAGTAAACGTTGGTAGTGTGTAATTACGAGACATCCAGCAGTTGTAGTGATACTGTTTATTCCCTCTGAAACTACTCGTAGTGCGTCTATATCCAATCCCGAATCTGTTTCGTCGAGTAATGCTAATTTTGGGTTAAGCAATAGCATTTGCAGAATTTCAAGGCGCTTCTTTTCCCCGCCACTGAATCCATCATTTACGTACCTTGAAAGGAATGATTTGTCCATGTCCAGAGATTCTAGATGTGCATTGAGTTCCTTACGGAATTCTCTTGCTGAAGGAGCATCATCTCCTCTGACCGCAGCTACTGACTTCCTTAGGAAGGTCCCTACCTGTACACCTGGTATCGATGAAGGATATTGGAAAGAGAGAAACATTCCTGCTCTTGCTCTCTCGTAGACTTCTAAATCATCTAGTGGCTTTCCTTCAAAAGTAATAGTACCTGATGTGATTTCGTACGCAGGATGTCCCATTACTACGTTGGCAAGCGTTGATTTTCCTGAGCCATTTCTACCCATTATAGCATGGACTTCCCCAAGATTAATTTTCAATGAGAGGCCCTTGATTATCTCCGTGTCATCTACACTGACATGGAGGTTCTCAATGCTCAACATCTCGGCTCCCATGTCGGCCCCTACAATCACACCTTTATCAATGACTGTACGACATTGTGTTCCATAAAAGCGAGGGTTCTTGAAGACAATGCTGAACGCAATGGCATGGATGACGACATTCTTGAGCAGTACCGGCGAGAGGCGGCCGCTGCAATGGAAGTTGAAGCCAAGGCTAGAATTGCCGAAACAACAGATGTTGAACATGATGAAATTCTTCGTAATACATCACTCACTGAAGTTGATGATTTGGTACCTGCATTATTAGCCCGCTTAGGGCAAGTTAGAGCCGCTCTAGATGGCCATGGAGGTGGCATTTCAGTCACTGATTCTCAACAAAAAGAGGACGGGCTACATTTGGTACTGGACCTTACTGGTGCGTGCCTTTCGTGCGGGGCTGCTCCTGGAACTTTAGAGGGCGTGAAAAATGATCTAGAGGCAGATGATGAAATCGTCAAGGTAGACTTTTGTTCTAGCCTGCTCGACACATTCGATGAACTTGGGAGAGAATTTATTCTAGCTCACGGGAAGGTTGATTTCGTATAATTGAGGTTTTGAAATGAAGTGGCAAACTGGAACACGGGATGATCCTAAACCTTGTCGTGACAAGGACAGTGGTAAATTTGAGATCACAACCCGTGACGGCCAGGCTAGATTGGGGAAAATTCACACTTCACATGGAATTGTAGAAACTCCATGTTTGCTACCTGTAATCAATCCTAACATCAGAACAATCGAACCAAGAGAAATGTGGGACAAGTACGGCATACAAGCCCTAATCACGAACTCATATGTAATTTGGAAACATGAGAAACTGAAAAATGTTGCAACTTCGCAGGGAGTTCACTCGCTATTGGATTATCCTGGAATGATAATGACTGACTCAGGAACTTTCCAATCTTATGTCTACGGAGATGTTGAAGTTGGTGTCGAAGAAATTGTCCAATTTCAGAAAGAAATTGGCGTCGATGTAGCTACAATGTTAGACATCTTTACACGCCCCGATATGACCTTTTCACAGGTAGATGATGCAGTAACAGAGACAGTAAATCGAGGAGCCCCTTCTATTGTAGCGGCAGGTGACGTAATGCTAAACGGGCCAATTCAGGGCGGTGTTTTCCCGGAATTACGAGCAAAAAGTGCCAAAGAAATGAGCATGTTAGATTTCAGCATACATCCAATCGGTGGCATCGTTCCAATTATGGAAAAACAAAAGTACACTCAACTTGCAAAAATAATGCTAGCATGTAAGTCAAATCTAGCACCAAATCGACCGGTGCATATGTTTGGATGTGGTCATCCAATGCTATTCCCAATGCTCATCGCTATGGGTGCTGATTTATTCGATTCCGCAGCATATGTTCTATTTGCAAGAGATGGAAGGCTCCTAACTCCGTGGGGTACTGAAAAAATCGCTGAAATAGAAGAGTGGCCGATAATTATGCCTGCCGTCGCTCATTATTCACCTGCTGATGTGCGCAAAATGAACAAAGAGGAGAGGACAATTCTTCTTTCAAAATTTAATTTGGAAGTGACTCTTCAAGAATTATCTCGATGTCGACAGGCGGTTAGAGAGGGCAATATCTGGCGACTTGCAGAAAGAAGAAGTCATGAACACCCTGCCTTAAGAGAGGCTTTTTTGTGGCTAACAACTAATCCATCTAACGCTAAGATGGAGCCACTGATTTTAGATGAAATTTCTGCATCCAAAGAGATTGGAAAAGAGCAAGGCCAATGGGAAGAGAACTGGGATTGGCTAGTCAAATCTCAACTTACTCCGAGGAACGGAGGAGAATCATGGGGGGGCGCAGATACTCTAAACCGCCCACACATAGAGATGGCGAGAAGAAAACTAATTTCAAGATGGAAATCAAGGAAATCTGGAGACGTAATTATTTTTCATGGAACTAGCCCGCCTTGGAGAGATAAGATCGGGGATTTGGTAGAAAGAATCTGCTCTCTAGATTTCGAGTTATTCATTCAAACCCCGATAGGGATAATTCCATGGTCGTTTGAGGATCTAAATCCATGGGCGCATATTGAAGGCCCAGAGTGGACATGGAAGAAAAATCCGGACTTGTTTGTGATTCAACAGGAATTAGAAGATTTAGGAATCACAAATCGTAAGATTTTGACCATAGATATTTCAGACACCGAAGAACTTCATAAACGCGTATTTCAGCAACTTGGGATAGAAGAATCTGAGAGAGATCCTGAAAGGAAAAAGCGAGACAAAATCATTGACAAACTCTGCGTATTATACAACATGAACGTAGTTGAAGCTACCAAATTGTGCAATGATACATCATTTGTGATGAGCAGAACAGGCAGAATAAGAAATGTAATCCACTCCGATAAGACTCATATTTTGTCTCAACGACTTGCTGAAGGAGGACTATCACTTACCGTGGATGGTGCTATTAAATTACACTCTCTTCGAAATTGCAAATTCCCTAATAATTTCATTTCAAGTAAAACAGAATCACACGTTGGGAAAGGCCTAGCATGGGTGGTCGTAGATAGCGATGCAGAACCTTATGTTAGAGATGGCAGAAATGTGATGCATGGGTTTGTACTTGCTTGCGATGAATGGACAAGACCAGGAGAGACGGTTTTGATTGTAAATTCGGCAGGAGATTTACTTGCAATGGGCCGTTCTCAATCAACACCCGAAGAATTTGCCACCTTTACAAAAGGGATTGCAGTGAAAGTCAGACAAGGTTGCCCCTGAAAGGGGCATGTTCATGAGCCCATCAGTCGTGAGAATTACATGGTCAAGGATTTGATTATCGAATCAACCGCCCTGACCAAAGCCTACGGCCCCCATGTAGCGCTAGATTCACTTGACATCAAAATCGAAAAAGGTTCGACTGGATTGCTGGGACCTAATGGAGCAGGAAAATCAACATTCTTGAAAACTATTCTTGGTTTGATACAACTTACTTCTGGTGAAGGGAAAGTTTTGGGCTTGGATATCAGAACACAAGGCGACCAAATTCGGCAACATATTGGATATATGCCAGAATATGAAGCATTAAATCCCAATATGGATGCAATCCATCAGGTGAAATATAGCGGTGAGCTGATTGGCATGAACCCAAATGTGGCTCTGCAAAGAGCTCATCAAGCCCTCGATTATGTGGGGTTAGGTGAGCAAAGATACCGTGAAGTTTCATCTTTCTCAACTGGAATGAAGCAGGCTACAAAATTAGCCTGTGCCTTAATTCATGATCCAGAATTAATAATTGCTGACGAACCAAGTAACGGGCTCGATGCAAAAGCAAGGGAGTTCATGTTGAACACACTTGAAATCACTGTAAATGAGGGGCAGCGCTCCGTTCTCATGGCCTCGCACCTAATGGATGACGTCGAGAGAGTTTGTGAAAATATTGTACTTTTACACAAAGGAAAACTCGCTGCTCAAGGCAAAATAGAAGATTTGAAAGCAATCGACAAAGAAGTGGAAATTCACGTGTGGGGATCGGCTGGGAAGATGGAAGAAACCCTTACTGACAGGGGCATGAAAGTTAGACGTGAAGGTCGAGTGATGCGCATTGGCCACACCGGCGATGACACCTACAACCGAATATTAGAAGCTGCAGCAGATATTGGCACACAAGTTAGGAGAATGCATGACCATGAGGCTAGTCTAGAAGATTTATTCCTAGTCATCATGGAACGATTGGGCCACGATGTAAAAACTACTGACGATTTGATGGGAGGTGCATAGATGCCTGAAGATAATGAAGATCTTGATGTTCCCTTCGAACCTGTTGATTCGAAATCTGAAACATTTGGAGCCGATACTCCGGTTACAGGTAAAACAAAAATGCAGGCTGCCTGGGCTGCAGATGACGATGCTTCTGAGGGTTCAGCCCAGCTTGCATCAGTATCAAAAGGTCAAATTTTTGAACAAATATACCAGCCATGGGATGGTACTCTCAACACAAGATGGATGAGAAACTGGGCAATTTTACGACACCACATACTAGGTATATTCAAGAAAGGACATAGGCCTTGGAACATTCCTACAAGACTTTTCATTTTCTTCGTAATTCTTGCATCGATGACGGATGCGGCATTGGCCCTACTTTTCGGCATGATTGGTGAGCCGACATTGTACGATATTTGGGGCGTTAATCGCGACAATTTGTACGGACATGTGATGGGATTCTTTCCCAGAAATATTCTCTATTACCCTCTGGTTGCAGCATTACTGGTAGGAGGTATGATCTCAGAGGATAGGTCGCACGGAACAAGCGCCCTGTATTTCTCTCGCCCCATAAATCGTTTTGATTATGCAGCAATGAAGTTCCTTTCAGTAGGTTTGATCTTGTTATTCATCATTAACGGAACTTTAGCAGTTTACTATTTTGTTGACATTTTAGTAATGGGCAAAGGTTGGGCTTGGATTATCGACACTTTTCCAATGTTCCTAGCAGCATTCCTTTGCGGAGCCATACTTGCATTTACTTACACATCAATAGGTTTAGCACTATCAAGTATTTCTCGAGGGAGGTTTTTCCCAGCCATTGGATTAATTGCAATATTGATGGGAACTCGTTCGATTGCAGCAATAATCGATAACCTGTTTGATAAATCTCTACTATACGTCATCTCGCCTTATGATTCAGTAGCACATGTCTGTCAAGCTTTGATTGGAACAGAAATGACCTATCAGCACCCTTGGGTTTGGAGTTTGGTTTCCGTTGTTATCATTAACGGTCTAGCATTGTATTTGCTGGCAAACCGAGTTTCTTCACTGGAGGTGACTAGGGAATGATGCCAGACTTGACTCAACATGGGACTGCAGAAACCCAGGAATGGAAACCAGCGCAAAATACTCCTGTGATAATGTTCGATAGAGTTTCCAAAACCTATGGCAGAATTAATGCTCTAAATTCAATTTCTCTTGGTATTTCAGGAGGAGTTACTGGAATCCTTGGAATGAATGGTGCTGGCAAGTCAACACTGTTCAAACTGATGATGGGGAAGGTTAAACCTAGTTCTGGAGCGATTCGATTGTTTGGAGCAGATCCATGGAAAAACCCAGCACCATACTCTAGAGTTGGATTTGTTCCCGAGCACGAAAAAATGTATGATTGGATGACTGCCTTCGATTTCATTGTAACTTTCGCTAGGTTGCATGGAATGACAAGAGAAGAAGCCGGTAAAGAAGCAACAAGAGTGCTTTCTTTCGTTTCACTTGCTGATGTAATGCACAAGAAAATCGGCCAATTTTCCAAGGGAATGAGGCAGAGAGTAAAGATTGCTCATGCCTTGGTCAACGATCCAGAATTGATTATCTTAGATGAACCTCTTCAGGGATGCGACCCACTAGCACGTACAACGATAATGAATGTCATAAAGGAACTTGGTGCGATGGGTAGAACAATTTTGGTGTCCAGTCATATTTTACAAGAAATAGAACGGATTACTGAACAAATTGTGATTCTGCATCGTGGGCGAGTCCTTGCGCTAGGAAATTCACATGCAATTCGTGAAATGTTGGACCAGCATCCACATAAAATTGCTCTTGAATGTGAAGAACCTCGTAAACTTGCAGAAAGCATGATTGGAATAGATGAGGTAACAGGGTTCTCATTTGAGCAACCTGGTAAATTACTTATCGAAACTCAACATCTTGGAGAGGTTCACAAATTGCTACCTAGAATTATTACTGAAAGCGGTACAAAAGTAACAGGTATAGACAATCCTGATGATGATTTACAATCTATCTTGATGTATCTAACTGGAGGTTCAATATGAGCACTAGGATGGATACAATTTGGTCGAAATTAGACCGGAAATCAACTGCTATTGCGGAGTTTACAATGCGACAATATCGCACTCGAATTTCCACATGGGTAATCATGATTGCATCCGTTGTAGCTCTGTTGTTGATGCTTCTGTTTTACATTGAAGCAATGAACACAGAGATTCAGGCAATCGATAACGATGGAGATTCATTTGACAGTGACGGCGACGGCTATCCTGATGGTCAAGAGCGACTATTAGGAACAAATCCCGAATCGGCAGAAGACTTCCCGATAGGAGTTGAACCAGATCCACCTGAAAAATGGATTAATGAGGACGATATTAATTGGGATAATCTGAAAGATGGTGAAAATTATGTTGGGGAAGATGATGATGGAGATTGTCTAGAGTATTTCGATACATCCAGTCAAAAAGACACTAATGACAACAACATAGATTGTGACATTGTCATCACGGTCGATAGTTTGAATGAAACGATTTACTTTGATGCAGACAGTGGTGTCGATGAAGACCCAGACGAAGACAAATATGGCAAAGAAGCAAGCCATAGAGCATTCGTCTTAGGAATCGGTAAGTTTGGAATAGTCTATCTGTTGGGAATTTTCTTACCTTTATTCCTCGCTACTGGCTTGATTCGAGAGGAAATGTCGGAAGGTACAATCCACTATATGCTTGCCAAGCCAATAGCGAGAGGAGAAGTCCTACTTTATCGCATTCTAGGATATATCGGCATTACATGGCCATTTATCCTTGGAATATGTTTACTCCTTTGCTTAGTCACCGGATTTAGCGGACCTGGTGATGACTTCTTTAGATGGTCTGACATTGGGGTCTGGATGTCCATTGCTTGGGCAACTATGCTTGTATCTCTGGTATATGGAGTGATATTCTGTAGTTGCGGAATCATCTGGAAAAATGGAGTAATTCTCGCTCTAATTTTCGCAGCTTGGGAATTAGGAATGGTATTTGTAACAATATTTACTGGTGGTACTTCATCAATTCGTTACATGTCAGTAATTGGGTGGGGCATGATAATTGTGGATGCAGGAGTAACCATTAGTTGGCCAGATAATTGGCAATTAATCCAAGTTGGACTTTGGGGTGGAGGACAAGGTGAAGAAAATTGGCTAGGGCAGATTGACTATGCCGCCTTACCTGGTGCTGAACCTTTAGCTGCATTTACTGGTAGTCCTAACTTAGGCGTGAGTAACTGGCTTTCTTTTGTCATATCAACTGTCGTCCTCCTATTCCAGGGAATAATGGCCTGGTTCATTGGTCAGTCAATATTCAAGGGTAAGGAAGTGGATTGATGCAAGAATCAGCACGATTCACTGGGGACTTGTCGAGTTTATGGAAACTACAGAATTTACCTCCAATTCAACATCTAACCTGGGATTGGTGGTGGTGGCTCGTAATGCTAGATGACGAGGGTGGAAACCCTGCCGGAAAGCAACTAATGGTATTGTGGTCAACAAAAGACAACCCACTTGTTGAAGTTAATGGACACTCTTGGAAGCCAGTTGGCAGACCGGGATTTGACGAGCATGAAGGGATAGCAATGGACGGCATGGTTGCCGCATGGTGGTATGATGGATCAAAAATGATTGAACCATTGGTGCTAGAAGAGAGCCGAATAATTGTGATTTCTGAAGATCATCCAGAATGGCCTTATGAAAAAGGTGGAATTGTGGCATCAAAAACAGATAGAGAATTCTCAATGGGATTAAATTCTGAAGAAAATCAATTTTGGCTAAGATTAGATACGGAACATGGAGAATTCGATTTGAAAATGGATCCTTGGAACAATGCCATGTCAAGTATGAAAGTCGCTCAATCGGAATATGGCCTTGGAATGGGTTATGGTATCTCAAGACTGCATGGAGCACTATGTACTGGTAAAATCAAAGGAAAGAATGTCAAAGGTTCAGCTTATTTTCAAAAAGTATGTGTTCAAGCACCATCTCCTCCTTGGTTTTGGGGTATGCTTCACTTTGACGATGGTTCGTATGTCGATTGGTTCCTGCCACATATCTCTCCTACGATTTCATCAAAAGATTCTAAGCAATGGAAAAGAAGAGATTTTACGCATTACCCACTTTCAATGGGAGGATTATTTCATGACGCTGAACGTCAAAGAACCGAAAGGTTCAGCGAAGTTAGAATCGAAAGAACATGCAATGAAAATGGATTGCCAACTTTCCATGTACATATGTGGAACGGAGTAACAGAGATTAGAATCGAAGCAAAAGCAGTAACTAGAGCACATTGGACTTTCGATCAACCAACCAGAGGTGGAATGAAATCTCATCTTACTTACAACGAGTACCCGCTCGAAGTGACAAAATTAGAAATTGATGATGAACAAGGTGTACGAAATCGGAAGAACTGGGGTATAATCCGAGGTAATGCAGAACATTCATGGGGACTACTTCACTAGAAAAAACGCCGTAAGGTTCATCATCGTCTACGTTCCGATACCAACTAGGAGGAGCAAACATGTCCGATGACGAACAGCCACCTGAGAGCAGCGATGATGCTATCGCAACAAGCAAAGATACTGAATCTGCAAACGTTTCGAAGCAAGAATCGTTAACAGATAAATTCCGCCTTACTGGTGATGAAGAAATTTTGAAAGATGTAAAACCTTCATTCTTTGCATTCATACCAATGTATCTAATCGCCTTACTTGTTTTAGGTGCACACTTACTTTTCGCAATAGATTGGGACACTGACAAAGATTCCAGCGTTATTGCAAAAGTGATGGTATTCTTAATCGAAATTTTTGATTTCGGAGAGATCGGATTTGTATTAGTGATGCTAACAATCACATGGTTTAACCGAATGTTAAATGGTTCAACCAGCGGTAAGTGGACGACATTGTTCTTACTTGTCGTCGCTTTAACACCACCAGTATTGAGAATTGATGACTTCATTGCTTGGATAATGGACAAAGATTCTGGATTCATCCCTCTTGATACATTCAATTATACGATGTTCGGAATCTTTTGGGCAGGATTATTTGCTCTGTTTACTGTATTTTATCAGAGAAGTTTCCACTATGCAATAACAAACCACAGAGTGATATTTACTCAGCATTTGATTATCCCTGGCGATGGACGAAGAATCCTCTTTGACAACATAAATGAAATCAGGACTCAAAGGACAATGATGGGAGCAATGTTTGGCTATAATACAATAATATGCGATACTGGAAGTCAATTAGGCATAGGTGAAGACTCAATGTCTGTATCAGTAGGAGCTGCTGGTAACAACTCATCAGGAGATAATTCTTCGGCAGATGGTGCATCCCCTGGAATCTTTAGAAGAATTTTCTCATTCGTAACATATCAAAGGACACGAAAGGTCGATTTACCAGATCCAAGATTTTCTTTCTTTTGCATAACTAATTGGAAGGCTATCGAACAGTTGCTCAATGATATGCATCAAAGACATAGCCAATCTGGAATCCTGAATGATCTAAAAGACCAGATTGCAGAATCGCAAGATTGACACATAGGTTTCAAAAACCTGTTCTCTAAGGCCCCGCCATGAGCGACCTAATCCAGCAGGCTGGCATGGCACTATCAAGTGGGCAATTTACTGAGGCAATGGAATTATTCGAAAAGGTAAGAGAAGCAGAACCTGACAATGCTGTAGGACACTACGGCTGGGCTGAATCTGCATTCATGCGCCTTAGCATGGATATGGAGGAAGACGTTCCTGCTGGGAAAATCATGCAGGTTTACAAGAAGGCAATGCAACTCGATGAAGAAAACCTAGAGTATGTAGCATCATTCGCAAATTTCTGTCTTGATTGTGGAAGAATCCCTATGGCAATCAAAGAATATCAGCGCTTGGAAAAGATGGCTGAATTAAATGAGATTCCTGTTGAGGACACACTATTTGACGCAAGCAGACTGATTGTTGATGCTATTGAAAGAGTCGGACAAGGAAGAGACAACCCAATGATTCAGCCATGGTTGAGACAATCATTGATTTGGGCAGTTGGCGGCCTAGGTTATTCAGCAGAAGACGCTGCTGAACTTCTAGCTTCTGATGAGTGAGGTGAATTGTATGGGGAAGGCGCGAATCGCCTTCCGGTTCGGCCACTATGGTGACTGTTTTCATGGTAGTCAAGTACAACCAGATGTACCAACTGTTCAAGGTACTTTCATGCATATTTTCAAAAAGAAATTGAAATGGACAAATGAAAGAATGCCGGTTGCGCTTGCAAGCCGAACAGATTCAGGAGTACATGTTAGATTGAATGGCGGCTTTATCGATTTAGATCAAGAGCGTTGGAATGCGATGGGAGAATCAGGATTTATCAAAGCAGTTGGACATCAAATTCCGGATTCTATTTCCCTTATTGATGCAAGACAGGTTGCAGACGATTGGAGCCCTAGAAGAGCATTATATCGTACATATCGATACAGAATGGAATGCATGGAAGGTTGGATTGAACCTAACCCTGAACAATTTAGTGAACTTTGTTCATTATTTGTTGGAGAATACGATTGGGCAAATTTCTGTCGAAGAGAACCTGGACGCTCAACAACACGTGTAGTGGAAGCATGTAAACCGTGGATGAACAATGGAAGAGTTATCGGATTCGAAATCGTTGGAGAAGCATTTGTTTGGAATCAAGTTAGAAGGATTGCCAATGCTATGCTAGGAGTAATTACTGGATACAGAACAATCGAGAAGGTTATCGAGGCTAGAGATAACCCTAAGACCGAAATTGACCTTGGTTTAGCAGAACCAGATTGGCTAATACTTTGGTCGGTTACATGGGATGGAATTCCCGATTTGGACTCAACCGAACCAGTTATCGAGAAACCTGACCACTCAAGTTTACGCTGGCAGGATATATGTCGGCAACAACAAAAAGAAATCTTAATTCGACAATTTGATCTCATTCAAGGACGATACTAATGTTGTCACCATCATCAAGAGAGCAAGACTCTCGCAAAAATACGTCAGCGATTACTTCGACGACGTCTGCATGCCTAGTCAAATCTGGAATCAAAATAGCACACTCCCAACTTTCATCCTTCGATTGAAGTGTCGCTAAAAATGCAGTAGCTCCTCCAAAGGAAACACCATCTCTGTCAAAGCCCTTGATTCGATGAGATTCCACATCGCTACTTTCCCCCTCATCAAGACCGGCAGAAACTCGTAACTTCTTGTATTCGATTAGAGAATCACCTTCAACATGGACATTAAGGGTCCCAGGCCATGCACTTCGACCAATTATGGACTTGAATTGCTCTTGGTAATGATGCTGGGACATGAAGATGTGAGCACGGCCTAGCCCCGAGGACACAATTCCATCGATGCGCATTGGTCGGGCCAGATACATCTCACTCATGACTGTTCTGCAAACGAGCAAAACAACATGTAGAACAACCACTTGGCATTGCCATGGCAGGAGACCTATCTTGGATGGAAGAAAGATATGCCCAACTCAAGGAACAGTCATTGCTATGGCAACCTCCAACACTAGAAAGTGCGAATACGCCGCGCTGTACAATGGATGGAAAGCCAACTATTATGCTATCTGCTAACAATTATCTGAATTTAACAACTCATCCAAAAGTTGTGGATGCTGCAATTGAAGCAACAAGAAAATATGGAGCAGGGAGTGGATCTGTTCGCGCTATTGCAGGTACGATGGATATCCATCTTGAGGCTGAGAACAAAGTAGCCGAATTCAAAATGGTTGAATCTTCTCTAATTTATTCTGCAGGATACACAGCAAATGTAGGGCTAATCCCTTCACTTGTGCAAGGCAAGCAAGACATAATTATCTCCGATGAACTTAATCATGGTTCAATCATTGACGGTGTCAGATTAACAAAAGCGCAACGTGCAGTTTTCCCGCACAACGATATGGGTGCATTCGAGCAGGTGCTCAAAGAGAATCAGGATGCTGAAAGAAAATTGGTTATTGTTGATGGAGTATTTTCAATGGATGGAGACATTTGTCCTCTAGATGAACTAACTGCGCTTGCAGAAGAATACAATGCTATGGTCATGGTAGATGATTGTCATGGTGAAGGTGTCCTTGGAGATGGCGGCAGAGGAATTGTCGACCATTTCAAGTTGCAAGGTAGAGTTGATTTTGAAGTAGGATCATTCTCCAAAGCTCTTGGAGTTCAAGGTGGAATATTAGCTGGCAAAGAAATCGTTAGAAAACATGCACTGAATCATTCTCGTTCATGGTTACTTTCTGGATCTCAGCCACCAGGGGTAGCGGCTGCACAAAAAGCGGCAGTTGAGGTTTTGATGGATGAACCTGAACATCATGCAAGATTATGGGAGAATACTGAATATTTCCGCAGTGAAATGCAATCACTTGGTTTCGACACAGGTGTGTCAACTACTCCAATTATACCTGTTATGTGCGGAGATTCTTCAGTTGCTAAAGGACTATCACATGAGATGCTCAAACAAGGGGTAATGGCAGGCGCAATCGTATTTCCGATGGTTGCACGTGATAAGGCCAGAGTACGTACTCAAATGTCTGCTGGTCTAACCCGTGAGGATTTGGATGAGGTACTTCGAATATTCGAGTCCGCAGGAAAAGTAGTAGGATTAATCTGAGACAAATCTTGATTTATTCTTCTTCGGATTCAAAGGATTCTACTACTTCCATCATTTCTGAATCTCCAGTAACAACTTCTTCATTTTCTTCATTGTTGATGTACTGTTTAACCGGCATATTTTCGAACGGATTTGCTCCATCTTCTATCATACACAATAATCTCCATCTTGGAGCCCAAGATAGATGAATGTAAAGTGGGCCTGGGATCATAAGCAATCCCCATGCAAGATATTGCGTGTATGTATTATTTACCAATAAGTCAGTATGAATCAATGTGAACAAAGCAAATCCAAGAAATGGCATGGGATATAGCACTTTACGATTCACAGACATTGGCATTCTTCCTGTCAAGGCGTTCACAAGACGACTGAATATACCAAGGAAAGCTGTAGCAAAAATTAGCAGACTAGCATGTAAAATCCAAAGAGGAAACCAAAACTCCTCTGTCATGTAATATGGTAAAATCAATGCTAAAGAAACAAGTAAGCCGTAAAAAGCTCCAATATTTGAAGGATGTGAGAGCCATAATGGCAACTTAGCGAAGCGTTTTGAGAGGCCTCCTCCAGTAAGCAACTCCTGCTGAGAATCATCCAGCGAAGACGCATTACCTTTCCACTCTGATGCAGCGGCCATGGTATGTGTGCTATGAATTCACCATTTGAAGGTACGGTGTAATGTTTAATCTCCGATAGTGATTATCAATCACTTGAGAAAGCGCGAGAGATTGGTCCTTGAACGTCTAATTCTTCCTCTGGCAGCCAATTTCTTTCCAGTAATGTCGATTCTTGAGATTCTCTTTCTCTAGCATCATCAAATTCATCATTTGATTCGTTAACAGCATTGTTAAGCGAAATTGCCTGATTGATTATCACAAGCTGCTTGTTTAATTTCGACTCTTTCTCATTAGTATCCCAAATTGAAAGAACGGACAAATCTTTATCTTGAGCATGTACAATCCAACAGCCAAGGTTATCTTTAGCAAGTTTTAGGCGATTTATGCCTGGATCAATCCACTTTTCAGCGAATTTAACCATCACTTCTGAATCCGATACTGAACCAGATTCCATGAACGGGTGATTGAGGTTGACTACCAAAGGAATCATACTATTTCTCTTTACACTCCATACAAAGTAACCATTTGCCAACAATACTATGGCTATTGCAAAAAAGATATTTGTAAACCAATTCAGCCCTAACAGCAATATGATTGAAAGCGACAAAGCAAAGCCAAATTTAGCTTTCAAAACCGAGTTTGAGTATTCTTTACCCAAGGGAGTATTTGAGAAATGGATCATCCCTTTTGGTGCGTCCATGCTATCGCCACTTGGATTTAGGACATGAAACCCTCGTTTTGATGTTAGAAGTACCCCCATCATTCAAGAAGGGTGCAATGACGAGTCACCCCGTAGGGGTGCGCATGGTAGACTTGCCAAGAGGTAATGTAATCGAAGAAAGGCGCGGTGGCGCCGGCATTCTTGCAACCCTAGTTAATGAGATGATCAAACTTGGAACAAATGGCTACGTGAGAACTGAAAGAACACCATCTGAGAAGATGCCTAGAGTGGGACAAGTCGTAGTTTTCAATGGAGAAGTATCTGCTGCCATACACGAGGAAAAAGCCATTTTGGAGGGGGTTGATGCCCTCATTGAGATTGAAACTGATTGCATGGAATTAGACTGCTTGATTCAACTGATAGAAGGAGTCGATGCACAACGAATTTTAGATTTACATCCGAATGCCAATTTGCGTATTGATGTACCCGAAGAAAGTAAATCTTCACAATGGTGGGAGAACATTAGCGTAAAGAGTAACGCATGGACAAAGTCGAGTAAACTTCCAACGATTGAGGCATCTGTCGAGGCCCCAGAATTTGTCAAGGCCAAAGCTGCTGCGATGGTGCATAAGCATGTGGAATCAGGTATTGTTTTGAAACCAGGTTGCGTATATTCCAACGAGAGCGATATGCTATTCCAGTTAGCATCTAACTTGAAAATGCATGGCAAACCACTTTTGGTAATTAGTAGAAAAACACGTGAAGAAGTCTCGGTGAAATTCAATATTCCAGCAGACAATTGTTTATGGCTTTCTCAACGTGAAGGAGAAGGTATACAATTTGTAGATATTGACGCTATCAAAGGAACTGTGTATGGGTTCCTAGAAGGTAATCTAAGAGCTGTATTGCTACTTGATGGACTTGAATATCTAGCAAATATTTGCGGTGAGAAGCAAGTTATTGAGATGGTTAGAGAACTTGG
>Ga0208277_1000991_pt1 | contig 16721 bp, 10 predicted proteins | sample ETNtaG_5_FD_185782 | JGI IMG/M metagenome (GOLD analysis project Ga0208277, IMG submission 185782) | Marine microbial and viral communities from oxygen minimum zone, Eastern Pacific Ocean - ETNP201406SV205 (SPAdes) (version 2) | ecosystem: Environmental > Aquatic > Marine > Oceanic ...
AGAAATAGCAGTTTACAGGCTGGATATTTTTTAAAAGCAGTTAATGCACTGGGATTAGATGCTGGTCCAATGAGTGGATTTGACAACAAGGGTGTTGATAATGAATTTTTTAAAGACACTTCAATAAAAAGTAATTTCTTGTGTACTCTGGGCTATGGAATTGAGCCTAAAGGACATCCTAGAGGTGCAAGGTATAAGTTTGACGAAGTAGCAAAGATTATTTAATTAGTTGAATGGAACCAGTTAAGATTAAGCTGCAATCAAGTTGATATATGTATCTTCAAGTCTTTTAATATCTCTTGCTCTAATAAGATCATTTACTTCTTGTTTAAATTTTTTAGATCCTGGAACCCCAAAACACAAGGCTAGAAGGGGACTAAGAAGTTCATATGTTGATACTGTTTCAATATTATCTTTAATGTAATCAAAGTATTTTTTTACAATAAATACTTTATCTATAGATCTTGAGTCTTTTCCATAAAATTCATAGTCTACGTTTTCAAGAAAGAAAGGATTAGCTTGAATTGATCTTCCAACCATTACACCATCAACATATTTTAACTGCTTATGACAATCTTCGATTGAGTTTAATCCGCCATTAATTACAAATTTTATATCTGGAAAATCTTTTTTAATTTGATAAACGAATTCATACTTTAAGGGAGGTATTGTTCTATTTTTTTTTGGATCAAGTCCTTTTAAGAATGCTTTTCTTGCATGTACAAAGATAAGTCTGCAGCCGCTTTCAGCAATTATAGAGATAAAATTTTTAAAGAAATTATAACTTTCAAATTCATCAACGCCAATTCTGCACTTTAAAGAAACATCAACAGATGATTCCTTAATCATATCTGAAATGCAGCCTTTAACTAAATCAGCTTCTTTCATTAGACATGCACCCATTTTTCCCTGTGAGACTTTCTTAGAGGGACACCCGACGTTTAGATTAATTCCTTGATAATCAAATTGATTTGCAAGGTTAGTTGAATATTTTAGTAGTTCCGTATCAGATCCACCTACTTGTAAGACAACAGGATTTTCCAAAGATTGTTTCTTTAATAATTTTTCATGATCACCTCGATACAAAGCCTGACTAGCTATCATTTCAGTAAATAAAATAGCTTCACTCGAGATAAGTCTGTACATATATCGAGCACTAGAAGTGGTTACACCCATCATAGGTGCAACTGAGAAATCATATTTGAGATTTAGTTCTTTCATCTTAAGTGCTATTTTGATTTAGACTTATCAGAACTCCACTACTAATAATACACATAATTCCTATTGAAACGGCAATAGTAGGAATATCCTTGAAAAAAAGAATGCTAATTAAAACATTGCTTACAATTTCAAAATAATGGATTGGCGCTAAGGTGCTTGCTTCAGCATATTGATACGCTTTTATAAAAAAGAAATGGGAAACTATTACTACTGGACCAATACATCCCAAAATTATTATTTGACTTAGATTGGGTATGCTTTCCCAATAGAATGGAATTAGTAAAGTCATAATAATTGCACCAGGGATAGTTGAATAACTTAAGGTTACAATTGAATCTGAAGAGAAATTAACTTTTCTCGTATAAATTAAATACATGGCGTAAAACAAACCTGATATTAATGCATATAAAGAGTATAAATTAAAATCAGTAAACCCAGGCTGAATTACCAATAAAGTTCCAACAAATCCAATTAGAACACAAATTATTTTAATTGGAGTAATTCTTTCTTTTAGAATAAATGATGAAAGAACTACTACTATTATTGGCGCAACAAGAAGAAGACTTAGCGCGTTAGCTAAAGGAATTTCGGTTATCGCTATATAAAAAAATGCAGTACCTAAAAAGATGAACAGACCTCTTGTCAATTGAGGTTTTGTTGTCGCATTAAAGAATCCTGAATTTCCTTTTAAGTAGTATGCAATTGGAACAAGTAATATGAAGTGACCAAAAAATCTAGCCCAAATGATCTCTAATATTTTAAGATCAGAACTGAGATATTTTGCCAAAGCATCGTTAACTGGGACTATAAGTAGTCCAAGACATAGAAATGCAATTCCAATTAGGACATTTGATTTATTGACCATAATTTAGATTATTTGTTTAATTCTCTCATCGCTTGATCGATACCTTCAATTGTTAAGGGGAACATTCGATCAGAAAAGAGTTGTTTCATAATTGAAGCTGAAGTTATTCTGTCCCAATATCTATCTGGAATCGGATTTAGCCAAATTGCATTTTCATAGACATTTAACATTCTATTGATCCAAGTTTCACCAGATTCTTCATTCCAATATTCAACACTTCCACCTGGATATGTAATTTCGTATGGACTCATTTCAGCATCGCCTACAAATATTATTTTATAATCCGATGGATAGGTATGAAGCAGATCCCAAGTTTGTATATGCTCATTATATCTTCTTGAATTATCTTTCCAAACTGTGTCATACAAACAATTATGAAAATAAAAGTATTCCATATGTTTAAATTCTGTTCTTGCTGCTGAGAACAGTTCTTCACATATTTTTACGTGAGCATCCATTGATCCGCCAACATCAAAAAAGAGTAATACTTTTATTTTATTTCTTCTTTCAGGCATCATTTTCACATCTATGTAGCCTTTATGTGCAGTTGATTTTATTGTACTGTCGAGATCAAGTTCTGTTTCAGCCCCTTCACGAGCAAATCTTCTCAAACGACGAAGAGCTACCTTGATATTTCTTGTCCCAAGTTCAACATCGCCATCTAAATTGCTAAACTCTCTTTTATCCCAAACTTTTACAGCTTTTTTATTACGACTTTCTTTTTGTCCTATTCTTATTCCCTCAGGATTATATCCATAAGCGCCAAAAGGAGATGTACCTCCAGTTCCTATCCATTTATTTCCTCCTTGGTGACGTTTTTTTTGTTCTTCTAGTCTTTGTTTTAATGTTTCCATTAACTTGTCCCAGCCACCAAGAGATTCAATTAATTTCTTTTCTTCATCAGTTAAATATTTTTGCCCCATCAATCTTAGCCATTCTTCTGGGATTTCAGTTACAGAACCTTCCTCGCTACTTTCCAATCCTTTAAATGAATGTCCAAAAACTCTATCAAATTTGTCTAGATGCCTTTCATCTTTGACTAGAGCAGATCTTGATAGATAGTAGAAATCATTAACATTAAAAGAATTTATGACTCTTTTATCCATAGCTTCCATAAGCATAAGATATTCCTTTAATGAAACAGGGAGATTTGCTTGTTTTAAATCGAAAAAAAAATTAATAAACATTGTTTAAACCTTTAAGAAAGGAATTAGTTTACTCAATATTTTCAGTTTCTCTTCTGGAAATAAAAGCAAGCCTTTCAAATAAATGAACATCTTGTTCATTTTTAAGTAATGCCCCATGTAGAGGCGGAATTAATTTCTTTGGGTCTTTTTCTTTTAAAGTCTTTGCATCAATATCATCAGTCATTAACAGCTTCAGCCAATCTATAAGTTCAGAGGTTGAGGGTTTCTTCTTAATTCCAGGAACATCTCTTATATCATAGAATATTTTAAATGCTTCCTTGATTAAATCTTGTTTAATTTCTGGGAAATGAACATTTACAATTTCTTCCATTGTTTCAGCTTCAGGAAATTTAATGTAGTGGAAGAAACACCTTCTTAAGAATGCATCGGGAAGTTCTTTTTCATTGTTAGATGTAATTATGACTATAGGTCTGTTCTTGGCTTTTATGGTTTCACCTGTTTCGTAAACAAAGAACTCCATTTTGTCTAACTCTAGTAATAAATCATTTGGAAATTCAATATCAGCTTTGTCAATTTCATCAATCAAAAGGACTGGTCTTTTGCCACTTTCAAAAGCATTCCAAAGCTTTCCTTTACTGATGTAGTTTTTAATATCTTTTACTTTTTCATCTCCAAGTTGGGAATCTCTTAGTCTAGTTACAGCATCATATTCATATAATCCTTGCTGTGCTTTTGTAGTCGATTTGATGTGCCAGGTAATAATTTCAGCACCAATTGATTTAGCGACTTCATGAGCTAGCATAGTTTTACCTGTTCCAGGCTCACCCTTTACAATGATAGGGCGCTCTAGGGTAATGGATGCATTTACAGCAACTTTAAGGTCTTCTGTAGCAATGTATGTACTAGTGCCTTCAAACTTCATAAATCTTAAAAATAATTGTGGAAAACATATTATATTTCAAGGATTTATCAATTATAAAAATTTTATTGTTCCATTGACTCATATATCAAAAAACATTAAAAGCTCCCAACTATTCTTAATTCTATTCAAAGGAGTAATTATGGCCACCAAGCTTCCAAAAAACTACAAGCCCTCAAAATCAGAAAAATTTATGAACGCTAAGCAAAAAGAATATTTTCGATTAAAGCTTAAGAATTGGAAGAACGATATTTACCAAGAAAGCCGTGAAACAGTTGAAAACCTTCAAGACTCCATCGCCCCTGCTGATATATCAGATAGGGCAACCCAAGAATCAGAAAAAACACTAGAACTCAAATCAAGAGATAGACATAGAAAGCTAATTTCCAAGATTGATGCTGCTCTCAACAGAATCGAAAATGGCAGTTATGGATATTGCGAGGTCACAGGAGAGCCAATTAATATTGAAAGGCTTGATGCTAGGCCAGTGACTACATTGAGTATAGAAGCTCAAGAAATGCACGAAAGAAACGAAAAGCTTCATTCTGACGACTAATCTATATTTTTGACTTATTAACAGCCAAAAACTCGTATTCCGGTTAATTATTTCGAAATTAGCTAAAAATCATTATATCATTCAAAAATAGAATCACCTGTTGATAAAATTTGATATATTTTAGAACATTGATTGAACATAATTAATATTATACAATATAATCAAATACTTAATAGGTATTGAAAAAAAGAACAAAATGTGTACATTCATGGAATCAAAAATAATTTTGTTGGAGGACACATATGACAAAAGCAAATTTGAAAGTAGTAGAAGATAAAAAATTGGACAGCGCTGAAAAAACTAAAGCTTTAGACGTAGCAATGTCTCAAATCGAGCAGACTTACGGTAAAGGGTCCATTATGAAATTGGGACAAAGAACAGTGATGGACGTTGAGTCCATTTCAACAGGCTCATTGTCATTAGATGTTGCTTTAGGTATAGGCGGATTACCGAAAGGAAGAATAGTAGAAATATATGGCCCTGAATCATCAGGTAAAACTACATTGGCTTTGCATGTAATAGCGGAAGCTCAAAAAAATGGAGAGAATTGTGCATTCATAGATGCTGAGCACGCACTTGATCCAGCGTATGCAAAAAAATTAGGTGTAAATATTGATGAATTAATAATTTCACAACCTGATACGGGTGAGCAAGCACTAGAAATAACAGATTCACTAGTGAGGTCAAAAGCGATCTCTGTTCTAGTTGTGGACTCTGTTGCGGCTTTAACTCCACGTGCGGAAATTGAAGGCGAAATGGGTGATGCTCATATGGGATTGCAGGCAAGGTTAATGAGTCAGGCATTAAGAAAATTAACTGGATCTGTATCTAAGTCAAACTGCATGGTTATTTTTATTAATCAAATAAGAATGAAAATTGGAGTAATGTTTGGAAGTCCAGAAACCACTGCAGGTGGTAATGCGTTAAAATTCTATTCATCATGTAGACTAGATATTAGAAGGATTGGTGCAATTAAAGACAAAGAAGAAATTATAGGAAACCAAACCAGAGTAAAAGTTGTTAAAAATAAAGTTGCCCCACCATTTAGAGTAGTTGAGTTTGATATTATGTATGGTGAAGGAATATCAAAACTTGGTGAGTTAGTAGATCTTGGTGTTAAGGCAGGGGCTATCGAAAAATCTGGAGCCTGGTTCTCATACAAGGGCGATAAGATCGGCCAAGGACGAGAAAATTCTAAAATCTTCCTTAAAGAAAATCCAGCGATTGCCAAGGAAATTGAATCAGTTGTTAGAAATCAATCAGATGATATAGCTGAGCAGGAACTGGAGCAAAATTCTGAGGAAATAAACGAAGAAGAATAGTCATTCCTAAGATAAATTGATCGTTTAAAAGGGCGCTTAGGCGCCCTTTTGCGTTTTAGCTGACTCAGTGTTATATCTAACATATGAAGATTAACGATATTCGATCTAAGTTTCTTGATTATTTTAAAAAGAATGAGCATGAGATTGTTCATTCTAGTCCTCTGGTGCCCATGAATGATCCAACATTGATGTTTGCCAACTCTGGAATGGTTCAATTTAAAAACGTCTTTACTGGCCTTGAAAAACTTGATTATCAAAGAGCTGTAACAGCTCAAAAATGCATTAGAGCAGGAGGTAAACACAACGATTTAGAAAATGTTGGCTATACTCTAAGACATCACACTTTCTTTGAAATGTTAGGCAATTTCTCATTTGGTGACTACTTTAAGGATGAGGCAATAGATTACGCATGGAAATTTATAACCAAAGAATTAAGTATTTCACCTGAAAAACTTTATGTAACAATTTACCATGATGATGAACAAGCTTATAGCGCTTGGAAAAAAGTTTCAGGATTTAATGACAATAAGATTATTAGAATAAGCACAAATGACAATTTCTGGTCAATGGGAGACACAGGTCCTTGTGGTCCTTGCTCAGAAATCTTTTATGATCATGGAGAAAATTTTAAAGGTAAGCCGCCAAGTGAAGCTGATGAGACAGACGATAGATTTGTTGAAATCTGGAATCTTGTATTTATGCAATATGAGCAAGTTGATAAAGATACTCGAATAGATTTACCGAGGCCTTCAATAGATACTGGAATGGGAATTGAGAGAATCGCTGCAGTTATGCAGGGAACAAATGATAATTATAAAATAGATAGCATTCAGAAGTTAATAAATCATTCAATAGACATTACTAAAGAAAATAGCGAAGTATTTAACTCAAGTCACAGAGTAATTGCTGACCACTTAAGATCTTCATGTTTCTTAATTGCAGATGGTGTTCTTCCATCAAATGAGGGAAGAGGTTATGTGTTAAGAAGAATAATGCGAAGAGCTATGAGGCATGTACATTTACTTGGTTATAAAAATGAATTAATGCATCTACTTGCGCCTACCTTGATTACTGAGATGAACACAGCTTATCCTGAATTAGTAAGGGCAGAAAAGTTAATATTAGAAACGCTTAAATATGAAGAACAAAGATTTAAAGAGTTATTAGACAGAGGAATAAAACATCTTGATAATGAAGTTAAGAATATTAAATCAGGAAATATTTTTCCAGGTGAATCAGCATTTAAACTTTATGATACTTATGGTTTCCCAGTAGATTTAACTCAAGACATATTGAAAACTAAACAATTAGAAATTGATATCTCAGAATTCGAAAGAAAACTAAACGAACAAAAGGAATCTGCTAGAAAAAATTGGTCAGGTTCTGGATCAAGCCAAACTGATAAAATATGGTTTACTCTTAGCGAAAAAATTCAAGCAACGGAATTTATTGGCTATGCTAATGAGGAATCTGAGGCACAAATACTTGGAATAATCAGTGAAGGTAGACAACTTGAAGAAATTGAAGGAGAAAAAGAATGCTCAATAATTCTAAATCAAACAGTATTTTATGCAGAATCTGGAGGACAAATAGCTGATACAGGTTCTATATTCTCTGATGATTGCCAATTTGAAGTATCAGATACGCAAAAGAGACAAAACCTAATAATACACAACGGGATACTTAAGAAAGGTAAATTGAAGGTAAATCTAGATGTTAATTTAAAGATTAATCATCAAAAAAGAACATCATGTAGGGCATATCATTCAGCTACACATATTTTACATCAGGCACTAAGAGATGTTTTAGGTGAACATGTAACTCAAAAAGGCTCACTTGTTTCCTATGACAAATTAAGATTTGATTTTAGTCATCATAAACCAATGACAAGCGATGAAATTGAAAATGTTGAAAATATTACTAATGAAGTAATTAAGAATTCATCTGACGTAGAAACAAAATTAATGAAGTCAGAGGATGCAATCGATTCAGGCGCATTAGCACTATTTGGAGAAAAATATGCTGATGATGTTAGGGTCCTTTCTATCGGTATTAAGGATGATAAAACATACAGTATCGAGTTATGTGGTGGAACACATGTTAGCAACACATCAGAAATAGGAAATTTTAAGATAACTAATGAATCCTCAGTTTCATCGGGAATAAGGCGTATTGAAGCATTAAGATCTGAAGATTTAGAAAATTATAAAAAGAAAAGATTATCTGAGGAATCTGAATTAAAAGAAAAAAAGATTGAATCTGAGAAATTAAAGGAAATTTCTGTTAAGAATATTTCTGAAATTAAAAAACAAATTGATAAAATCATTAATCAAGATAAAGAAACTCATTTGATAATTAAATTTTATGATGACTTAAAGGTATCTGATTTAAGAAATTTAGTAGATCATGCAAAAAAATCTTTTAACAATGAGGGTATTATTGTTCTTGGTGCGAAAAACAATAATAAAATTAGCTATCTTGTTGGTGTTAGCGATAAACTTTCTAATAATCTTGGTGCTAATGACATTGCTAAATTTGCATCAAGTGTTTCGAATGGAAAAGGTGGCGGAGGAAGAAAAGATTTTGCCCAATCTGGCGGTGAGCTGATTAATGAAAATGACCAGATTGATCAGATAAAATCATTTATTATCAGTAAGTTATAAATAGAATTGTTTTATTTAAAGACTGTTTTGTAAATTTTTTTCAATTGTAGAAAGAAAGTCCTGCGTATTTTGCCATTCTTGTTTGTTAGAGATTAATGTGGCTAAGTCCTTTGTCATAGATCCAGATTCAATTGTATCCACACATACCTTTTCAATTATTTGAGCAAAATTCATTAAATCTTTATTATTATCTAACTTACCTCTGTAAAAAAGTCCTTTTGTCCAAGCAAATATCGATGCAATGGGATTAGTTGATGTTTCTTTTCCATCTTGGTGCATTCTATAGTGTCTAGTTACAGTCCCATGAGCAGCTTCAGCTTCAATTGTCTTGCCATCAGGTGTCATCAAAACACTTGTCATTAAACCTAGGGAACCAAATCCTTGTGCCACAGTGTCTGATTGAACATCCCCATCATAATTTTTACATGCCCAAACAAATTTTCCATTCCATTTCAGCGCTGATGCTACCATATCGTCGATGAGTCTATGCTCATAATCTAAATTCAATGCTTTAAATTTTTGTAAAAATTCTTTTTCATAAATTTCATGGAACAGGTCCTTAAATCGTCCATCATACTGTTTTAATATTGTATTTTTTGTTGATAAATATACTGGCCACTCTCTCATTAACGCATAATTCATACATGATCTTGCGAAATCACGTATTGACTCATCCGTATTATACATAGCCATTGCAACACCACTCGATTCAAATTCATAAACTTCTCTCTCAATAGGCTCTTGTTTGGGGTCATCGGGTGTCCATTTAATAGTTAATTTTCCTTTACCTGGCACTTTAAAATCAGTTGCACGATATTGGTCGCCAAAAGCATGTCTTCCGATTATTATAGGATCAGTCCAACCTGGTACAAGTCTTGGTACATTCTTGCAAACTATTGGTTCTCTAAAAACAGTACCCCCAAGAATATTTCTTATTGTCCCGTTTGGGGATCTCCACATTTCTTTTAATTTGAATTCCTCAACACGACCTTCATCTGGCGTAATTGTTGCACATTTAACTCCGACACCATATTTTTTGATAGCATTAGCAGAGTCAATTGTTACCTTATCGTCAGTTTTATCCCTATTTTCTACTCCTAGATCATAATAATCTAATTCAATATCAAGGTAGGGTAGAATTAGTTTATCTTTAATGAACTGCCAGATAATTCTAGTCATTTCATCACCGTCTATTTCTACCAACGGAGTTTTTACTTTAATTTTTGACATGAGTTCCTAATAACTTATCAAGATCATTATGATTATTGATTATCTTATAAGCCTCTTTCATATTTTCGTCAGCAAAATTCTTTTTTATTAAATTTTCAATTAATTTGATTAGATCGTCCCAAAAATTTTTATAGTTATAGATAATTATTGGCCTGTTGTGTAAATGAAGTTGTTTCCATGAATAAACCTCAAAAAATTCTTCTAATGTGCCTATGCCTCCTGGGAATATAAGAAAGGCATCAGCATTATTATACATTTCAATTTTTCTCTCATGCATTGAATCCACAACTTTAATATTATTCAGACTTTCATTTCTTTTTTCTATATCAATCAAATGATTTGTGATGACTCCATAAACTTCACCGCCTGAATCTAAAGCACTATTTGAAAGAATCCCCATTAGGCCCATATTCCCGCCACCATAAACTATTTTTATTTTCTTTTGAGCTAAAAGTAATCCTACCTTTCTAGCTTCATCTTTATATTCATCGTTAACTTTATTCGATGAACTGCAATAAACTGCAATTGATTTCATAAATTAAATAACTTCGTTTTGTGTAACTTGAATTGTAGCTTGTTTTTTATTTTTAGAAACTAGAGACTTTAATTTATCTGGAAGCGCTAAAAGGGCAGGGGTTACAAATAAAGTTGCAAAAGTTGCAAAAGACAAGCCCCAAACTATTGCCCAAGCAAGCGGTTGAACAAAATAGGTCTCTGGGCTTTTGTAAGTAATGCTTCTATCAAAAATATTCATGCTTATTTGAAGTGCTGAAGGCAATAATCCGCAAACAGTTGTAATTGTAGTTAAAAATATTGGTCTAATCCTACTCCGAGCAGATTTTATAATAGCTACTGCCTTATCTTCCTCAACTTTTCTTATTTTTCTATAGCTATCAATTAAAATAATATTATTGTTCACTACAATTCCTGTACAGGCAACTATTCCTAATCCAGTCATAACACCGCTAAAGCTCATTCCCATAACTAGAAGTCCAACGAATATTCCTGTTGTTGAAAGAACAATAGAAAAAAGAATTATGAACGTATGATAAAAATTATTAAATAATGAGATTAATACAATAAACATTAAAAGTAGAGCTAGGCTAAATGCAGATTTAATGAAGGCGAGAGAAGTTGCACTGTCTTCTGCTTCACCAATTAATTTAACTTTAGCTTCAACTGGGATATTGGCCTCACTTAACCATTGTTTTATTTTTTCAACATTATCTGCTGTTTTAAAGTCTTTTTTTGTATTTGCATCTACGATAAGGATCCTAGCAGCATCCTTTCTGCCAATTGAAAAAATTTTATTTGAAGGACGTTTATTAATAAACGTAGATACTGGAATAGGTCCTTTTTTTGTATTTACATTAAGATTTTGAATAGCATCTAAGGATTGTTCATTTTCAGGGAGAAATAACCTAATATTTAATTCTTCATCTGTATCGAATGGTCTAATAGTTCCTATTTTTGTACCAGTTGTCGCTAGATTAATTATAGCTCCAATAGATTGAACAGGAACGTCATATTTACTTGTTTGAGTTCTATCGATGTCATAAATCCATTCTACACCTGCCATAGGATATTTAACTTCAACATCTTTGACACCTTCAAGTGTATCAAGCTTGCTGCTTACTATTTTAGCAACTTGAGTTAATAATCTTTTATCGGCTGAAGATACTTCTATTTCAATATCTTTCGTACCCACAATTGATGAACTATATGTATTTGCAGAAACTCTTGCTTCAAAACCGTGAAGTGTACTTAATTCCGATTGTATCTTTTCAAAGACAGCATTGCTATTTGGCCTATCTTTTGTATCTATAAGATCTAACCAAATTCTTCCAATGAGATCAGTCGGTGTACTATCAAATAACCATATGCGATCTCTACTCGTAGTATTTGCAACGTAGTTTTTGATATATGGATTCTCATCAATTATTTGGACTACTTCAGATACATAAGCAGCTGTTTCTTCAGGTGAAAAATTACCTTTAGCCATTATTTCAATCCTAGCAGTAGCAGCTTCATCATTAGGAAAGAAAATAATTCCATTATTATATTTGTTGTATAACAATATTACCGCAGCGAAAGACAAACAAGTAAGCACTAAAACTATAAGCGGACTTTTAATTGCACTTCCAAGCAATGATTCATACTTTTTTAAGAAATAATTATCTTTTCGGATTGAATCTGAAGACATGCTCGATGTTTTTTTCTCAATCATTGAGCCCACAGCAGGAAGAAATATTAAGGTCACTATAAGAGAGGTTGAGAGAACAACTATTACAGTCAAAGGTATAACCCTTAACCATTGACCCAGTACATCCGGCCAAGCGAGTAGAGGAAAGAATGCTGCAATAGTAGTAAGTGAAGAGGCCACTATGGGCCAAAACATGCTATGTGATGCATTGAGGTAAGATTGACTTCTTTTAACGCCTTTTTCTTGCTCAGATCTTGCATATTCTGTGATAACGATTGGTCCGTCAACTAATAATCCTACAGCCAATATTAATCCAAAAACTGTCATTAAATTATAGGTCATCCCTAGATAATCAAGAATCAGGATTGAAAATAAGTATGTTGTTGGGATTGATAATCCAACAAGTGTTCCACTTCTTATTCCAAGTGCAGCGATGACAATAATCATAACTAATATAACAGCTGTATTTACTGTATTTTCTGCGGACTCAATTCTTGTTTTAATTTCAGTTGACTCATCATCAACAATTGACGTGCTTACAAGAGGATGAAATCTACCTTCATTTTCAGCGAGGACTTTTTTTACATCATCGTAAGTTTCAATTATATTTGTTCCTCCGCTTCGTGAAACTTCCATGCTTAAGGCTGGATTACCATTAACGACAACCATGTTTTTCCTTTTACCAAATGTTCTCTTGATTTCAGCAATATCACTTAGCTTTAGAGTAAAGCCATCTATTGAATTTATTGGAAGCTCTTCTAAATCACGGTAACTTTGATAAAGCCCCGGAACTTTTACAGAAAAATCTGCATTTTCATCGGACAAAACCCCAGCAGGAACAATATTATTGTAGGTTTTGAAAGATTGATAAATGTCTGAGATATTTATTCCATACTTTTTAAGAAGAGATGGATCAATAGTAACTCTCACCATTTCTTCTCTTTCACCAACTATATTTACTTCAGTTACATTAGGTATCTGCTCTAATTCTTCTTTATAAGAATCGGCTACTCTTTGAAGAATTTCATAAGATACATTACCATGGAGTCCAATATAAATTCTTGAAAACATTGCAGAGTTGTATTCCTTGACTTCGGCTATTTCCATTTCTTTAGGGAGCTTATCTGATGCATCAGATACTGTATTTCTTACTAGCTTTGAAAGGTTTTCATTTTCTGTATTTAAGTGAAACGCAATTAGAAATGAAGCTAGGTTATCTTTAGATATTGAAACTATTTCATCGACATCTTGCATTGTCATAAGATCTCTTTCGAGAGGTTCTGTAATTAGTTTTTCAATATCATCTGAAGACATGCCTTCATATTTAATGATTAGAGCAACTCTTTTTAAATCAATTTCAGGCATTTCTTCTTGAGGAAATGTTACGTATGAAATAGCCCCTAAGAGCAATATCATCACTAACAATGTAGAAATTGTTTTCTTTCTTAACAATATTGTAGATAAAATACTTTTAAGCATTAACTAAGCAGTGATTTTTTGAGCTGCTTGTTTTTTAAAAATTCCTCTAAGACGCGCAGGCAGTACAAGCATACAGGGGGTAACAATTAATGTTAAAAAAGCAGAAAATGATAATCCGTAAACGATACATTGCGCTAAAGGTGTCCAGAATCCACTTACATTTGAATCGTATTCAATTGTTCTAGTCACTGGATCAATACTGTAGTTCAACGCAAGAGGAATTAAGCCTAACATGGTTGTAATTGTTGTAAGGAATATAGGTCTTAAACGTTGAGCACATGCTTTTAATACATTTTTATGTAGGTCTTCATCATTTTTTGATTTTAAAAAATTATATGCATCAATAAGAATAATATTGTTATTCACTACAATTCCAGCAAGTGAAACGACACCAACGCCATGAAGTATAGCTGAAAAAGGTTGGCCAAAGATTAAAAGCCCAAAATATACTCCTGCAGTGCTCATGAGCACAGCTGTCAAGATAATAAAGCTTTGATAGAAACTATTGAATTGAGTCACTAAGAGTGCAGCCATAATCAAAAGTGCAATGATCATTGCTTGAGTTACAAACTTCATTGACTTTTGCTGTTCTTCATTTTCCCCTCCAAACTCAACGTTTATGTATGGAGGAAATGCCTGCGTATCAACCCAATCGCTTATTTGTGAAACTTTTGTACCGGCAATTGTACCTTCCTCGACATTTGCCTTGATATACATTGCGTTCCTTGCATCCCACCTTCTAATATAACTTACATTTTGTTTTGGTTTTTTTACAACAAAATTGCTTATTGGGACTTTACCCGAAGTTGTTTCAACCATAATGTTATCCAATTGATCAATGGAACGTTCATTTGCAGGATATCTAACATATATTTCAACTTCATCATCAACATCATCAGGCCTGTATTTTCCTATCATGATTCCATTAGTAACTAAACTAACTGCCTTTCCAATGGTAAAGACATCTGCTCCAAACTGTGATGCTTTTGGCTTATCTATTATCAATTCCCAATTAACAAGAGGTACAGGCAACGTATCCTCGATTCCAACGAGTCCTTCAACATTCTCATCGATATAATTTCTTATTTCTTTTGTGATAGGAATTAAGCTTTCACTTGAAGGACCAGTTATTCTAATTTGTATGTCTTTGCCAATAGGAGGCCCTCCAGACAATTCACTTATTTCAATTTTAATACCCTTAATATCAGAAAACTCTTCTCTAATTTCAGCTATGACTTTATGGCCATTCTCTCTTTTACTTCGATCTTTAAATTCAAAAAACGCTGATGCGATAAGATCTTCTGAGCTGCCGCCACCTCGATTAACACCGCTAAATTGACCTGTTTGTAAGAAATAGTTCATAACACCTGGATGACTAGAGACAATATCTTCAACGTCACTTGTTAATTTATTTACCTCTTCAATTGATAAATTCCCTCTAGCATGTATCTTTACTTCTCCAAAATATGGATCTCCAGCATTGAAAAAGATCATGCCCTTTCCATAGTTAAAGAAACTTGAGATGATTATAAAAATTAATGTAAATATTAGGAGCAAGGTGGTTATTGGTCTTTTAATAAGCTTATTCAAAATTCCAACATAGAATCCAATATATCCAGAAATCTGATCTAAATTGAAATTTTGATCAGAGCCTAACTTTTTAAAGGCACTACTGGAAGCATTTGAAGGCCTTCCAAAAACACTACCGATTACTGGAACAAACATTAAGCTAAAAATGAGAGCGACTGTTAAAACAACAAAAATAGTAATTGGCAAAACGCGCATAAATTGACCGCTTACACCTGGCCAGAAAAATAATGGAATAAATACTGCTAACGTAGTTGCTGCAGAAGCCACAATAGGCCAGAACATTCTTTTGGCTGAGTAAATGTATGCTTCCTGCTTATTAAAACCTTCTAACATTTTACGGTCTGCAAGTTCGACAACCACTAGAGACCCATCAATAAGCATTCCTAGTGCAACTAAAATGCCAAAGATAACCATAAAATTATAGTCGTAACCCATGACATACATCACAAATAAAGCAATCAGAATTGATACAGGTATTCCCGAGCCAACAATTAATGAAGATCTGATTCCAAGAGCAAGCATTGTTACAAATATCACAAATATAGTGGCCATTAATATATTCCCTTGGAGAGAATTTACATTTTTTTTCATCATGTCTCTCATATCCATGACATAAGTAAAATGTACTTCTGATGAGACCTTTTCTTTGTATCTTTTTACAACTTCATCTACTTCATCAATTGTTTCAATTAGATTTCTTCCTCTGCCTTTCTTGACCATTAGTGAGATTCCAGACTTGCCGTTAACCTTTGTATATTGAGTTCTATCTTTGAAAGATCTTTTTAGGTCAGCTATATCCGAAAGATAAACAGAACTATTGTCTGTTGATCTTATTGGGAGATCATAAACATCTTTACTTGTTTCAAATAATCCCGGTACGTTAACAGAAAATTGACCCTGACCAGTCTGTATTTCTCCGGTTGTAACGACTTGGTTATTATTTGAAACTGCACGAATAATCTCTGTAAAAGAAATATTATAATTTTCAATCTGAGATCTATTTAAAATTGCCTCTAGCTGTTCTTCTCTTGCGCCTACCAGTTCAACTTCAAATATTGCTGGAATTAATTCTAATTCTTTTTTAATTTCTTGAGCCAAATTAAGCATATACCGTTCTGAAGCTTCAGCGGAATCAAGCGAAATTATAATACTAGGATCATCTGATACCGATACCTCTCTTACAATCGGATCATTAGCATCATCAGGAAAATTTACTTTAGCATCATTTACAGCATCTCTTACTTTATCAATCGATTTTTTCATAGTTTCCGCTGCATCAAATTGAACGATCACTACAGCGTAATTCTCAAATGCAAAGCCTTGAAGTTCATCTATGCCTTCAATCCCTCGAATCTCATCTTCCATAGGTTTTAGAAGAAGACGTTCAGAATCCTGTGGAGAGATTCCAGTGAGACTAGCACCAACGTAAACTACAGGAATAGTTATCTCAGGTTCATTTTCAATTGGGATATTTATTCTTCCAAATATTCCTGCGCAAATTAAGACAACTAAAATAGCTAAGGCA
>Ga0208277_1000993_pt1 | contig 16715 bp, 20 predicted proteins | sample ETNtaG_5_FD_185782 | JGI IMG/M metagenome (GOLD analysis project Ga0208277, IMG submission 185782) | Marine microbial and viral communities from oxygen minimum zone, Eastern Pacific Ocean - ETNP201406SV205 (SPAdes) (version 2) | ecosystem: Environmental > Aquatic > Marine > Oceanic ...
GGGAACCCTTGTCGCGACCTCTGTATTTCTATGGTTAGTGACGCATCCGGTTGGTACGCAAGGCTTGACAGAGAGTGTTCCGATAGGGTTGAACAACTAAACACTTGGTTAGATTCATGGGAAGAAGCTACTCGGCATGGAATTCCAATTGCAGCTACTTTACCAAATCATTGGCCAACTTTACCGGCTGGACTTCTGTCGGACCCTGGTGCAGTCCTAGATCATCTATTGGCTCGGAATGAAGCAGAAAGTGATGGACGGTCACCTAGGGGCGCTTATGCTACTCCTGCTAAATTTGCAGAGTCTATACTCTCAGATGAATTAAAAGATACAAAAGAAGAAGTTTCGAAAGAGCCGTCTGCCGCACTCTCACTTTCTGCTTTACCACCCAGTTTCAGAGCATATGCTCAGAAATTTAATCAAGATGTAACAGAAGAAAAAGATGATGGTTCGAATGATGAAAACAATGGCCTACAAACACGTACAGGTATTGCAATACCTTTCGCTGATCCATCAGTAGGGGCAGGGGTCTTCGCCGCTAGACTAATTCGAATACATGCAGATAGAAGCGAAAAATTCTCTCCTGCGGAAAGAAAGAAGGATACGTTACTTTTACTAAACGGTTTTCAGATGTTAGATAATTCAGAAGTTGCAATCAAATGTGCTCGAAGAAGAATACTTATTGCTCTTTCAAGATGTGACTTAGTTGACTTAGATGGAACTGGAAATTCTGGAAAAATTGGAAGGAAAGAAGCGGAAAATATTCTAGAAAAATCAGTTCAGTCAGGAGATGCTTTGAGAGGAGAGTGGCCATGGGATGAGAAACCAGGACTTCTAGTCTGTAGACCTCCATGGTTGAGAATAAAGGATAGGTTTAGAGGGCATCCCGAAGGAAGTGAATTGAGAAAAGAATTGTCTAGACAATTGAGAAATACTACTAACAAAGATGGAAGTAGGAGATTTTCGACACTTAGAGGTAATGTGAATCTCTATCGCTTATTCTTAGAGAGAGGTGTGCAACTTGTCAGAAAAGATGGGCGAGTAAGGATGATTGTTCCAGACTCACTGTTACGAGAAAAAAGTAGTATCCCTCTTCGTAAATTAATGGTTGAGCAAAACAGATGGAGTTCTTCTTGGTCCTTCCCAGAAAATCAACGAATTTTCCCTGGAGTTTCACAGGGTGTTTTGGTTATAGGTATAACAAAAGGTGGAGAAACAGAGAAGATGACTAGTTATGGTCCTCTACACACCAACGAAATTACACCTCAAAATGGATTGGCAAAAAGTGTACCTACTTTTGATATGGTTAAAAAATCGTGGAGTTGTTGGACAGATGGAAACTGGTCAGTTCCAAGGATGCCTAGAGACGAGTATGATAGAAGAAGAATCGTTAGAGCTATTACTGAGTTGGCGGAACAGCCAAAACTTTCTGAAGAAAATAATTGGTTAAATCCTACAGGTAAGCCTATTCGGGTAAGAGTAGGGGAAATCGATCAAACAAATTGGTCGGAAGAAATTACTGATTGGAAGCCCGGTTCAAGAGGTACTGCTTTCATTAGAGGGACGCATTTCTCTACTAAAGGTGATGATATTAGTATAATCCATCCAGCATATGTGAGTGGTCTAAAAGAAGATTCTGTTCAAAGAACACAAGCAAAATGGACAGGGACAATTAGACCTAAGGGGAAGCCAAGACTTGCTTGCCAGGCCATTGTCAACGCTCAATTAGAAAGAAGATTGAGATGGGCGGTAGTTCCTTCTGATTGTGTTTTAGGAAACTCAGTAAATTTCTTAGAATTGCCGACTGAAGTAATGGAAAGGATTGCAGAAGAACATGGTTCAGTCGATAAAGGATTGAATTGGTTGGCAACACATCTAAATTCAGAAACATTGGATCTTTGGTCTAGAGCATGGGCCGCTAACAACAATGTCAATAATTATGAAATTGAAAACCTTCCATTCCCAAAACCGAATAAAATACGTTCAATAGTAATGCAGTAACGAAATCCGGAAGAATGTTTTTCGGTTTCCGGTAATTATTTTCCTTTCTCCGGTTTTAATGACTAAGAAATACCAAACCCATTAATACATACGCTTGACCTCGGTGAAACCGTCTTGCGTCGCAAAGCAAAGAATTGAAGGTTTGTAATATGGGAATATATCCAAAAATTGGCATTACAGGATTGCCTAGATCCGGTAAGTCCGCAGTGCTGCAAAAAGTAATACAAATGGTGCAGGATGAAAGAAAAAATAACTCTAGAAAAATGTACAAAGATATCATAGGAGGGGTTCAAACAGAAGCCATAATAGAAAATGGCGAGAGAGTAGGATATGCCTGTGTAGATGTAAGGACTGGCGAAAAGGGAATTATCGCGCATCGAAATATAGATTCAAGAACTCGAATTCTTGGGTATGGAATTGATCCAACGGAATTAGATAGAGTTGCAGTGCCTGCAATACTTGATGCACTAGATGAATGTGAAGTTTTAGTAATTGATGAGGTTGGTAAATTTTCAGTTGAAAGTGAAGGGTTTGTTGCGGCTGTTCGTGCTGCTTTGGAATATGATAAACCGACTTTAATGACATTACACAAGAAGAGTAGGCATCCACTATTGCAAGATATACGAAGAAGAGATGATGGTAGGGTGCTAGAAGTAACTCCTGTCAATAGAGCTCTTCTACCTTACAAAATTCATAAATTATTGGAGTAAAATAATGCATGAGATAATATATGTCCTCCGAAGGTGATTTTTTGGATTCGCCAGCAAATAGAATTCAAAGAATTTTGATTGGAGTGATTTTATCGTTCTCACTAATGACGGCTTTAGCAATATCTGAAGGATTGATTCGAATATTTGGTTGCGAAGGCAGTGACTGCATAGAAGAAAATAATTTAGCATTGATATTTCCGATGATTCTTTTCATTAGTATTACTTTGTATTCATTATTACATTTTTCTAAAGGGAAAGAGCATGAAAAGGGATTTTTGGATAAGTGGATTAGCCGAGAAGAAGAAGAAGAAATGAGAGTTCGGCTCAAACAGGAACAACTAGATGCCAGTGGCGATAATATGGGTTCAGGTTGGTCTGAAATGGAAAAAAAGCATTTGGAAACAAAATTAGAGGAAGAATGAAGGAGCGAAACCTTGACTCTTGGAATACCCTCGTGAGGGTTGGCGATACCCATGAGCGAAATACCTGAAGGACTTATTTATACCAAAGAGCATGAATGGATTAGAGTCGAAGGAAATGAAATTGTTGTTGGAATTACTGACTATGCTCAAGATGCCTTGACTGATGTTGTTTGGGTGGAATTGCCAGAATTAGGAGTATCTGTAAAATCGATGGATTCGTTTGCGAATGTTGAGTCTGTTAAGTCAGTGAGTGAAATATATGCTCCAATTTCTGGAGAAGTTACAGAAATAAATGAAGACTTGGAGGATGCCCCTGAAACAGTGAATACAGATCCTTATGGCGAAGGTTGGATTTGTAAAATGAGAATGGATGATCCCGGAGAACTTGAGGCTCTTCTTGATGCCGCAGCATACAAGTCTCTAATCGAGGAATAAGTAATGACTATCCCCGATAAGATTTCAATTTATGTAGACGGGTCATGTGAAGAAAACAGGAATGTATCGTCAGATACTCCTGCTGGCTGGGGATTTTGTGTAGTAATAGGAGATACAGGTTTAGGAAAAGGCCAAGGAGAAATTATTACGGAAAAAAGTGGTCCAGTAATCACAAAAAAAACATCAAACGAATATATTGGTTCTGAAGTTGGGTCAAATAATACTGCTGAATTGTGTGCTCTTGCTCATGCACTAAAATGGCTACTAATTGAAGGAGGTAATAGCCCTGCAGTAATTAGAGGAGATTCCCAATATGCTTTGAATATTGGTTCGGGTATTTGGAAAGCTAAAGCAAATAAAGAATTGGCTTTGAATGTTCAGAAATTATGGCAAGAAGTTTCGTCTCTTCGAGATTTAAGTCAAGAACATGTTAGGGCACACAGAGGGCATCGTTGGAATGAAAGAGCGGATCATTTAGCATTCCGTGCAATGCAAGGAAAAGAAGCATTGCCATTACAATTCTGGAAACCCGGAAAAAGATAATTCAATCATCTGAAAGAATTGTTACACTAAGAAGCACATAAGTTGCTTGAATGAAAGTCAATAAAGCTATCAATGAAAAAATCAAAGACGTGGGGGCTGGAAAAAAGAGTTGGTCTCTTCCTAAAAGATATGATATCATAAGAATTGTAAATGAAAATAAAAATAGCTTTTTTGCGGAACTCTCAGGGTTCTGCCATAAGTCCAACCATGGGACTAATCCGCGTCTTTTGAATGTAAATCGATACCAAGAAATATACCACATTGTTAATCCAATTAACCCCATGACACCAAGGGTAAAAGATTCTGAATCCCAAGGCCAAGAAAATGAAATTTTTATGAAAATTGTATTGATTAAAAGTGTGGAGCCTAAGAAAAAATAGATGCGCCAATCCGGCGGGTTCTCCTCAGCCATAACAATACCAAGACGTTAAGTGATTTCAAATCAACCCTAAAGATGGGTTCTTCATGTAATAGTAACTCGCGCAATTATGGAGCATCGACTAGTTTGGTCGGATTCAATGAATCAAGATCATCTTGATTTGAGATTTAGAGTTCTAAGAATAGGCATGCCAAGGGGAACTGAACATTATCCTAAGGTAGACAATGACCCTCGGACAAGATTTCTATGTGCCTATATTGGTGGAAAGATGGTTGGATGTTCTACTCTGCAAGTTGATTCAAGACAAAATTGTAAATATCGAATAAGAGGGATGGCCGTAGACTCAGAATATCGAAATAAAGGAATAGGTTCTGAGATTGTCAAAGAATTACAAAGGAAAGCAGGTGAAGAAAAAACGGGAATATGGTGTAATGCAAGAATCAAAGCAGTACCAATGTATGCAAGATGTGGTTTTGAAATTGTGTCAGATATTTTTGAGATTGAAAATATAGGGCCTCATTATGACATGGAATGGAAATAAAAAGCATCCGCTAAAACAATTCAATTGGAGCACAGGCCGGGATTTGCACCCAGGTCCGCGGATTTGCAGTCCGCTGCATAGCTACTCTGCCACCCATGCGTTGAATAGCCGTAACAGACTTTATCTTTGAATATTCTTCGAAAGAGAGTGTCAAAAATCTTGATGGTGTTGGTACTCCTCCTAGACATCATGCCGAACGTTTCATCGCGCTATGATGGATTAGGGGTGGGGTTCGCACCCTATCTACAGCCGCCTGGCCCAGAAGTAGTAAGGTGGACTGTTGGAGAGCCGGGATTCGATACTCCCTCGGAAATAATTGATGCAGCCATTAACGAGCTAAATGAAAAAAATACCAAGTATACTAGAGGTGCTGGTTCAATGGAGTTATGTCAATCAGTTGCAGATTATCTTTTTGAAAAACATGGAATAGAAACTAATGCAGAAAACGTTGTTATTACCCCTGGGGCTAAACAGGCATTGCTATATTCATTTATGATCACTACAATGCCTGGGGACGAAGCAATACTGTTAGCACCGTCTTGGGCTTCATATGAACCAATGTTAGAATTTATTGGGGCAGTACCTGTACATGTCCCTGTAAGAAAAGATAATTTTCATCCCGATATTGATGCAATTAGATCTGCTGTTACTGATAAAACTAAAATGATTTTATTAAATTCTCCAAATAATCCTACAGGGGCAGTATTCACTCCAGAAGAGATTTCTGAAATTGTCAAAATTGCAGTAGAATATGATTTGTGGATAGTTTCTGATGAAATCTATGCTAGACTAAACTGGACTGATTATCCACATATATCTCCGGCAACTTGCCCGGGAGGGAAAGAAAGGACGTTAGTAATCAATGGTTGGTCTAAATCTTGGGCAATGACTGGGATGAGATTAGGTTTTCTTACAGGCCCTGAAAACGCTATGAAAGCAGCTATTAAATCACAAGCTAATTCAGCATCTCATGTACCTACATTCATGATGGAGGCAGCAAGAGTGGCACTTTCTTGTGACAATTATGTGGAAGATTTCAATGCTGAATATTTGAAAAGAAGGGCCATAATAAAGGAAGGTTTATCTGAAATTCCGGGTTTAAGAGTTGGGGATCTAGAAGGCGCATTCTATGCATTCGTAGACATAACAGAGACAGGAATGAATGATATTGAATTCGCAGATGGGGCTCTAAAAGCAGGAGTACAGTTAATTCCGGCATCTCTGATTACAGGCGGAGAAGGTTTTGTAAGAATTTCTTATGCAGCAGATGAGGAAGTAATCTTTGAAGGATTGAAGCGTTTGAAAAAATGGTTAATTTAAATCAAAAATTAAAATTAACATGGCAATGGCCGACATTTCAAAAGGGATGTGTGGCACATACTACAGTAAGCGGCCGGCGTATGTTGCAAGTTTGAAGAAAATACAGGAAGAAGAAATATGACTAACTCACATGGAAAACAAGTTTGTGTAGATTATTCACATTGTGATTTTAATGAGGAACGAGATGGTGCATGGATGTTAGATTTGATGCGTTATGCTGTCAATTCTGCACAAGTAAGAGAAGTTCATGCTCACGTTGAAGAGTTCGATGGAAGTAAAAGTCCGGCTGGATTTGCAGCAGTTGTATTGTTAGACGAAAGTCATGTTAGCGCACATTGTTACTATGATAAGGGAATACTGGCGATTGATGCTTTCACTTGTGGTGAGTCCGATCCGAATATAATTATCGATATTATCAATAAGAGATTGGTTTCTGAAATGGAAAACATCAAAGTCGTTAGTAAGGATGAAATTCTAAGATTTAGGCAGTGAGGTGATTGTTATGGATGTTAATAAATTCATTGAATATCATTACAGACATTTCAACGCTGGGGCACTTGCTGAATGCAGTAAATCTTTACAAGAATTTCTACAAAATGATGGAAGAATGTTGATTACATTGGCAGGCGCTATGTCAACTGCAGAGATTGGAAGATCTCTAGCTCCAGCAATTCGAAAACAGAAAATACATGCCATTTGTTGTACTGGTGCAAATCTTGAGGAGGATTTGTTCAATTTGGTTGCAAAATCATCATATGAAAAGATAAAAGATTGGAGGAACTGGACCGCTGAAGATGATAAAGAATTGCAGAAGAGAGGTTTGAATCGAGTTACAGATGTTGCAATTCCTGAAGAAGAGGCGATTAGACATATTGAAGCCCCACTGTTAGAGCTTTGGAAAGATGCAGCTGCAGTTGGAGATAGAAGATTTCCTCATGAATATCTATATGATTTATTATTACATGGAAATCTTGAATTTGATGCTGATCCAAAAGACTCCTGGTTACTAGCAGCAGCAGATGCAAATTTACCTATATTTGTCCCTGGTTGGGAAGATTCAACATTAGGAAATATACTTACAGCGAGAGTTATTGATTGTACAATTCCGTCTCCAGATATAGTATTAGGAGGATTGCATGCCATGCAATCGTTAGCCGACTGGTATAGAGAAGATGATTCTCCAACAGGACTGTTACAAGTTGGAGGAGGTATTGCAGGAGATTTTGCAATATGTGTTGTGCCTATGTTAAGGCAAGATGTTGGAGTAGAGGTTGATCTATGGTCTTGGTTTGCTCAAATTTCTGAATCTAGTGCATCTTATGGCGGATATTCAGGAGCGCCTCCCAATGAGAAAATTAGTTGGGAAAAAATAGACACTGATACTCCTCAATTTGTAATTGAGTCGGATGCAACTATTGTGTTGCCATTACTACTAGCATCATTAGAATAAATCGCTATAATTTGTACATTCTTCGGCTATTCTGAGTAGTTGATTGTATTTTGCAGTTCGGTCACTTCTAGCAGGTGCGCCGGTTTTTATTTGCCCCGCATTCGTTCCAACTGAAATATCTGCAATTATATCATCTGATGTTTCGCCGGATCTATGTGAAATTATAATTCCAAAATTAGATTTACGAGCCATTTCAATGACTTGGAGAGTTTCTGTAACCGTACCTATCTGGTTTAATTTGATTAATATTGCATTTGATGCCTTCTCGTCTATACCTCTTTGGAGACGTTCTGGATTTGTAACATACAAATCATCTCCAACAATTTGTACTCTATGACTTTCTAATTTTGTAAAATCTTTCCAAGACTCCCAGTCGTCCTCTCCAAAGGGATCTTCCATTGATACTATTGGATAGTTGTCTAACCAAGAAGAGTACAAAGATGCGAGTTCTTTTCCATCAATTACTCTATTATCAATGTGATAGTTTTCTCCGTCAAAGAATTCTTGAGCTGCCACATCTAGAGCTATTGAGACTTGGTTCCCCGGAGAATAGCCGGCTTTTTCTATTGCGCCCATCAAATATCTGAGGCCGTCTTCATTACAAGGCAAATTTGGAGCAAAACCTCCTTCATCTCCAACTCCTCCGAGTAAACCTTCATCTTTCAATACAGATTTTAATGAATGATAAATTTCTGTTCCAGCTTGTAGCGCGTCAGAGAAATTATTGAAGCCGTGAGGCACTACCATGAATTCTTGTACATCCACGTTTGAAGCTGCGTGTGCCCCTCCATTGAGTATATTCATCAAAGGGATGGGTAATTTGTTCTCATTATTTATTGAAATATAAGACCACAGTGACTTTTGTGACTTGTTTGCTGCAGCGCGAATTGCTGACATTGAGGCACCCAATATCGCATTAGCACCTAATCTCCCTTTATTCATGGTCCCATCTAAAGTCAACATGGATGCGTCTATTTCTTCTTGATTATATACATCTAATCCTACTAACAAATTTCTAATTTCTTTATTCACATTGTTAACGGCTTTAGATACTCCTTTGCCCATCCAATCTTTACTGCCATCTCTTAATTCAACGGCTTCATGGCTACCTGTACTTGCTCCGGAAGGAACCGCGGCACGACCCATGAGAATTCCGTCTACAAAACAATCTACTTCTACGGTTGGATTGCCACGTGAATCAATAATTGCGCGAGCTTTGAGATCGGTTATTATGCCGCCCATTAATTACTTCGAAGAGAGGTGATGGTCTGAATGTTACTATCGTCAAACTAGGAATTTAACCAACTCAACCAACGAGAAACTTTATTCTGAACAGCAGGAACCTGAATTTCGGAATGGCAAACTTCTTCCCAACAAAGTTGTTCCTCGGAAGGAGAGATTGAGAATAACTCAGCCTTGAATATTACTCCATCAGGATTGTCGTGGCTATCTCTCTTATCATCTACAAAACAATGCAAAAGATGTTTTGGATAGTGGTGCATTTTACCAGAATTACAACAACACATCAGCACACTTTTCTCTAGAAATATCAATGATGATCCTGTGGATTCATCAATATCATGACTCACTACTTTACAATTGACTAGAAGGGTAGCGACATCCACATTATACCACTGAGATTTTGAGGAAGAGAGATTTAGATTAGAAACCTCATCTAAATACTCCTGAACCCGAAGATTGCCTATTGCATCATCCTCTGACATGTATCGTCAGAAATCGGCGACTCATTTGAATGCAACTTAATTCAAATCATGAGAGAAAATATATGATTATTACCTGAAAACGGAAAAAAACGCTGAGCAGGGGCTACTCAAAACAACAATAACAATCAAAAAGGGTTCGCTTTGCGGATTAATCATGGTTGATGTAGATTCACTTGATAGAGCTATTCTGGCATACCTTAGAGACGCGGGCAGAGCGCCATTTGTAGATATTGCAAAAAACGTAAATGTTACTGAACGTACTGTAAGAACCCGTATGAAAAGAATGGAAGATATTGGAGTCATTAGAGGCTATACAATCAGAGAGGCAGGTATAGGTTTGACCGCATTAATACGACTAAAAGTTGGTTCAGGAGTTGAGATAGGGAGCCTTGCTGGAGAATATTCAGGATGGGCGGGTGTTGAATGTATTTACGAGATCAGTGGAGACGCGGATTTAGTTGCTATTGTTCACGTTGATGATACTGTTTCACTAAGGAATTTACTAGATCGTATGTGGTTAGCTGCACCTGGGGAAATAACTTCAACACAAACAGAATTAGTCTTAGAACAATACTAATTATTTTTAATCATTTGATATCTGTAATACTTCAACTTACCAGACTTAAATGAATCGTAAACAGGAGTTCCTTGAACTCCTGCAAAGGTTTCAAAACTACGCCTAATAGTTCGCGGTACAAGTTCAGTAATTCTTTCTTTCTTGGCATCATTTATCATATCTAAAGCTTCAACTACCTCGTTGGTAATCTCTTTCTTGATTTCTACTGAGAATCCAGCATTATGGAATATTTCTTCCGTTTTCTTCATGGTTTCTTCATCGCGAAAATCAGTCCAACAAAAGTATCCTCCCTTTCTCAAAACCCGAAAAACTTCGCTAACAAACTTGTTCATATCGCCATAACAATGAGAAGATTCAACATTATAGACGATATCAATACTGTCATCATCGAATGGTAAATCTTGCGCATTTCCTACCAAAAAACTTAGATTTTTCTGTTCATACCACTCATTGCATAAAGATACGGCCTCCTCTGAAAAATCTACTCCAATTAGGGATGATGGGTTCTCAGACTTAGCTATCCAACTAGCCCCTCCTCCTCGTCCAGAGCCAACTTCCAATACTTGCTTATTGCTTAAATCTACATCTCTGATATTCATATGATATAGTTGTATGAATAATCGATAAGGTTCATCTTCCGGATCTAAAATTGGGCTATTTTCGTCCACAAATCCATAATTCATGAATCTAAAATCTACCTTGTTATGTGCTTTAGATATCCTTTGATACCACCATTTCCATAATTTATTTTGTAAAGAAGCGGGTGAAAACTTGAGTATAGTGGCAAAAATTCTAGCTGGAATACCCATAGACATTTTTTCACCTAAACTTTCCACTTAACTGAGCATCCGATACTTTGAGTCCTATTATCTGTGATTTCTTTTCCTGCTACCAACAGGTCGATGGCATCTGAAAGTTCAGAAGTTGTTGCATGAGCAGGATCTCTGGGGGAATCGTCAAGTCTGCCTCTGTAAACTACATTTCCGGATGCGTTGATAAGATAAAATTCAGGAGTTCTTTCGGCGCCATAAAGTGTTGCTATAGATTGGTCCGCATCATGTAAGTAAGCATATGTCATCCCCTTAGATGCCCTTTTTACCATATTAGGCCAAGAATCTGATTCATAATTAACAGGGTCATTGGAATTAATTCCAATAAAACCAATATTATTATTTCTAGCCTTCATGGCCATCTTCTCAATTCTAGATTCCGAGCCTACGACATAGGGACAATGGTTGCAGGTGAAAGTAATTATTGCACCATTAGCGCCCATAATTTCACTTAGAGATAATGAGTCTTTACCTAGATTCTTATTGGCGTTCGGCAATTCAAAATCTGGAGCAACTTGCCCTGGCTCTACTCCTACTGAGGTGTGCATATTTGATGCAGGCGTAATGTATTGTTCAACCCTTTGGAGAAATCTTCTGCTTCATGTTTTCTTGTCTGTCGACCGATTCTTGTAATCTTCTTCTAGCCAATCTATGTTCAGGGTCTATATCAAGGACTTTTCTCCATGCAATAACGGATTCATTTACATTTTCACCTTCATGGAGAATTGCTGCGATCCTTAGCCTTGCATCAATATGTTTCTTATCATATTTAGCTGCAGCCTCAAAGTCTGATTTAGCCTCATCTATTCTTCCAAAGTCAAGATATAACAGCCCTCTTTGATACCATGCTTCGGAATGAGTGGGGTCATATCGAATTGCTTCATTTAACGGCCTTTCTGCCTGTTCTGACTTCTCCATTGCAATCATACAAGCGCCCAAATGAACCAATGCCATAATGTGCTCAGGATCTTGGGAAAGCAGTTTGCGCAATTCGCTTTCTGCCTCTTTCCAATCGCCAAGATTCATTAGAATCTCAGAACGTCTCTGCCTTGCCAAATTTAATTCTGGTGCTAATTCAATAAGTGAGTTGGCATCATCAAGAGCTGTAACTAAATCATCAGCAAGTAATGAAGCTGAACACCTATTCAATCTGGCTCTGATATGATTTGGATTTGATACAAGAACCTTAGAGAAAAATGATTTTGCCTCAATAAAACGACCCTGCCTCGCTGCAATCATGCCTCTAATGAATGGGATTGAGGGGTGGCTTCGAACATTGGTTGATGCTTCTGAAACTAAGGCATTGGCCTGATCTAATTTACCCATCTCTAAGCATAAATGGGCTTCTTCTAAAGATATCGAAGGATGATCTGGGATGAGTCTTCTCGCTCTTACCAAAGCTACTTCTGCCTCTTTGATTGAGCCTTGATATCTTAATGCACGTGATCTCCCGAGCCAGGCCAAGCCAGATTCTCTGTCTTTTTCTATTGCGGAATCAAAAGAAATTGTTGCATCTAATAACAAAATATGGTCGTGCTCTCCAGTCCTATCTCTATGCTCATCGGCAGCCAACAAATGTAATCTTCCTTGCATAATATGTAATGAAGCACTTTCCCAAGATTCTTCGGGCGCTTCTTCCAATACTCTCTTTGACCAATCAATAGCTCCCGCACGGAATAAAACTAGACTTAAACGCCCTCTAACCTCAGCATCCTCTGGATTAACTTCTAACCACTCTTCTAAAACTGCTCTCGCAGAGTCTAACTTTTCTTCATTCTCAAGTATCTCGCTCTCTATCAAAACTGTGTATTCGCCCAAACCTGATGCTCGACGAACGGCCTGAAGAGCTTCTTTTGATTGGTTCTCTCCCGCAGCTAATAATTTCGCCTTTAATAACCATGCTTCAGAATTAGAATTGTCCAAGTATAAGGCTCTTTCAATCGATTCTAACGCCGCTCTGATTTCTCCTAATTGCATCAATTTAGAAGATTTAGAAACCCAACCTTCCGATGTCGATGGTTCCTTGAGGTGTGGATTTGTCTGATTTTGTGCTACATTTGCTCTATCAATAATATTTGAAATGTCCTTATCTCCTTCTGTTAATTGGAACTCAACACCTAAAGCATCTAATCTCCTAATGTTTCGATTGAAACGTTCATCTTCACTTCCAGAAAGTAATATTGCTTGTTCCTTTAGTGCATTAATATCATCTGGATCAATTGCTATCAAACGTTCTAATGTCCTATCTAGTGAGTCGAGGTCTGCCTCATCTCTCTGTATTGAGGCCAATGATAAGAGGATTGAGGAACTTTCAGGAGAAAGTAAATTTGCTCTTTGGTAGAAATCTGCCGCTCTATCGAACTTTTCAGATTCGTGAAATAACTCCCCTAGGCCTCTTTGTTCTTCGCCATTAAGTTCTAAATCTTCAGATTTCATATCTGCTTCAGTGAGAATTGCATCTAGTCTTAATACTAAGGGAATTATTCCCGGTAGTATATTTTCACTTCCCTCTACTTCTGAGTCTCTTTGATAATTTGAAAGAATTGCTCTTGCTGCATGAGTTGCTATGGCGCAAGATTCACTGGAGCTAATAGTTACGTCCTGTTCGAAAAGTAATGATTCGGCCGACTCTAGAGATTTATGAACAGATAATAATTCATGAACTTCAGGAGTTTCGCCAAGAATGGTATCTACTCCTCTGGAAAGTAGGTCTAGACGATTAGAAGTACTAGCCAAGTTACCTTGTAAATTACCAAGTTTTGTACGCATCTCATCACGTTGCCTTAGCACTGATTGATGCCTTAACCAAAGTGTTGCTAACACAATTCCGACCAAGCCATACAACGCTAGAATTATCGACGTCGACTGCTCCATCCATTGGGAGCGGGAATGTAGGACTTTTGATGGCTTCTACTGATGAGGAGCCTTACAACGGCTTTTTTAATGTAATTAATTTTCGCCAAAGAGGTTGAAATCTTACATATCTGATACTGAGTAAGCTTGTACTCCAGATTTTCTAGTGACTTTTCCTACTGAGGATGCGACTACGCTATCTATACCGGCACCTGCTGCTAAGGTAAAAATTCGATCTGTTACTTTTCCAGCGAATACTAGGCCTTTTGCGCCCTCGGATTCTGCAAGTTTTGCTTCCAAAGATGATGCTCCGATTGGTTCACTTCCAGAACCGTCTTCATTCACGATGACCGCTTGGTTTCTTTTCAAACCCTCTAACATACCTGCCCACCCTTTTATTTCATCAGGTGCTTCAAGTATTTCTTCGCCACGGCCTACTGCGGCATCATCTTCTTTTGCCAACTCGGCCTGAATACGAGATACTACTTTGTTAGCAAGTTCTTTTTGACCTAGACATTTAGTGATTACTTTTCCTTCTAAGTGTTCAACTTCACGACTTTGTGGAGCCAAAGCCACATGTGTTAGTGATTTACCCAACTTACCGCTGAGTTCCATCAAGAGAAGTTTTCCACCTCTATCTCCATCCACAAAAGCTGTAACCATTGTTTTGGAGCTAGCAAGTGTAACTAATTCGTCTTGAATGCCGGAACCCATTGTTGCTATTGCATTTTTAATACCGTACTTGAGTAAATTCTTAACGTCATTTCTTCCTTCTACAATAATAATTGCACTACCATCTGCAACTTTAGGGCCCGCAGTCATACCAGAAATGTCTTTTTCTGTATCTAAAGTTAAAACTGAACGTACTTCATCTAGTATATTCTTAGATTCGTCTTGACCTGAATTTACCATATTCAACAATAGAGTCTTAGCGCGATCAATCACGTTATCTCTCTTTGCAGATCTGATATTTTCAATTGCTTTGACTTTTATTACTGCTTTACATGGGCCGATGCGATCTATGGTTTCTAATGCCGCTCCAATGACTGCCGTACTAACCTGATCAATAGATGAAGAAAGTGAAATGTCTCCTTGTACTTTTCCTTTATTCTGATTCAATGATACGTCGACGTGTCCGATGCGACCTGTTCTTTGTAATTTTCTTAGTTGTAACTGGTCACCAAGAAGACCTTCTGTTTGACCGAATATGGCCCCAACGACGTCTTTTCTAGCGACTGTTCCGTCACAACGAATTGTTGCGTGTATGATATATTTTCCTTCTGTATTTGACATAATAATTCCTTTCCGGTTTTCGGCCCAACTAGAGGGGCTTCACTCCCAATTACCTAGTAGGTTTCTGGGTTGGATGGGCGCGAAACGCCCGCGAGTGTGGCAGATTACCAACCCATACCCGCAGATACACCCTTCATGAAGCCTCCTGTCATTCTCAAGGAAATAAACCATTTTTCAAAGAAATCAAATTTCTAGGTAAAATAACCGGGATAGAGATTAAGTCATAGAGCCTTCAACGAGGTTCATGGTCGAACCCTCTTCGGATAGGCGAGTAGTTTTTCGAGGAGTCGTTAGTCTTGCCCTCAATGATGGAAATCTTACATTTGGAGAGAAGAGATTGATTACAAAACTTGCCAGAGCTTTGCGGCTAGGCGATGAAGAACCAAAGATGATCTATGATTCAATCATAGAAGGCAATGATATTGCAGAAGGGGCTGCTTTGACTAATAGTGAAAAAATCTCAACCTATGAACAAGTTCTAGAAACGTTTCTGATACATACTGATAAAACTGATGATGAATTAAAAATTATTGCATACTTGAGGAAGGTGTTTGAGCTAAGCGATTCTGAGCATAGAGCAATTCTTAGAAGTCTAGATCGCCAATTGGAAGAAATTGTACATCGAAATGTACGGCAAAACATACGATATGAATTAAAGGGAACTATGGATAGATTATCTGAGATTGTCGATAATATTAGAGTACAGAAATAAGGGATTTGAATGAGTTCTGAAAATAATCTTGATGATTTTCTAAACAATCAACCAAAAAATGTGCATTCCTCGGATAGGGCTTTGGCAAATTTGGTTAGAAATGCTTACCCAATCGGAGTTCCTGCATTGATAATGAAATCTAGTACTGATAGGATGATGATTTCTTCGGGCTATTCATTTATTCTAGGAACTCCCGATGAGCTCCTTAGAAGTCTGGCATCTTGGCTAATTACAGAAGCAGGAAATACTCATAGAGTTTTATTGAAATTAATAAAGAGGTTATGGAAAAGACATGGGAGAGAAGATGTGGCTTTAGCGGCTATTTTACTCGCCAATATTGATCATAAAGGAATGGGTACAAATCCTTGGGAAATTTTAGAAGATTCTATCCATCCCGTAGAATCGGTCGATTCATTATTACTGAATATTGAAGAATTATTCAGAGCGAAGCGTCGACCCCCTAGAGATGATTTAATTTTAAAATGGATAAATGGACGAAAAATTGAACAACATTTGGCTATAATAGTTACTTACTCAGGGAAAATTCATGGATATGATTTCTCGAAAGAATTAATTGAAAAAATTATTCTAATTGAAATACCATCTGGAGATTCAATTTTAACTAGGATAAAGGGTAAATTAGTTGAGATTTAGGCGTATAACTGATTGCTGATGACTGTGTCCGGCACCTATGGTCGAGCGTCTATTGCCCTCAGATGACCCTATTGCAGAAGAGGTTCTAGAATGGACAATTAAACGAGATTCAAAAGATATTACACAACTAATGAGGTGGATGGAAACTGCTGAAATAAGACGAGATAGGCAAGTTCTATTGAATAGAGCGATGGATTTGATGGATGAAATACAATATGCCTTAAATCGACTCAATGAATTAAGGTGAGAATGTGCGATCTTTGCTTCTTGC
>Ga0208277_1000997_pt1 | contig 16687 bp, 10 predicted proteins | sample ETNtaG_5_FD_185782 | JGI IMG/M metagenome (GOLD analysis project Ga0208277, IMG submission 185782) | Marine microbial and viral communities from oxygen minimum zone, Eastern Pacific Ocean - ETNP201406SV205 (SPAdes) (version 2) | ecosystem: Environmental > Aquatic > Marine > Oceanic ...
TGCCTAAAAAGTATACTGCAATAGTTATAGAATTAATTATGATTTTCATTATTTGACTAATTTCTAGATTTAGTTTGAGGTCCTAAGATTGTACTATTTAAGACTAGACACATCGGATAAAACTATTCGATTTGTTAATACTATAGAATATAGGGTAAAATATCCATATTATCTATCAACCCCATTGGGACAAGGGTTTTTATAAAGCTAGTCATATTTGTTTTAAAACAATTCAATTCGTTTTATGAACGCCTTTGAGTGGCGACCGTTTGCTAACAAAGTCTTCTGCACATCAACCTCAATTCCAAGAGCTGTGATAGGCTCCGGTTTTTTCCCAAATAATTCATAGAATTTCGCCGATAGGTCAATTTCTGTGATATACGTTTTTGCACTACTCCCGTCACATGGGATACAGAGATAACGACCTCCTTCTTGCCAGTAATTACCAAGATAAACTTTATCAGGTTTTTCGTTTTTGCCTAGGAAAAAACTAATGAAATAAGGCAGGTCTGGTGCTAAGAAAAAACCGCTGTCAAGTTTAGTGTCACCAAAAAAGATCATGAATGAAATCGCTTCTCGAGTATTACGCGTTTTTTCAGTGGGTCCGCTCCAGTCTGCACCTAAAGGATATTGATCAACGCCCCATTCGATTCGAATTTTATTTACACCGCGGAGATAGTTCTTTTCGTCAAAGTCACGCATCATCACACCAAGTTCATCTTTTTTTGGTTCAATTACCAATTTCCCATCTTCAAAACGCAAATTCATCTCCTCTATTTCTTCTCGTAATTCCCAATTGTTTGCTTCAAACCAATTTTTTACATCTCCTGTAGCATTTGTAAAATCCAGTTCGTAAATGTTTTCTGCGTGCGCGCTAATACTAATTAACAAAAATCCGCACAAATAAAATAATTTTTTGAACTGAATCATTTTGGATAAAATCTCATTCCACATTTTTTATAAGCCAATGGTTGGTTAAAAATTTTGTACTAATAATTCTCATCAAACTAAGAATAAAGTAAAGTAATCTATTATCAACCAACTTCAAAGCTTACGCAAAAATAAGTACGAATAAATAAGCAAATGTTAGAGAAAAAATGAAACTCTTCAGACTAAAAGAATTCTTACTATGAGGATAACACCCTAATACATTTGGGCTTTAGATTTCAAGATTATTTTTTATAAATAATAATAACTTATTCAAAGGCAATTCAAAATATTTTCTGTCTGGAGGCTTTTAAATTTAGATCTAATTATCCGAAAAAATGATGTTCCAATAGCAAGTTTTGTAGTGAAATATTTTGCAAGGAGGAAATTATGTTTGAGCTTCTGAGTTGATCAAGTGAGAGTTATCAGTGGGATTCTTTTTCCCTTACTCTTCATACATCGGATTGGGGTTAATAAAAAACAGGTTGTTACCTGCTATTGATTTTGTGGTAGATTCAATTTCCAGTTCAATCAGGTCACTGGTAATTTGTCTGCGTAAAATGCTTTTACGTTTTGTAGCAAACAATTCAATCTCAAGATGTCCGAAAGTATTTTTCAGTTCGGAAAGCTGCCGAAAATCAGCATTATTTTCCAGATATTCAATGATTATGTTTTCTTTGTTCGGAGAGAAACCGCTAAAAATAACAGAAAAACCATAACTCATCTCACCGGACTCTTTATAGAAATTGTTTATATGTTCTGTAGCACGTCTCACATTTTCCAGACTCGCATGCCTGCCCGCAATTTTTAATAATTGCTCACGCTTAAGTTCCCCTGGTTGTTTTAAAGAAAATTCTGAGGCCTCAACATTTGTTTCGGCAATTTGTTCCCCGGAAATAGCATCATAAATACTGAAATTTACTATTACACTTGTTTGATAAAATGTGCTCTGCTGATTGTTTCGGTTTACGGAATTCATACCCATAATCACAAGGACATCGGCATTATAATTCAACGTTAATGCAATTAGACTGTCCACTGGACGTCCAACTATAATCTCCTGTTCAAAAGAATGTTTGATTTGTCTCAATGTTTGTTCACTGAAAGTCCTGAAGCTTTGTTTTGTAAAAGCTTGTTGAACAGCATCAAGCGCGGATTTCACAGCAGGATTTTCAGGGGGGAAGGCTTCATCTGTTTTATTATGGTATACCACTAACAGTCGTTTATTTTTCCAACTTTTCGGCAGAATTCTTAAGGTCTCTATTTTTTGGAGAATTTTCTTTTCATCAACATTGGCGGTTATTGAGATTTTATAAAGATTATTTATAAAATCTTGTTTTTCACTAAGGATTAAATAATCAATAATGAATTTCTTGTTATATCTGTAGATTTCGTTTTTGATTATTTCGTAGTTGTAGTTAATTGTCTTTTCATCGAGCAAAGTACTAACAGTTTTTTTAAGTGCCGCATGCAAAACATTCTTTAATGCCTGTATTTTAGTATGATTTATGTCTGAGTTGTATATTTTGGCAGAAGAATTAACGGTAACTTCTAGTGCTTTTATAGGAGGACAAAAAAGAAAGGCCAGAACCATTAGTGTTAAAAACAATTTCATAAAATATTAACTGAAAGGTGAGAAAATAAAAGTATAGAAAAATTCTCCGCAAATATTAGTAGAGAAACTTAACTTTGTTTTTAGGTTTAAAATAAAATTAAGGAGTTTTAAATTTTATTGGCTGCAACAAAGCACCTCCAGGAGGGGTGAGTGTCCCCGCTGATTCAACTGAAAGGTCCATCAATTCATCCAGGGGATTGTAATCTCCTTTTAGATGCTGGATTTCTGCCCATGCCTGAGAATATTTTTCATGAGGATTATATGCGTTGGCTCTAGCAAAGTGAAATCCAGCTAACTCAAGTTCACTTCGTAAATTATAGACTACACCCAGGTTGTAGTGCGCTGCTGCTAAATTTAATCGATCGATGTTTTGGGATACTCGTGCATGTGATTTTATAATTTGTGAATAGTTTTTATAATCCTGATTTTGGATTAGCCCCATAAGTATAATATTTATTTCATCCCGATCAAACGATTTATCGTGCACTTCCAGCAAAGGCTCCAAAGTGGTGTGTGGTAACCCCGCTCTTTTTAGACGAGAATAAACTTCATCGTTGAAAAAAAAGCTCTCTGATTCCGGATAATTCCTTGGTTCAAAAAGGACATAATTCCAACCTTTCAGAGCAAGATCGTATCTCATTCCGCTGGCAAAATGGTTCGAACGTATAATCCTAGGGTGACCGAAATCCAGCATGCCCAAAGTCCATGGTACCGGATTCGTCCCTTTTTCCAAAGCAACAATTCGTTCTTGTTCCTCAGGATTGATTCGGTCTAGAAATTTTTGTATTAACTTTTGTGCTAAGAGTACCATTTCGTCCATTTTATCCGGAATGAGAAGAATGTTTTCTTCACCTCTGAAATTTTGTTTCAGGCTAGCATTTTCAGAATTTAAATAAAGAGTTTTGTCTCCGGAAGCATTGATTATTTTAAACGATAATTCTAAATCCAGCGTACGTTTGATCAAGCGCTCAGGATAAGATTTTTCGATAAATTCAAAAACACGCTTTACAGTGTTTAGCCCAGCAGGATTGTCTTGCAGGACCTTTTTTTCGACCAGTGAAATGTGTTTTTGCTGAATGGTTTCTTCTGTATCATGTGCTGCGTAACGACTTACTTCGACTGAAAGTACTGCCGCATTTAAATCTTTTTTTTCTGGAAAAACGGCTAAGTATTTCAAAAACTGATGCTGATTAATTTCATGGGTTAAAATTTTGTTGAACAAGACCGACTGCTCACCCTTAAATTGATTAACATAAATTGAATTAATGCCAGAAAGTTCTTTAGTCTGGGGAGGAGTCTGATAAGAAATATGATTTACTGTACAACCCGTGAAAAGCAGGGATATGGTTAACAAATAGCTAAAAAAGGCGAAATGGAAAAAATGAGTTTTTGGAAATGTAAACAGGGGACTCATTATTTTTAGATGTGAAATCGTTGACCGCTTTTTGCAGATATTTCCTCTTTCCAATAGTCCAAGTATCCAACACTGCATCGTCATAGAGTTTGCCTTTAGCAGTTGCGGTTAAGGAAGTTCTGATACCGGTGAGCTCTTGTCATAGCCAGAGCCCCCTTCCGGATTCAGTTGTACAGATATTCCCTGAGAGTGTCTGTTTATTTTGATAGGTAGTAAAATATTTCTTTTTCTTAGTGAAATTAGTCTGAGACTGACTTTAATCTCGGTTAGCTTTGAACGATGTAGATATCCTTCTAAAGTTTGATAAGCAAATATCGCAGAATATCGACGCTCACAGACCATCACTTCCAGCTTACTGAATCACCTTTGTACTTTAAGCATTCAGGATTTCATGCAAAAAGCGCAGTCATTATTGTCACCCTACTACAAAATATAAATGTAAGAAGAGTCCGTGCTAATTAATTAAATTGCCCCGATAAAAATTTTGCACAGACAATTAATGCCATACATCTTTGTCGTCCTTAGTTTATTATTCTGTTTATTTAGAGCAGTGCCAAAATGGACAAAGATGCCAGTTCCAATATTTGATCCGGGAAAATGCCAAGATAGACTACCGCTAATGCGGTTAAAAGCAGACCTGTCAAGGCAAAACGGGACGTGTTCCCCGATGAAACAACAGTGCCATCCGGAAGAGCACCTTCACGCATATACATGAACATTACAACCCGCAAATAGTAATAAACTGATAGAGCGCTGTTAAGTATTCCAATCACTGTAAGCCATATCCAACCTCCCTCTAGGGCTGCACTGAAAATTTGAAATTTCCCAATGAATCCTCCCGTTAGAGGTAGACCTACTAAAGAAAAAATAAATAAACTCATTAGCAATGCAAGCGTCGGATTTCGTTTTCCGTAACCCGCTAAATCATCAAAAGTAGTAGGTAAACGACCTGCATCCCGGATGGTTAAAATTCCAAAAGCTCCTGTCCCCATTAAAGCGTATGCACAGGAATAAAAAATAACACCGCTAATGGCAGAAGTGCTTCCAACTGTAATTGCCACCAGCACATAACCTGCATGAGCAATAGAGGAATAAGCTAGCATACGTTTGACTTCGTTTTGCCTTAAAGCCATGAGGTTCCCAACTGTCATGGTCAATACTGCAAGAGTCCAAAAGAGGTTTTCCCAATTTGCACCCTCAATCGGAATTCCGGTCATTAGTACACGAATAAATACGGCAAAACCTGCAGCTTTTGCTGCTCCGGAAAGGAAGCCTGTGACCGGAGTGGGAGCTCCGGTATAAACATCAGGTGTCCACATATGAAACGGTACGATCGCAATTTTGAAGCTCATTGCTACAACTACAAGTGCAATTCCTACAATGACAAGTGGATTCCCTGAGCCGTTCTGTTGAATTTCGGCAATGATCACTGGTAGTAACGTACTTCCGGTTGCTCCGTAAAGTAAAGAAATTCCGTAAAGTAAAAAACCTGTGGAAAAAGCCCCAAGCAGCAAATATTTTAGAGCGGCTTCATTGGCAACGGCTACCTTGCGTTTCATACCTACCAGGATGTAGCTGGAAATAGACATAACCTCTAGCCCAATGAATATTACCAGTAAATCAAGTCCGGAAGTCATGAACATCATTCCGGAAACAGCGGTAAGGAGCAGTACGTAATATTCTCCAAAATTCATTTCATTTTCGGAAATATAATGCCGTGAGACAAAGACAGTCACGATCGCTACACTCATGTAGATAAATTCAAAAAGTATCGAAAAATCATCTGCGACAACTGTTCCGTAAAACCCAACGATATCCTTCCCGTGCAACTGAATTTCTAATAACATTGCCAAAAATAAACCAATGATCGTGGTTACTGCCAGGGTCATGGATCTGTTTTTATTAGTAGCAAAAAGATCAACCAACAAAACAGTGCAGGCAGTCAGGAGCACGATTATTTCAGGAAAAATCGGAGTTAAATCAGTTAAGCTAATGAATTCCATTTTACTCATTCAGGAATTATCCTCTTCCGTTGTGGAAAGTAAGAAGTTGTAAGTTGTATACAGATAGTCTTATTTATATAGAAAGTTTTTATATCTGCTGTTTATATCAAGACATAGTAGGAAAATTAAATTGTGCGCCAGCTTTTATTCCAGTTGGCCAACGTGAAGTAACAGCCTTGAGACGTGTGTAAAAGTGAATTGTATCAGGACCGTAAATGTGATGACTTCCGAAAAGTGATTTTTTCCATCCGCCAAAACTATGGTAACCGACTGGCACAGGAATAGGCACGTTTACACCTACCATTCCGACTTCAATACGGTTTACAAAATCTCTTGCAGCGTCTCCGTCTCTTGTAAAAATTGCCACGCCGTTTGCGTATTGATTGTTGTGAATCAGCTTAATCGCCTCTTCATAATCAGAAACACGAACAGATGAAAGAACAGGCCCAAATATTTCTTCTTTGTAAATTTCCATTTCCGGGGTTACCTGATCAAAAAGTGAAGCTCCGATGAAAAATCCATTTTCGTGTCCAGGAACTTTTAAGCTCCGACCGTCGACCAGTAATTTTGCACCTTGATCAACACCACTCTGGAGCAGAGCAGTAATCCTCTCTAAACTTTGTTTTGTGATGACAGGGCCCATTGCAACACTAGAATCACTTGGAGGTCCGACCGGTAATTTTTTCACCAGGGGTACCATTCGATCCATCAATTCATCTGCGACTTTTTCTCCCACAGGAACAGGTACAGAAATCGCCATGCACCTTTCTCCAGCGGATCCATACCCTGCACCCATCAATGCGTCAACGACCTGATCCATGTCTGCATCAGGCATAATAACCATATGGTTTTTTGCCCCTCCTAGAGCTTGAACACGTTTCCCGTTCCCTGATCCACGGGTATAGATATATTCCGCGACGGGAGTTGAGCCAACAAAACTGACTGCTTTGATTTCCGGATTATCGAGAATAGCATCAACCACAACTTTGTCTCCCTGAACCACACTGAAGACACCCTCCGGCAAACCTGCTTCTTTTAGCAGATCAGCAATGATTAAAGTTACACTGGGGTCTCGTTCAGATGGTTTCAAAATGAAAGCATTTCCGCACGCAAGAGCATTCGGAAACATCCACATTGGTACCATTGCAGGAAAGTTAAAAGGTGTAATACCAGCAACAACACCTAGTGGCTGTGGAATTGAATAAACATCAATTGAAGCTGCTACCTGTTCACTGAAAGTTCCTTTTAGCAAATGCGGGATACCGCAGGAAAATTCAACTGCCTCCAGTCCTCGTGCTACCTCGCCTAATGCATCATCGTGTGTTTTCCCATGTTCACTGCTAATGGAATTGGCGACTTTTTCTGAATTTTCTTCGAGTAAACGTTTGAATCTGTACATAACCTGAGCACGTTTCGCCGCAGGTGTTGCCGCCCAGGAAACTGCTGCTTCGCTTGCAACTTTAACTACATCATCTAATTCCTTTGGACTCGATAAACGTACCTGACCGGAAACCTCTCCGGTTGAAGGATTGAAAACATCTTGAAGGGTACCTCCACTTAGGCTAACCCTTGAACCTCCAACATGGTTGCCGATTATGTTACTCATTTAGATTCTCCTAAAAAATTTCTTGAAAAAATGGAATTTAAAAACACACTGATTCTAGGAAATATAGGTAGGGTAATCAAGTTTTTTTGCTCTAATTCACATATGCTTTTGTGATCATTATAATTAATACCTGACTCTAACCCTGTAGTATTTTTAACTCTATCACTCTTCTCACCCTCTAGTAAAAGAGTTTACACTTTTTTCTTTGTAAATCCTATTATCTACAGGATAATCAGAGAAATAACTTTTGACTCCTCTTTTGTCATATGTTAAAGTTCATATTACTTAAGAAAATCCACGTCTTTTCGCTTGTTTGAAGTTTAATCTGCACAAATAAATTTCTGACTGGAAGAACCCCAAAATACCTCAATATTCTCCAAATATAAATGACTGAAAAAAATAATTCCTCTGAGGGACTTTCCCGTACGTCTCTTCATTCATGGCACAAAGCAAACGAAGGTAAGCTAATTGACTTTGGTGGTTGGGACATGCCTTTGCAGTACGGTACAGGAATTCTAAAGGAGCATCTTTCCACAAGACGTTATGGTGGATTGTTTGATGTAAGTCACATGGGACGCTTCAGCATTAGTGGTAAAGATACCGTACCTTTTTTACAACACGTTCTCACCAACAATGTGGAGTCACTTGATTCATGGCAGGCTCAGTACACTTTGATTCCCAACAAAAACGGAGGGCTGCTTGATGATGCTTACCTCTATCATCCGGGAGATGAATATTTTTTGGTCGTCAATGCTTCGAACCGTGAAAAGGACTGGAATCATTTTAAGAAGTTGGCCAAAAATTTTGATGTAAGCCTGAATGATGAAACGTTTGAAGTTGGGATGATTGCCTTTCAGGGGCCTCTTTCCGGACGCATTCTTTCAGAGATAAAGCGCGAAGGTACGATGCCCGAAACTTTCCGTAACAGCCTCTCCAAAATAACTATTTTAGGTACAGAAGTTTTACTGGCACGTACAGGTTATACTGGCGAACCAATTGGATTTGAATTGTTTGCACCAGCGGCAAAGATGGAGGCTATCTGGTCTCGTATTGAGGAAGCAGGTAAGGACATGGGTGTGGTTCCGGCCGGTTTGGGTGCTCGTGATACTTTAAGGCTTGAAGCAGGCATGCCGCTTTATGGTCATGAATTTGGACTAGATCCAGATGGTAAAGAGATACCTGCGTTTGCTTTTCCACTCACTTCAGTTGCAGTTAGTTTCTCAAGGCGTAAGGGTGATTTTGTGGGACGCGACTCTTTAAGGGCACAGTTTGAGGAAATCCGTAAAATACGTATGGGGCAATATAAAAACTCTGACGTTTTGCCTCGCCGATTTTTACCACTTGCTCTGAAGGCTAAAGGTGTTACGAGGCAGGGGGATACAGTGTTTTTATCTGGAAAAAAGGTCGGGGTTATTACAAGTGGAACGATGGTGCCTTACTGGAAATTTGAAGGTGAAGGCGCGACGATGCAAATCACGGAAGAACAGGATCGAAGAGCAATCGCTTTGGCTTACATTGATGCAGAAATACCAGTAGATCAGGAACTAGAAATAGAAGTCAGAGGACGAAGTCTTGATGCACAGTTGGTCAAATGGCATGGGCGCTCTGAGGCACCTCCATATTTCAGGGCAATACCAGTTGACTGGGAAACAATAAGTGATGTAAAGGTAACAGCCACTCCTCAAGAACAGGTTAACCTGATCTTGAAGAAAAGTCTGGAGAATCATGAGTGGAGACAACGCCGATGCGTTAACCTGATTCCTTCAGAAATGACTCAGTCTAGCCTTGTTCGTTTACTACAAGTTACTGATCCATGTGGTCGTTACGCAGAACACAAGGAATTGCTGGCAGCCTTTGAGCAGGAGGTATTCTACTATCAAGGAACAGAATTTATCGCTTGGACTGAGGATCGCCTTGTTGAAGAAATGAAAAAATTTCTAGGCTATCCATTGGTAGAGGCACGGGTCATCAGCGGTCAGATGGCGAACATGACAGTTTTTAGCGCTCTCGTTGATTTTATAAACCGCACCGATCGTCGAAGTGAACCTCGTCGAATTCCACTTGTGATGAATAATCACATCAGTAAAGGAGGACATCTTAGCTCACAGCCTATGGGTGCACTGCGTGATTATGTTGCTAAAGATCCCGTAACAGAAAAATACTCAGTCCTCAATTTCCCGGTTCTACCTGAAAATCCGTATTGTATTGATTTAAAGGAAACCGCCAACCTGCTTGACCGCTTTGATCCCGAACTGATTATTCTCGGCAAGAGTATGATTCTTCATGCCGAACCAGTTGCTGCAATCCGAAAAATGATTGAGGCAAAAAAAACAAGGCCGGTCATCATGTACGATATGGCGCATGTTCTTGGTCTGATCGGACCTCATTTCCAAGATCCACTTGCTGAAGGTGCGGATATTATCACTGGCTCCACTCATAAAACCTTTTACGGTTCTCAGCGTGGAGTTATTGGAGCAAATTATGAAGAAGGAGTTCCGGAGTTTGAATTCTGGAAAGCAATTGAGCGCCGTGCATTTCCAGGAGCGGTAAGTAACCACCACCTTGGTACCTTGCTGGGATTGTTGATGGGGGCAATTGAAATGAATGCCTTTAAGGATACCTATCAGCCACAAGTGATCGCAAATGCAAAAGCCTTTGCCAAGGCACTCGTTGATGAGGGCTTGGAGGTAGAGGGGGACCCAGAAGTGGGCTACACAGAAACGCACCAAGTTGTTGTATTTGTAGGTTATGCTCAGGGATGCGCAGTTGCCAAGGAATTGGAAGAAAGTAATATCATCCTAAACTATCAGGCAATACCTTCTGACGAGAGTTTTACTTCAAGTTCTGGATTGCGTATGGGTGTTGCAGAAATGACACGATTTGGTATGAGGGAGGAAGATTTCCGTGAATTTGCTGCAATTTTCACTGAGGCTGTTCGTGGTAGGAATGTAGCTGACGAAGTAGCACATTTCCGGGAACGTTTCCAAACCATGAATTACTGTTTTGACGCTGATTTCACTGAATCTAAAAATTATTTAGCAGGAATTTTGTAGTAGTATAAGCACAAGTCCTAAACAAAAAAATATTTTTGTAGTAATTTTCGTTCTCAATTCCTGAGGGGATTTACTCAAAAAGCTCCTGCGTAAATCTATTTATTCTTTCAAATTACTTTTCAAAGAATAGGTTCTTCATGTTTTTATTTCAATTTTTCCCCTAAAAAATTCTGGAATCCTGGTTTCTATAAAACTAAATTTATTCCAAACATTTCCAGTTATAAATCCTGCATGACCTCCCTTTTGAGGGAATTCAAGTTCTATCATCTCAGAGACTTCCTTTTGGGCCGGGAAAGTTTTTGTATCCAAAAAAGGGTCATCAAGTGAATTCATTATTAGTGTAGGAACTTCGACATTATTAAGGAATCGTTTGCAGGATGATTCAGAGTAATAATGATCAGCATTTTTGAATCCATGTAAAGGTGCCGTAACCCTTTCATCAAACTCTCTTATAGTCTTTATTTTATTCAAGTCACCTGGATTAAATAAAGGTGGTAGATCCCGGAATTTCCTTTTTGCTGATGCACGCAGCAGATTGACAAAGTGACTCTGGTAAACTCTTGAAAAACCTTTCTCCAGGATGGAAGTAGAAGATCCAAGGTCGAAAGGTGTAGATACCGCTGCGGCAGCATTGATTCGAGCATTATCACCTTTCTCCCCAAGCCACTTCAATAGGATATTACCTCCAAGTGAATATCCATAGACCATCAAAGGGACATCAGGGAATCTTTTTTTTACCAGATTGACAACAAAGTCCAGGTCTCCCGTTTCACCTGCATGATAGGTCCGCTGAAGCCTGTTTGAGATCCCCCCACAGTTTCGGTTAAGCAGAAGGACCCCATTCCATCCCATTTTTCTAAAAACTCCAAACATTCCTTTGACATTGTTAGAAGAAAGATCGCCTTCCAAACCGTGAACAATAATTACAATCGGACCTTTTCCTTCAGTTAACCAGAACAAATTAATGAAATCTCCATCATCTAGTTCTATTTGCTCTTTTGTGGTGCCTGGATAAGGAATGGATCTAAATTTGGAAGCCCAAATTGTTTGTAAATGTGCTCCTGGCAGCCAAAAGCTTGGACGAAATTCTGTTTTCACTTTAAATGAATTTGTTTCTCTAAATTAAATGAGGTAGTTAGTAGTTGACAACGCCTTGAAATTATTTGGCAGGGGAAAATACATGCCGATTTGGCAACAAAATGGCTGCCCCAACAATAAAACATGCTGCAATTGCAATTACCCTTATTACTGCCTCAAAACCCGCCCCAGTTGACAGTAAGTAACGTGCGGTCATCAACGCTAAAGCTCCGATTATTATATTTACCAAGAACTTGACTGATAGCACCTTGGCTCTCCACTTATCAGGAACATATTGTGATAAAACCGCATCAGTTATTGGAATCTGTCCGAATACAAAACCCATGGCCAGTAGAGAAACTGCAAATAGAGCATAATCTGTTTGCATAGCCATCAAAAATAGAAGTAATGGTTGACCAGCAGCAATGAAAATCAGAACATGCTTTATAGATCGTTTGTCAATAGCTCGCCCTACCACAAGCTGCGCGAATGCAGCCACTGCGTATATCACAGAGGCTAGAATGCCTGTCACAGCTATGTCTGAAGTAATTCCCAGCATTCGTACCTCAAACAATCTAGGAATAATAAAAGTCATTGCACCAAATACAAAGCCTCCTGCAGCTGTAACTAAAGCTAGAGAAACCAAGGCACGCTGCCAGCCGGATGCAAATCCAATTAATTCTTTTTCCTGGCGAGTAGCTTCTGGTGCTTTGACATCTCCACTACTTAAAAGTCGTAGAAATCCAAGGCCAAAAAGAATTGAAACTGATCCTGGAATAATAAAAGCCATCCTCCAGTCAAATTGTACTAGGATTAACCCTGTTACCAATGGTGCTGCGGCAACACCCATATTTCCCCACAGTCCATTCACTCCAAGACGCCAACCGACTTTCCCTCCGCCTTCGATTACCATGGCTATACCTACAGGATGGTAAATTGATGCAAAAATGCCAATTAGACCCAGTCCAAGACTAATCTGTATCAGACTTTGAGCGAATCCCGTAATGATAGAAGCCAATCCGATGCCTATAAAAAAAACAGTCAACATTCCATTACGATTCCAATGGTCGGCCATATGTGCTGCAATTGGGGCACATGCTCCAAACAAAACTAGTGATGGAATCCCGTAAAAAATCATTTCAGCATATGCGCCCTCTTTACCAAGTCCAAAGTCAATTCCTGCGCTGAATGCTGCTTTTGCAAAGATCAACATCAGCATGTGGTCAATAAAATGACCAAAGTTAAGATATAGGAGTCGCAAAGAAATCGGAGTTTTCATAAATAATCATTCATATATAAGTAGGCTTTTTTGAAATACGAAGTCTTCTTGAGTTGGTAGACGTGTTTATCAGCAGAATCTTAAATGACTGTTCTAGGACAACCTCACATAGGGAATGAAAAAATTATGACTGATCCTCTACTATCTCAAAGGGAGAAATCCTCAAAGGTTGGCTTCGGTTGTTGGAGGAATCGGTGAGAGTCATCGTGCAGTCATCGTAGTCTCCTGGTTCTGCTGTCAGTAGCGCAATATGATTGATGCCGGCAACAGCCTTGTCAACGTTGCCTTTGCATCTACCGTTGAATTTGAGTGTGCCAGACTTGGAGGTTTTGAAAGAGAAGCTAGGCCTATTAGAATGTGTCTTTTTAGGAACAGGATTGATCTCTGTGAGAACAGGTAGTGAATAATCAATCCTAACATTGCCTAGTAATAAAGGTTTGCTAGTATTCCCAGAGGAATCGCTCAACTTAAGTTTACAGCCTCTGTACAGACCGTCACCCGGGAAGCGGATTGTGACTTCAGATTTACCCTTATTCAAATTCTGGAGATCTCCGCTACAGTTTCCTGAATAGGCAAGACTTCCTGCTTCACTGGTTTTTATCTTTATCTTTAGACTCCTGCCTTGGACCCTAAATTCACCGATTTGAGACAATTCTGGCGGAGAGAAATCTACCTTAAATGATGGGATTCTTAAAGGCTCGCTCTTATTACCCTCTGTGTCAGTGACCTCTATGGCACAGTTATCATATTTACCTTCCACCATTGTCACAAAAAGGATGTGGTGGTCTCCTGCGATTGCATTTCTAGTTGAACTGAAGCAACCTCCTGAATAATTTATTGTCCCAACCTTCGAGCTACTGAATCCATATGAGACGAGATTGTTCTCTTGCAGAGATGGAGATTTGATGTGGTTCAGAATCGGTATTTCTGTCCCTTTTAGTGTATTGATTACAGAGGAAGAGATGGAACTGATTGCTTTTAAATAATCATTACTTGAAGAATCACTCCCTGGTTCATGGGCACAGGACATCATAAATAAAGTAGCGAAGACCACTAAACTGATTAAATTAAATTTTATTAAATTTTTCATCATAAAGTAAAAAATTTATGCGAGGTCTTTTTAATTAGTAATATCTAACTAAGAGATAAATATTTATTTGTTCAAGTATTTTGAAACTCATAATTTTTTCTAAACAATCAATTCGAAAAAAGTTCTAAAAACTTATGCTAGGCAGATTATCTCCCATTTCACCTGATGCATCTCCACGATTGTTTGTATCGCCTATGCCCAGTTGTCCAGAGTTATTTTTGCCCCAGCACTTGATAGATGAGTTGTCCATGATGGTACAAGTATGATAGTTGCCAGTAATTACTCCTCTTGCTGTTCTTCCGGTACCAAGGTCAATTGATGGGAGGTTGTCTCCCATTTGGCTAGATCCGTCTCCTTGTACAGTGTTTCCACGCATGGTAGTATCTCCAAGTCCGAGTTGTCCAAAAGTATTAGCCCCCCAGCACTTGATACTTGAGTTGTCTAGCACTGCACAAGTGGCCAGGCTTGCTGCAATAGCAGTTGCCGTTCTTCCGGATCCTAGATCAATTGCAGTAAGGCTATCACCCATTTCTCCTGCTCCATCTCCAAGATTGAATGTTTTACCAGTTCCCATTTGGCCATAAGAGGAATCTCCCCAACATTTCACAGAATAGTCATCTAGCAGAGCACATGTGTGAAGAGCACCAGCAGTGATGGACACAGCGGTTCTTCCTGTGCCAAGGTCAACTGCATTAAGGTTATCTCCCATATCATCTCCATCTCCGCGGTTGATCATATCTCCAAGTCCGAGTTGTCCTCTATTATTCCTCCCCCAGCACTTAACTGCTGCGTTGTCGAGTATGGCGCAACTGTGGTATCCTCCAGCCGCAATGGCTGTAGCAGTTCTCCCGGTTCCAAGGTCAATCGGTGAGAGGTTATCACCCATTTCATCTGCTCCATCTCCTCGGTCGTCTGTAGACCCAATCCCCAGTTGCCCATCATTATTCCATCCCCAACATTTGATGGATGCATTGTCGAGTATGGCGCAATAATGTTCACCTCCACCAGCGATAGCAGTAGCAGTTCTTCCAGATCCCAAGTCAACGGTGTCAAGGTTGTCTCCCATTTCATCTGCTCCATCTCCGCGGTTGTTTGTATCTCCAAGTCCGAGTTGTCCATCATTATTTCTCCCCCAGCACTTGATAGATGAATTGTCGAGTATGGCGCAAGTGCCATACCAAGACGCCGCGATGGCCTTAGCAGTTCTTCCTGTACCCAGGTCAACTGTCTCAAGGTTGGCTCCCATTTCGCTTCCTGCATCTCCTCGGCTGTTTGTATCTCCTAAGCCCAATTGTCCATAAGTATTAGCCCCCCAGCACTTGACTGAGCTGTTTTCTAAAATGGTGCAAGTGTGTTCTGTACCTGCAGTTGTTGGGAATGTTGTAGAAGTACCAAAACCGTATGTTTGTGTATACTGACTGGCTATATTATTACCCGCACTGTCTTCTGCACCAGTTGTAACACGTATTTTGTAAGTTGTTGAATAGAAGGGCTTTGGAGATGGTGTAATGCTAAAAGTTGTGTTATCTGAACTAGATGGAGATGAGGCCATCTGTATACAACTACTGAAACTATCTGAAGACAATTGAAAAGATCCAGAGCAGCTTGTATTTGAAGTGTTAGTTGTTACTGAAGCCGCGCTCATTGATTCAGAAAAAGTTATGGAAATATTATCAGTTATTGCAATTGACCTTTCATTTTCTGCGGGAGAAGTTGATGATAAAGTCGGTGCCGTTGTATCAATCGTAAAAGAAGTGACCGATAGTGCGTTACTAGGGTTATTTGCAGTGTCAGTAACCCTGATGGTACAGTTGCCGTAGGAGGTATTATCCACCAGAGCTGATGTGGTGCCGAAGGCTATAGTATTGTTACTAGCGGTGGCATTAGTGTTTGAACTATTGCAAGCTCCTCCGACCGTAATAGTTCCAGCTTCGTTTGAACTGAAAATATAATCTGGTGTGGTATCATTCGTTGGTGACGTTACCGCAGTCACTTCGGCCAAAGTTGGTGCTGTAGTGTCAATCTTAAATGAACTTACTGTAAGTGGACTGCTTGCGTTACTTACATTGTCGGTAACCGTTATTCTGCAGTTGTTATAGGTGTTATCTGAAAGTGCATTGAAGGTAATTTCATTGTTACCATTAACAGAAGTGTTATCTGTACTGCTGCAACTTCCTCCATAGGTGATTGTACCTGCTTCGTTTGAGCTGAAGGTGTAGCTTGGGGTGTTGTCTTTGGTCGGTGTCGTTACTACAGTCACTTGGCTCAAAGTTGGTGCTGTAGTATCAATAGTAAAAGAGTTAACCGATAGGGTGCTGCTTGTGTTGCTTGCATTGTCAGTAACCGTTATTGTGCAGTTGCTGTAGGTAGTACCAGTAACTCCGGCTCCCGACAGGGTGTTGAAGGTTATGGTATTGTTACTAGCGGAGGCTGAAGTGTGTGAGCTACTGCTGCAGCTTCCGCCATAGGTGATGTCTCCAGCTTCGTTTGAACTGAAAGTATAACTTGGGGTGTTGTCATTAGTTCGAGTTGAGATTGCAGTTACTTCGCTTAGTGATGGTGCAGTGGTGTCTATAGTAAAAGAATTGACTGAGAGTGCACTGCTAGTGTTGCTATTATTGGT
>Ga0208277_1000998_pt1 | contig 16681 bp, 11 predicted proteins | sample ETNtaG_5_FD_185782 | JGI IMG/M metagenome (GOLD analysis project Ga0208277, IMG submission 185782) | Marine microbial and viral communities from oxygen minimum zone, Eastern Pacific Ocean - ETNP201406SV205 (SPAdes) (version 2) | ecosystem: Environmental > Aquatic > Marine > Oceanic ...
AGATTTTTCAGCACTTGGCGTCGATTTAGATCTTCTAGACGGATATAGTTCAGCTACCTCTTTGATAGGTCGTATTTCTGGAAAGGGTGCTGTAAGTTCTTCTTTGAAAGAAGCAGGAGTTGATGGTTTTGTTGCCGATGCAAAAACAGAAAACGGTCGACTTTGCTTGGTTGTTGTAAGAAATGAAGATGCTGACTCTGCCTCTAAGGCATTAGATGCTCTAGGTTTCACTGCAGTGCAACCTCCATTAGGTGAGGGCGCTCCTTCATCTGAATTATCTATTGAAAATAAGAACCTCGAATCTCTCCAAGACGAGAAAAAGAGTTTGGAAGATGCTTTGGATGATTGGAGTTCCTCTCATGGATCTAATTTCCTTTGTGGATTAGAACTTCTAGAGAGGGATTTTGTTGAATCTACTGCGCCTACTAGAATTGCTGTTAGCAAGCATGCGTTCGTGATAGATGGATGGGTTGTAGCAGACAGAGTTGAAGAAGTGAAGTCTACTATTGGCTCCTTGTGCAGTCATATCCATGTTGATACTGATGTTGCACCAAAACATCATGGATTACATGGACATCATGATGACCATGATTCTCCAAGCCCTCCTATTGCATTCGGAGACCATGGTCTTTCGAAACCAATGGAGTTACTTACTGATGCAGTTGGCCGCTCAGATTATGGAAAGATTGACCCCACTGTCTTTATGCTGTTCACTTACCCATTATTTTTCGGATTAATGTTGGGTGATATGTTGTACGGGATGATGACCCTAGGTCTTGGTGGACTAGTATATATGAAAACTAAAGATTCAGGAAATGAATTAGGTATTTTAGGTGCTAAACTATTGTCTTACATTGGAATATCTACGATTATCTTCGGATATATCTATGGAGAGTTTGCAGGTTTTGAGATACTTCCTCATTATCATTGCGAGGCTGCGTTACATGCTGCTGGCGGATCATCTAGTTCAGGATGTCATTGGGTGTTCACAGATGGAGTTCCATCTTGGGCATCATCTTTGTCTATAATGTACCCATATGGTGGTGAATTCTCTAATCATCACAATCTGTTTGAGGCAAATCTGCCAATGGGTGTTGTCTTAGCATTCCCCTTCCACAGAGTTACTGGTAACTTAACAGATCTAATTTTACTTACAATATACTTAGGAGTTGTACATCTGATGGTTGCCTTTGTTTTAGGCGCAATTGATGAAATCAGACACGGGCATGGTTGGTCCGGTGCGCTATTTGGCAAAGTTTCCTGGATGTTGGTTCTGGGTGGCGGATTCTTCTTTTCTTATGCATATCTTATTCTTCAAGGAAATCCTACTGCGGAGTACGAAGCTCTTCTTTCAAATTTACAAGTTGGAGGAGCAGTTGCGGCAGCAATTGGAGTTGCTCTAATTATTGTTCATTTGACTCATGAGAATGTACCTTTGCCAGTTGCTCTTCTACTGGGGCCAATTGAAGCCATTGGGATGTTGCCAACTACATTGTCCTATGTCAGATTATTTGCTGTTGGAATTGTGGGAGTTAAGATTGCTGAAGCAGGTAATGGCCTGCTCTATCCCATGATTGTTGAGGGTTTTTCATCTGGTGGCTCAATTCTAATTGCCATAGTCGCTTTGATTGGATGGTTCTCCGTCCAAATCTTTGCTTGGGTCTTGGGTGTATTTAGTCCCAATATCCATGCAGCTAGACTCCATTTCGTTGAATGGATGCGCCAATTCTACACCGCTTCAGGGAGAGCATTTGCTCCCCTCGGAGGTCGGTCCCAATTCGTGGAGGTGGATTCGGGGCAACAATGACATTCCCGCGCGGTTTCGCGCCGGATACAAACAACGGAGGAATTAGAAATGAACCCAAAGATGATGAGAAACGTGATGAGAATGATGATCGTTCTGCTAGCCTTCATCGGCATGGCAGACGTGGTTGCAGCGACCGGTGCGGTCGCAGCTACGGCCAGTGGCGGATATGCCTGGGGTATGCCCCTTGGAGCAGGAATAGCCCTTGGTCTAGCTGGTGTTGGCACTGGCCTCAGCCAAGGACAGATTGGTGCAGCAGCAGTCGGAATGGTTGCTGAAGATGGCGACAAGTTCGTCACAGGCCTGATCTTCACAGCACTACCTGAGACAATCGTATTGTTCGGTTTCCTAGCAATGTTCTTGATGTGAACATTCGGGATTCGAATATTATATCCACTATTGTGAGGATTGTACTATGAGTTTAGAAAAACTTGCTAAGGACATTGCAGCGGAAGCGGCAAAAGAAGCAAAGGCCATCATTTCTGAGGCCGAGTCTCAAGCCGCATCTATTGCTTCTGAGGCCCAGAAGGAAGTTGAAGCACATGCTTCTTCGACTCTATCTGGTTCAGATATGGAAGCCGCTCAAATTGCTAAAGAATCAGTTGCTAGCGCTAGGCAGATGAATCAGAAGGACGTTCTAATTGCCCGTAGAGAAGAAATCGACATTACATTAGAAGCAGTTCGTAGCCAACTTGGTAATCCTAAGTTAGCCAAACGTTCTGCTATGTTGGATTCTATGCTTAAACAGGCTAAGTCAGAAGGTTCAGGAAAAATGACATTGTTACCCGCATCTATTGATAGAGCTGCCCTAGAACAGAAAGCAAGTGGTTACAAAATCGGTGACGACATTGATGCACTTGGCGGATTTATTCTAGTTGCAGAGGATAATAGCATACGATTGGATTTTACGTTTGATAATCGACTAGAGGAAGTCTGGACGGATTCCCTCGGCGATGTGACAAGGACATTATTCGGTGAATGAGGGATTTCTATGTGGTTGGGACGAGCTAATTGGGCAAATGCAGCAGCCCGTGCTCGTTCACGTAGATCTCGATTACTTGATCGAACTAGGATCCGCCAATTATTGAAATTGGAACCAGATGGTATTGCCAATACAATTGGTGATGCTGGTTATCGTGCTGACATGGATTTGTACGGACATCGATTAAGTGGGGCTGAACTTGTAGAAGCCGCATTGAGTCACAATTTAGATCGCGAAGTGCATGAAGTAGAGCGTTTTTGTAATGGTGAATTGGCAGATATTGTTGATGTTTGGGCTCTAAGAGTTGATTTCAATAAAGCGAAGGCCGTTCTTCGAGCCGTTAAGAGTGGAGCCACTGGCTCTAGAGTAGGCGAAGGTGCGTTACCTGCGGAAAATCCGCACAACACGCGATGGATCTCCATCATCGATTCATCTTCTAACCTTGCTGAAGCCGCATCCTCCATCAATAAGATGAGACTAGGCACTCGAATTTTCTCCGAAGTTTCTCCAGAAGCCGGTTTAGCAGAATACGAAGATGCTCTAGATAGAGCATATTATCGTCAGGCATTGAAATCAATTCCTACACGTGGACCACATTTCTGTCTTAAGAGATATCTAAGAATGGAAATAGCTCATCGCGATGTCCTCAATGTGATGAGGGCAATGCGTCAAGGTTTGTCTAATGAGAAAAGGGCACAAATATTTGTCCCAGGTAGTGGTTTATCTAAGGCAACTGAGAAGGCTTTGCTATCTGCCCAAAATAATGACGATATTCTTGCAGCCTTGCGACGAACTCCTAGTTTCGATGACGAAGGACTTGAAGCAGCCTTTGCAGCTGTAGATTCTGGTATTTCTTTAGATCCTGTAGTTGATTTATTCCACCATAAAAGAAGTGAACTTCTTCTTCGATTCTCACATCTTAATCCGATATCTGGAGTTCCTATTGTCTATTATATTGAAAGAAAATTACTCGAGGTTGAGAACCTACGCTTACTCGTGCGCGGTAAGGCTGCAGGTTTGCCGGAAGGCATTATTGAAGCGCATTTGACATTGTAAGGGGGGAGAAGAATGGAAATAGCAGTTGTTGGAAATCCAGAGTTTACCCTTGGTTTCCAACTTGCAGGTATTACTCATCTTCACAACCCTGCCTCTATTGAGGAACTCGCAGCAACATGCCGTGAGTTGATGTCCGATAATGAAATCGGCATCGTAGTTTTAGATTCCCGCGACTTAGGTCGTTTACCGGAGCGTATCCGTGATCAGGTTAACCTGAGCATTACGCCCACATTCCTTGGTATTGGTACTGAGGAGGACAACACCTTGCGGGAGTCCATTAGAAAGGCACTTGGTGTCGATTTATGGAAGTAAAAAAAACATAAAGGAAGTGAAAAAATGAGCAATAATGAAGGCGTCATATATCGAATTTCAGGACCTGTCGTTACAGCGACAGGAATTGATGCAAGAATGTACGAAGTAGTCCGTGTAGGGCATGAAAAACTAATGGGCGAAGTAATTGAGATTCATGGAGAACAATCTGTGATTCAGGTTTACGAAGATACTTCGGGTATTCGTCCTGGTGAACCTGTATTTAGTACTGGGCAGACTCTTTCTGTACAATTAGGACCCGGTTTACTAACACAGATTTACGACGGTATCCAACGTCCTCTCCAAACATTGGAGGAAGTAATGGGTGTGTTCATTACTCGTGGAGTTGATGCCGATGGTCTTGATTTAGAGAAGAAGTGGATGTTTGAGTCAACAGCTTCCGCAGGTGACGAGGTTTCAGGTGGACAGGTTATTGGTACAGTTCAGGAGACCGATACCATCACTCACAAAATCATGGTACCACCTAAGGCTTCTGGAAAAATCAAGTCCATTGAATCCGGTGAATTTAATGTCACTGAAACTGTTTGTACGCTTGATGATGGTACCGAGATTCAGATGATGCAGGAATGGCCTGTACGTCATCCTCGTCCATTCAATCAGAAGTATGCTCCTGATACTCCATTGGTTACTGGGATGAGGATTCTTGATTTCTTGTTCCCATTGGCAAAGGGTGGAGCCGCTGGAATTCCCGGCCCATTTGGTTCAGGGAAGACAGTTACTCAACAGTCTCTTGCTAAGTATTCTGATGCTCAAATTGTGGTTTATATTGGATGTGGTGAGCGTGGAAATGAAATGACAGAAGTATTGGATGAATTCCCTCATCTTATTGATCCAAACACTGGGAAACCGTTGATGAATCGTACTGTGATGATTGCAAATACTTCCAATATGCCTGTTGCAGCAAGAGAAGCATCCGTGTATACTGGAATTACTATTGCAGAATATTTCCGAGATCAAGGTTACGATGTTGCTCTAATGGCCGATTCAACAAGTCGTTGGGCAGAAGCAATGCGAGAAATATCAAGTCGTCTTGAAGAGATGCCTGGTGAGGAAGGTTATCCTGCCTATCTATCTAGCCGTTTAGCTGAATTCTATGAGCGTGCAGGTCGCGTTGAGACTTTGAATGGAGATGATGGCTCAGTTACTGTAATCGGAGCTGTATCGCCACCTGGTGGAGATATATCAGAACCAGTTAGTCAGGGGACCCTTCGAATTGTGAAGGTTTTCTGGGGTCTTGATGCCGGTTTAGCAAGACAAAGGCACTTCCCTGCGATTAACTGGCTAAATTCTTATTCATTATACCCTCAGAGTCTAAATCAATGGTTCAGGGATAATATTGCTAGCGATTTCCCTGAAGTTAGAACAGAAATCAGTGCACTTCTCAAGGTAGAAGCAGAATTACAAGAGATTGTTCAACTAGTAGGTTCAGATGCTTTACCTATGGATCAGCAACTGACTCTTGAGGTAGCACGTATGATTCGTGTATACTTCCTTCAGCAGAATGGATTCGATCCTGTCGATGCATACAGTGGAGTTGAACAGCAGTATGCAATGGCACGTGCAATTCTCACTTTCCAAGAAGAAGCAAAGAAAGCTATGGCTGCAGGAGCAGTTCTAGAAGATGTTGTGAATGTTCCAGCACGTATCGAATTGATGCGTGCTAGATTCGCAGAAGGATACCTTGAGAAGATTGAGGGATTAGTTGAAGAAATGGTGAGCCAGATCGGCAATTCCGTGGAGGCCCAGTAGGGAGGGATGAAAAATGACAAGTAAAGAATACAAGACAATTACTGACATTAAGGGGCCTTTAGTGTTCCTAGAAAAGACTGAACCTGTAGCTTATGGTGAGATTGTAACAATTCGACTTTCTGACGGTTCCACAAAGAACGGTCAAGTTCTTGACACATCTGACGACATGGTTGTCGTTCAGGTGTTTGAGGGTACAGAGGGCATTGATCGCAGAGCAGGTGTAAAATTCCTCGGTGACGTATTCAAATTGCCTGTTAGCAAAGGTCTAGTTGGTAGGATTTTAGATGGAGCAGGTAGGCCAAGAGACGGCGGTCCAGATATTGTTGCAGATGAGAAAGCAGACATTATCGGTGCAGCAATCAACCCTTATTCACGCCAATCTCCTCATGATTTTATTCAGACAGGAGTTAGCGCAATTGATTGTTGTACTACTTTAGTTAGAGGACAGAAACTTCCAATCTTCAGTGCATCCGGACTTCCGCACAATGATATTGCTTTACAGATTGCTCGTCAAGCAAAATTGAAGGACAGCGATGAGGAATTCATCGTGGTGTTCTGTGCAATGGGAATTACTGCAGAGGAATACAATTTCTTCCGTGCAGATTTGGAACGAACTGGGGCTCTAGAAAATGCGGCTTTGTTCGTTAATCTTGCTGACGATCCAGCAGTTGAACGTTTGATTACTCCTCGTCTTGCTTTGACTGCGGCTGAATATCTTGCGTTTGAACACGATTACCACGTACTGGTTATTTACACAGATATGACAAATTATTGTGATTCTCTTCGTCAGATTGGTGCAGCCCGTGAAGAAGTACCTGGTCGTCGAGGTTATCCAGGGTACATGTATACTGACTTAGCAATGCTTTACGAGCGTGCAGGAATTGTGAAAGGTAAGAAGGGAAGTATTACTCAATTCCCTATCTTGACTATGCCTGGTGATGATATCACCCATCCAATCCCTGATCTTTCGGGTTATATCACTGAAGGTCAAATTGTAATTTCTCGTGAATTACATCAAGCTGGAATTTATCCTCCAATCAACGTTTTGCCATCTTTATCTCGACTGATGGGTGGTTGTATTGGTGAAGAAACCACACGAGATGATCACAAGAAAATCAGTGATCAGATGTATGCAGCATATGCCCAAGGTCGTGAACTTCGTGGACTTGTAGCGATTGTTGGAGAAGATGCATTAAATGAGAGAGATTTACAATATCTCAAGTTTTCAGATATCTTTGAAGATAAATTCGTCAGACAAGGACGTGATGAAGATCGAACTATCGATGGTACACTTGATCTTTGTTGGGAACTATTAGCTAATATTGACACAAAGTATCTCGAAAGATTGGATGATGAACTTATTTCCAAGTATCACCCTACTGAAAAGAAGCAATGAATTGATTGAAGGAATAATGGAAGAGGTGATTGATCATGGCGTTAGATATCAAGCCTACGCGCAGTGAACTCATCAACTTGAAACGTCGAATCAAACAGACTCAGAACGGTTACAAGCTTTTGAAGATGAAAAGAGATGGTTTATTTCATGAATTCAGAACTCTACTTTCTGAGATGATTTCTGCTCGTGAAGAACTGGTTCAAACATTTAGAGAAGCAAAACAAGGTATAGATTTGGCTAGTGCTATTGAAGGTGGACTTGAGGTTCAGAGTGCAGCAATTGCAATTTCCAATCATCCAGAGGTAATGGTCGAGAGACGGAATATCATGGGGGTTGTTGTACCTAGTGTGTCTGGTGAAAACCTTTCTTCGTCAATGGATGAAAGAGGCATGGGGTTGGTGGGTGGTTCCCCATATATTGATGAAGCCGCAGATGGATATTCTGCTTTAATTGAGAAGATTGTCAAGGCTTCGGAAATGGAGGCTACTCTAAAGCGACTTCTAGAAGAGATTGAGGCTACAAAGAGAAGAGTCAATGCTTTGGAATTCGTTGTAATTCCACAAATGGAAGAAGCAAAATCATTCATTCAACTTAGGTTAGAAGAAATGGAAAGAGAAGAGACGTTTAGGCTTAAGCGATTTAAGAATAAGTGATTTTTCTTTATTTCTGCACTGAATATTCTAATCCAAGTAACATAAATGACATATCCAACTAGTTGGACGGTTAACTGGTGACAGTGTTGAGCGAACCAGAGGTGCCGGCACTTCCATTGGAAAGAAAGGCTTGGTCTCAACGTGATTTCCTCGAGCAATTAACAGCAGAACATTTTGTTGTTATTTCAGAAATTAATGAGGCACGTTATGGCTATGCATGGATGGTAGATGCAGTTGGAGACAATGTAGATTCTTGCCTTGACGATTTATGTTCAAAATTGTTACCATTGGGTTGGATTCCGAATCTTGAAGATGATGAACCATATATTTTGGAGATTTCACCTATTCGTGTCAGAAATGCTGTAATCAAAAATAGCACGCAGATTTTTTTGTGGTTTCTTTCGTTTGTGTTTCTTTCAATTATCGGTGCAGGTTGGCTTGGAAGAGTAAATTCATCTATTGATTCCACTTCTTTTGAGGCGTTTCAAATAGGTGCACTGTATTATGCCGTTCCAATTATTGCGACCATTGCTTTGGCCAGTTTCATTAGAAGATCTGTGGCAAAATCCCATGGTGTCAAAGTTGATCATTTGTTGCCCCTCAGTATCCCATTTCCTATTACTGGATTAAGCCCGATTTGGCCATTTGGACTTATTGGAATCCTTCAACTTCGTAGAATAGACGAAATACAGTTTCCTAATCGAATAAGTTTAGCCCAGGTGTCACTGGTTTTACCATTTACATTGATTTTTTCTGGAATTGGATTTGCATTGGCAGGATTACACCTTACTCCGACAAACCCGATTACAATTGAGGAAGTTCCATTTGTTTTAGATTTGAATTGGTTTACTGATTTGATGGGTTCATTGTTAATTGGGGACTCTATATTTTTCAGGGCCCAATGGGCATCTCCTATGTTATTAGCTGGCCATGGGATGACGATTGTTGGCTTTATTCTGTTACTGCCAATTCCTAACTTTCCGGGTGATCATCTCTACACTGCTATTAGAGGTGCAGCCAAGTGGGCAACAGAAACATCAGAGCAAGCGCAACTTCTCCTCTTCACAGTCGTTATTGCGCTTCTGGTAAATTTACAGGGTCAATATTGGCTGTGGATTGCTATAGGGAGTTTAGCAATTTGGCGTCGCTTCCAAGGAGATTCAATTCCTATTCCTCTTGTAATTAATGATACAGATGATGCAAATGACTCTATGCCCTCTTGGATTCTACCCGTAGCAGCAGTAATGTTGATTATTGCTTTACCTACTTATGATGTGAATTATTCAATTGACGATTGGGACCATGATTTAGATATTGAAGAATGGATCGAAAATCATGATATCTTAATTGGAAATAATTCTACATTAGAGTTTCCTTTAGTTCCCAAAGGAGTCTTAGATAGTTCAGGAAGTATTCATGTTTCACCGACCGGTGTTATTGAAGGATGGATTATCGAAATAAAATGTCCCGGAGATGATGATTTTTCAGGTTTAGATTGTAATTATTCAGATATTTCCCAAAGATCTCCTGGTGAATTGTCGATAAAAATGGAACCACCTTCCGATACGATAACTGGAATAATAAAATTGAATTTTTATTTGCACAGTTCATCATCTGGGTCGACATTTCATCACCAAACTACTGTAAATGTAGGGGGCTCAGTACGGATATTAAGTGAAGGTTGGTTTTCTAATGAGGGCAATCATTGTGTGGAGATGGTAGTTGGTCTGGAATCATTGCCTGCAAACATAACTTTGGATAATCACATGTGGAGTATTGTTGGGGGAGAAACTCACTCTGTAGAGAACCCAATGAACATTACACTTGAATCACCCGAATTAGTTTGTGTTGAGCCGATGGAAGGTGCAATTCAACTGGCTGATAAGTCGTTAGATGGTGGAATAAATGGCCCTGTAATCACATACCAATCTGATGATGGTTCTTCTTTTTCATTGATTGCTAGATTAATGGATGTAAACAGGTCTGCAATTTCTTTGTTAGATGGATTTGAATTTACTTCTTCAAGTCCATTTGATGCAGATGCTCTAGGATGGCATGAGAATAAATCAAGTCCCTGTCCGGAATTTGTCACAGTTGAATTAACTCAAAACGGAAATCATACTTTCGATGAAAATTACAATGGTTCTCAAATCATTCATATTTCAGAAGATACCATGAATGGTAGAATATTTGTCCCTAATCATGGTATTTTGACAACATGCAAAGAATCAGTCCGAACTAACTATGAAATGAGGGGCGGACCCTCTATCCTAGTGAATGGGGAGATGATGATTTTAGATTCAAATATTGGTGATGAATTGATCAATCTATCAAATGTGGGCTCGGAATCAATATCATTGATTCCAGTTATTCATTCTTCTATTTCGTTGGATTCAGTTTGGAATATTTCGTTCCCCTCTGAAATCGAGGCAAACAGTTCATTTTCGTTTGATTCAACTCGTGTGAATATTACAGATGGATTTACTGCTATTTGGTTCGAGTCATCATCAATCGGACTTGAAATACATCTAGCAGCTATGTGTTACTCTGGATTTGAATGTAGTTTGGGTGATTAATTGCGGCTAGGTATTTTTGGTACTGGTGCAATTGGTAGTTTACTTACTTACAAGTTAGCAAAATCGGGACATTCGCCTTTCATCTATTCTCGAGGTGAGTCATTATCGACTCTTCAAGAGAGAGGAATAATTGTACATTCTATGGATTCATTTGATGTGTTAACTCCGTTGGAATATTCAATTCTGGAATCACAACAAATATTGGATGTTGCAATTATTTGCTGTAAACAAAATTCAGTATCTGAATTAGCAATTATAGCGGAGAAACATTTGGCCAGTGATGGTTTTATCCTTGCAATTCAGAATGGACTAGGTCACTTAGATCGCATTGCATCAATTGTAGGGAAAGGCAGGACATTTGGCGCATGCATTACCCATGGTTCAAACCGTATTGGTCCTGTTGAAATTAGGCTTGGAGGAGAAGGCAGAATTGTCCTGGGTCCCTTTGATGAAGAAAAACTGGCAATTCGCTCTGGCCTTTATGAAAAAGTAATAGAAATATTAGATGTTGCAAATCTTTTACCTGTTCCCGTTTCTGATATTTCACCATCAATTTGGGAGAAATTACTACTTAATTTAGCCATTAATCCAATTTCTGCAATTTGTGGAGTGCGTAATGGGTCTCTACTTACTTCTCCTCTCAATCAACTAGCAATTGCAGTAATGATGGAAGGTGCAATGGTGGCTGAATTCGAAGGGATTGATATTGATTTTGAGAATTTAGAGAATTCTTTGAATGAAGTATTGACCTCTACTGCTGATAACAGATGTAGTATGTTACAAGATGTCATGCAAGGGGTTCCTACTGAAGTAGATTGGATTTGCGGGGCCATCGTAGAAAGAGCAGAGTTACATGGTATTCCTGTACCTAGAACTCAGACACTTTGGGATTTAGTTCGGGGTCTCTCAATAAATTAGAAAATGGAAATTGGAGAGATACAGATAGCGATGATGATGGGACTTCTGATTATGATGAATGGACTAGTAATACAGATCCTTATGTTCCTTGATTGGGAATTCTAAATCATTGTTCATTGATCTAAATTGTAGTGTAATCCTACATTTTCTTTTCTTGATATGGCGGCATCAATGACTAGTGAAGAAACAATTGACATGTTTCTTAGTTCTACCAATTTTCTTGATGGTTTTGAACTTCTCCAGATTCTGTCAATTTCTTCTGTGATATGGAGAATTTTCCGCTGTGCTCTTTGAAGCCGTTCATTTCTTCGAACGAGTCCCACATCGTCAGACATAATCGTCTGTAATGCTTGACGATCTGCTTTTATTGGAGCATGTTCTCTCAAATTATCAAGTCCCTTAGCTCTCCAAAGTGGAACTCCAGTATCATTTTCTTGGTTTTTCTCAGTCTCTACAAGTGCCTTCTTTAATGCTCGATGTGTCATTACGATTGCTTCAAGCAAACTGTTTGAAGCTAATCGATTGGCTCCATGAAGGCCAGTGCATGCTACTTCTCCGACAGCAAAAAGTCCCTTGTAGGTGGCTCCCTCAAATGTCTTACATTGTCCTTTACTATCTACTTCAATCCCTCCTACAATGTAATGTGCAGCTGGAGTGACTGGAATTGGGTCCGGTCCAAGTTCTAATCCATATTTGGCAAGACGTTGACTAATTGTTGGGAATTTAGATTTGAGTTCTTCTGGATTTAGATGTTCTGTAACAAGCAGTACATGTGGTTCACCTGATTGTTTGAGAATACGGTCTGTTGCACGAGCAACAATATCTCTAGTGGCCAAAGATCCTCTTGAATCAATACTTCTCATGAAAGAAAAATGCTCGGGTTTCTTATCCGATTCCCTATATTCTTGCAATCCTTCAGAAGTCATCAATATTGCACCAGCACCTCGAAGTGCTTCTGTAATTAGGAATGGTTGTTTTCCAGGCATTGCTAAGGCAGTTGGATGGAATTGTATGAATTCCATATGTTTGGTTTTCACTGAAGCACGATGCGCCATCGCAATTCCATCACCTGTAGCAACGGATGGGTTGGTGGTTTCTCTCCATAACTTGCCAGCTCCTCCTGTTGCTAGAATCAACGCATTAGAAATAATTGAATGCACTTCTCCTTCTGGGTCCAAGCACCAAATCCCTGAAATTCCTTCTTCTGGTGAATTTTGTTTTTGTAAGATTAAATCAACTGCCATCCATCCTTCTAAGATTGTGACATTTTCTTCGTGTAACCTTTTGATTAGAGTGCCTTCAATTGCAGCCCCAGTCCGGTCTTTCACATGAAGAATCCTCTTTTCCTGGTGCCCCCCTTCCTTAACTAAGTCAAAATTCCCATCAGAAGCACGGTCGAAGATTACTCCTTCATTAATGAGAGATTGAATTCGATCTGCCGCTTCAAGAACAACACTTCTGACTACATCTTCATCACATAATCCATCTCCTGCATCGAGAGTATCTTGGATATGCTTCTCAATTGACTCTTCATTTGTTGTATCTAGGACTCCTGCAATCCCTCCCTGAGCCCAATTTGTTGAGGAATCTTCTAGTTGTTTTTTTGTAACTAAAGCAACATCTCTGCCTTCTCTAGCTAGCCCAACTGCCATAGTAAGTCCTGCAATCCCTGAGCCGACTACAACGGCATCAAACTGCATCACTCTTTGCACCATGTACTGCCGTACCGGCATTCTGGCATGAAGATTCGTGCTGAGCAGTATTTTTGCGATAGCGTGAATAGCCAGTCCTTAGGATGAGGGGTTGTGTCTAAGGCATCTAGATTAGTTCTCGCCGCATTTGGATGCTTTCTTGTATTCATTGTAGTTTACAATGTAGAAGCTGGATTATGGTCGCATCATCCTGAATACAATCAGAAGGTAGACCTGATTGGTTTGGTTACTTTTTCTTGTACTGAAGCAGAAGTTCTTGCTCAAATCAATGGAACTTCTGATAGTCACAATATGACTTTTGGACAATCTCCTTGTTTGCATCCACTAGGAAATTATGCTCTTCCTGATTTGTTAGTTGGGGGGATTGGGGCAACGTTAGCATTCATTGGATTAACTTCTGCACTAAATATTCGTTTGAGTTCACGTGGCCAATCAAGAAGGAAATCATGGGGTCTGATGATTGGAGGTGCAGTTTTATCAGTATTTGGATTAATGGATTTGATGGGGATATCGTATTCTGGTGGTTCTGGTATTCAATGGGAAATGATATTTGGTATCCCTTCAAGAATTGTGAATTTCATTGTTATTGTCATAGGAGTGACTTTATTCCGCATAGGATCTCATAATCATTCAGAAATCCTTTCTCAATCTCCATCGAGCAGAGTTCGATATCGTGGGAGGATGGAACTTGATGGGAGCGACATGAGCGTAGGTCAAATGCGGAGAATTTTGGGATTGGATATACTAGAAGATGTATTTCAATTAGGTTCCTCCGATGAATTTGAAGAAAAGGTAGGACGAGTGTGCCATTATTGTAGTGGATCTGGCTGTTCTGAATGTGGTTCATCAGGTTCAATCTGATTCGGCGTTTGCCAGACGTGCTCTAAAACCAATCAAATTACTGTCTTTGACCGTGTTGATTTAAGTGTCCTCAGGTTTGCTGTAAGCCATCGAGGTGCTCGATTATGGATGGGATTAACGGGGTGGAGCGATGCATCTGAAAAGAATAGAACTAGAGAATTTCAAATCTTTCATGGGAGAATTAGTGATTGATTTAGAAGAAGGATTCACTGCAATTACTGGTCCCAATGGTTCTGGAAAATCGAATAGCGGTGACGCGATTCAATTTGTTCTTGGCACTAGGTCAACTAAATCACTCCGAGCTCAAAATGTGAAGGAATTAATTTTCAATGGAGGAAGTAGGAGCAAGGCAGCCAAATCATGTATGGTTACTTTGATCTTTGACAACCCTGCAAACGATTCCGGCGAAAGACGTTTGAAGGTGGATGCGGATGAAGTATGTTTTACTCGAGCAGTCAAATTAAATTCGAAAGGCTCAGCTGTTTCCGCATACAGGCTCAACGATCGCCCGTCTTCTAGTACTGAATTTAGAAGATTGTTAATTGAAGCAGGTGCGCGAGGAGATGGTTACAATATCGTCCTACAGGGAGATGTAGCTAGCCTTTCTACTATGACTCCTCTTGAGAGAAGACGTGTTCTCGAAGATGTCGCAGGGGTGACTCAATATGATGAAGAGTTGAGGAAGGCTGATCGCCAGAGAAAGCAAGTTGAATCTCAATTAGAGATGATAGATGTTTTCGAAAATCAACAGATTGAACGAATTGAAAGTTTAGAAAAAGAACGAGAGAAGGCACTAAAATATCGAGATTTAATTCAAGATTTAGAGCAATCAAAATCATTATTGATGCAATCTAAGCATCGGGCCCAATTTGAAGAAATTCGAATGTTGGGCGAGGAGAGAACACGTTACATTTCTTCTTCTGAAGAACTAAAGGATTCATGCGAAAAATCCGAACTTAGAGTCCAATTTTTAGACGATGAAATAGTCAGAATACAAAAAGAGATGGACGCTTTACTAGGGTCTTCAGAACGGGGTACTTTGGAGCGAATCCGCCGTCTTGAGATCGATATCGAAGCAGCAGGAGATAGAGTCCTTGAATTGAATAATTCCTCCGAAAGAGCGTTAATGGAAGCGAAAACATTGGAGAAAGAAATCAGTCAGGCAAAGGAATCGATTAAGAAGCATCTTTCAGGAATAGAAGACGCAGAAACTCGCCTTACAAATGCTAAATTAGACATAGAAAAGGCACAAACTGATGAATCAGATGCAAGGAAGGCCATGGAACAAGGCGATAAAGCAACAATGGATCTCAATCGCGCCTATGGAAAGGCAGTAAATGAGGCTACTAAATTATCAGATAGCCTTCAAGTCCAGACTTTACAGACCGAAAGAGCGCGACAGTCAGCAGATATTGCTCATGGACAAGTTGCGGATTTACAAGATTCACATACAGATGCAGAGATGGAGGTATCTGATTTAGAGATGGAATTAGATGAAACAGGTGGAGTTGATTCTGGTCAGGAACGAACAAATTTGGGTCAAGAACTAATTCGTCTTCAAAAAGCAGAGGCGACACTTCGTCAAGAAGAAATGGATGCTAAAAATGCTAGAAATGAAGCAGAAAGGCAACTTATCCGGGCACGTCAAGAGATGGAGCAGAAATCTGGGAGGTCATCCCATCAAGCGCAGGCAGTTAAGGCAATATGTGGATTGAGAGATACGGGTGAAATTGGAGGCATTTTAGGTCCACTAAGTGAATTATGTGTGCCAAAGGATGATTCACATTCCCTCGCTCTTTCTCATGCTTTAGGTGGAGGAATGAATCACATCGTGGTCAGAGATGATGAGGTCGCATCAATGTGTATCCGTCGTTTAAAGGAAGGCCGTTTAGGTAGGGCTGTTTTCTTACCACTTAACAAAATGCAAGTAAGACGTTCTGGAGGCCGTGCGTTGATGGTTTCAAGACAGAATGGAGTTGTAGGATTTGCAGCAGACCTTTTGGATTATGATCCTGCGATTGAAAATGCAGTTAGAACAGCAGTTCGAGATACATTGATTGTTCAGAATATGGATGTAGCTCGAGGCAATATGGGCGGAGTCCGCATGGTCACATTAGATGGGACAGTCTTCGAAGCATCTGGGGCTATGGTGGGTGGAGTTAGCCGTACACCCTCATCTTCTTTTGGTGGTGGAAAAGCACTAGGTTTGTCCATTGTCGAGAAGGCATCTTCTGCACTTGATTCGGCCGAAATTTTGCACATGACTGTTCAATCAGCAGTAGCCAAAAACCAAGAATCACAGCAAGAAATTAGAACACGAATCAATTCATTGACCCAAGAAGATGGATCAATGCGTGCTAGGGAAATAAAGGGTGATTTAGATAGAGCCCGCTCTAGATTATCTGAAATTAAGAAGCGATTGAATAATGCCGAAGGTGAATTGAAGAAGAAAGCAAAAGAAGTTGAGAATTGTGAACACGCTTCTACCAAGGCAGAAGCCGTTTATCTTGCTGCTATTTCTAATAGGGATGACCTGATGGAACGATTACGTTCTCAAACTCCAGAGCATTTATCCAAACGATTGAGAGATGCTCAAGAGGCCTTTACTGAAGCATCACGTGAGTCAATTCAGGCAGAATCTGCC
>Ga0208277_1000999_pt1 | contig 16676 bp, 14 predicted proteins | sample ETNtaG_5_FD_185782 | JGI IMG/M metagenome (GOLD analysis project Ga0208277, IMG submission 185782) | Marine microbial and viral communities from oxygen minimum zone, Eastern Pacific Ocean - ETNP201406SV205 (SPAdes) (version 2) | ecosystem: Environmental > Aquatic > Marine > Oceanic ...
TGGAGGTTCATTTCTAGTGATTGGATCTGAACTTGCATCTCATACCGAACCTCAAGATTCATTAGGTGTTTTCATGGGTCTGTTCCTCATAGGTCTTGGGTGGAGTTTCGGATTAGTAGCAAGCTCGGCTTTAATCGCAAGCGAATTTGATGGCCCAGAAAAGGTTCGAATTCAAGGTTTAGCTGATCTTTCAATGACCGCAGCTGGTGGCCTCGCCGGGCTTGGCTCTGGATTAGTGGTGACAGTCACTGATTATCAAACCCTTAGTCATTACAGTGGAATTTTGGGCTTGTACCCAATAATTACCGTAGTGTTTTTCTTTTTCATCGAGAAAAAGAAACGCAGTTCATTAAAGGACTCTACTGAAATGCTAAATAAGTAAAGAAGTCCCAAGAACAGTAAGAAGTGCCCCGAGCCACGCAAATGGAACAGGCATTTTCTTTGTAACGATTGCCTGGAGCGGTAAAAGTAAAACTGGTGTGGTCGCTGAAAGTATTGAAACGATACCTGCATCGCCATTTCCAAGAGCATAAAGAAGAAGAGTCATTCCACACACCATTGCTATCAGAGCACTGGAGGCTAATTTGAGTTGATCATATTTCAAAAGAGGCGTTTTCTTTACAGAACGGGTGAGTCTGTCCGTTTGATTAGGAACGAGCCACATCGCTGCTGTGGCGATCAATGCTCTCAAGGCAGCTACAGCAAGTGTGTCTGCGCCATCGTCCAAAATAGGCTTTGCTGCCAAGGCTCCTCCAGCTTGTCCTAATGCGCCAATGGTTGCCCAAAAAATTCCTACCAAAAGAGAACCTTGAATACGCTCAAACACTCCTGTTCCTTCAGAGGGGTTTCCGTATACAACTGCCAGAGTAATACCGAAAAGAATAAGAGCAGAACCAGTGAAGGAAGAGACGGAGAGTCTTTCTTGAAAGAAGACAGCTCCACCGATTGCCGCCATTGGGGCATTTAAAGTGAAGAGCATTCCAGTTCTTCTTGGCCCGATCCTGGCCATAGCTGTGAATAAAGCAACATCTCCTACAAAGATTCCTATGAGACCTGATACCGCTATAAGCCCAGTGTCTTCAAAATTTAAAGTACTCCAACCATTTGAAATCGTCGCAGCGACTACAAGCATGACGCAGACGTATAGCATCCTTACACGGCAAAATCTTGCACCTCCGAGACGGCGCGAAGGTTCAGCGGCGATCAAACTGCTTAGGGCCCATGAGGTAGCAGCAAGTAGAGCGGCGAGTTGATAAGACAGAAATTCAAGTAGACACGTAAAAAAGGAAAAATGCAAACGCGGGCAAATGAAAGGTAAAACATGAAGATTGACCTAGCCTTCAAAGAGTGAAATTGCCCAAAAAACTTAAAGCTCTAATAGCTTCCCTGCTCACTGTTTCTCTTTTCTTTTCACAGGTAGATGCGATCTCAGCAGATGTTGCAACTGTTGAAACGGGCTACCCGACGGAAGGATTGGAAGATCTCATTTGGGCTACCGAGTATCTGGGGTATGAAGATCCAGGAGAATTACAAAAGGCAGGCATCGAAGTTCTACGATTTCTACTTGTAGCTATTGCTCAAGTGACTGGAGATGACTGCGGAAGTAATCTAGGCGCAGATTTGGATCCAACAGGACCAAATCGCTATAAAACAATTTGGAATCAACAAGAAATAGAAGCTCTCAACTGGATAGCAGACTATTACTGTTTGAGTGCCCCTCAAGCACAGATGCTTGGTGGCAGTGTTCTTACTTTTTTGGCGGGTGTTGATGCTTCTATGAATGAGATGAACTTAGAGAAAGTCGAATCCTCAGAAACTGGTGAAAGTGAGACTACTTCTAATGAAATTTCAGATTCTGAACCGATCCAACTCAACGTGCAAACCGGAATAGACTCAGCAAAATTGAGTTGGGAAACTGTGGATCAATTCAAGCAAGAAGGAACAGAATTCACTATTCGCTATCGTCAGATGTTTCCAGCATCGTACGAGTTAATAGCAGAACCGAGTATTGCCGGCGAGATCCTTTTTATGAGCGACAGAGACGGAGACTGGGACTTATATACAGTAAAAGCGGATGGCACCGGTTTAAAGCAAATAACAAAAAATAACGTTGACGACTGGTCTGGGGTTTACTCACCTGATGGAACGAAGATAGCTTTCGACGCTAAACATGGAAATGCAGAAGGGGATATTTTTGTTGTTGATTCCGATGGGGAAAACTTAAAAAATCTCACCAGCAGTTTTTCTGAAGATGCATTTGCAACCTGGTCACCAGATGGGAATCAAATAGTTTTCGAAAGGAAAATAAATGATACATACCGTCTTCACATAATGAATTCTGATGGGAGTAAGGTCCGTCTCTTAAATGAAGTGAATACAGGTGGTTGGTCGATACCTGCGTGGTCTCCCATAGGAAGTAAAATCGCATTTTCTGGATGGATGGATGGAGATACAGAAATTTACATCCTAGATACTCAAGATAACTCGATTACACAAATAACTGAAAACGAAGGCATAGGTGATGCCTGGCCAACGTGGTCACCAGATGGAAAGAAGATTGCCTATTTAAGCAACTCCGATGGAGATGTCGAACTCTTCACAATGGATCCAGATGGAAGCAACAAAGAACAAATAACGCAAAACGACTGGAATGAAGCTGAACCAGCATGGTCAAGAGACGGAAAGCGCATAGCAGTTACGAGACACGGTGATGGGGTAAATAGTTTAGGTCTTAGCCAGAGTGAGCTGTTTCTTATTGCATTAGATGGTTCAGAAACTTTAGGGCCGATAACTGTTGGAGAACAGCCGAACTGGAAACCATTTACTTCAACTGATCGGACGATTACTTCAGCAAGAAATAAGCAGATCGTAGAGTCGAGCAATTCAATAACAACCCCTTTTATAGTCGGTTCGGGAGAGGAAAAAGCTGGTGATCTGTCTTTTCAAGTAGGGATCATGGATGGAGAAAACCCATTAAGAGATCAATTCTGTGGAGGAGCTTTGATAGGTCCTGAATGGATTTTAACAGCAGCTCACTGTGTCGTAGAGGGTGATAGTGGATTCATGAAGGCAGCTCAATTAAAAATTGCAGCTGGAAGAAAAAAACTTTCAACTGTTGGAAAGGAAGACATTTTTGATGTTCAAGCTATATACCCTCATCCTGCTTATGACAGAGATGTAAATAATGACATAGCTCTTATTCGTTTAGTTAAACCTGTGCCTTCGCAGGTAGCAACACCAATACCATGGCTTGACGATCCGACGCTTCCAAAAGACGGGGACCCGATTCTTAAAACAGGATGGGGCAGTATGGATGTTGTAAATGAAGGTCCATATACGGATGAACTTAAGTCAATCGTTGTGAATGTGATCGGAAATCATGACTATGATTTTTGTGGTTCTGATACCGACTTTGTAGCTGAAAGTAGGGTCTGTTCCGATTCGCCTGCTCGAAAAGGAGCTTGCTCTGGAGACAGTGGCGGGGCAAATGTAGTAGAAGTTAACGACTACTGGTTCTTAGCCGGAATCACTTCATATGGAATGACTGATGATTCGAATAAGTGTGCTGAAGATGTGGATATTATGACTCGGGTAAGTAATTACGCTGAGTGGATAACTTCTCATGTGGGCTGGCAATGGACTTGGATTTCGGGGATAACTGGCAATGAATACGAAATCCAAAACCTTGAAAGCGATTTGAGCTATAAGTTTCAAATACTTGCTCAAAATGGGTCAACAAAGACACCCTACTCTGATCCCGTTGTTACGGAAATCCACACTCCTAGAACAACACCTATTAATCCTCCTGAGAAAGTTTTGAATGTTGAAGCTGAAAGTAAATCAGGAGAAGTTCTGATCAGTTGGGAATACCCTCAAGAATTGAACGGAGTCACTTTTTCAATTCAGTACTATGAGGCCAAAGAATTGAAAACCACTTCTCTTAGTATTCCTTCAGATATTTTGCGTTCAGAGTCAAGGAGAATTGAAGTGCCTACCAAAGAGCGAATGATTGTAGGTGGTGAAAAAGCTGAAATTTATGAAAATGCACATATTGTGGCTCTTCTGACTCCTGGAGTAACAGACGCGACGGAAGCGAGATTTTGTGCGGGAAGTTTAATTGCTCCAACATGGGTAGTGACTGCAGCACATTGCGTTGATGGAAGTGAAGTGTCTTCTAGTGTTGAGGTTGTCGCTGGAACAGCAGATCTATCAACCGTAAGGCAAGAAGATCGCCTTCAGGTAGAAGAAATACATATCCATGAAGGATATTCGGCAAGCCCATTGGTGCATGATTTAGCTCTTCTGGAACTTTCAAAGCCTGTTGTATCGGATACTGCTAAGTGGATTCCTTGGGAAAAAAATATGAAACTACCTCTAGATGGACTAGAGATAAAAACAGCAGGTTGGGGTTCTACAGTTCCTGGTGAAGTTTCAAAAGAAACCATCCTCAGGCAAGCACAAGGCTCAGTTTTTTTCAATCCAAATACTAATCGCTGTGGTCAGTGGTCAACGTTTGATTCGTCACAATGGCTCTGTGTAGGGGGAGAAGAAAAGATAGGGTCATGCCTTGGGGATGGGGGTGGACCTGTTACCGCCGGCTCTGTTCTGCCAGTATTACAAGGAGTTATTGCCTGGGGTCCTCAAGACGATTGCGCTAATATTTTGCTTCCAAATGTAGCGGTCAGATTAAGCACCTATGACGATTGGATAACTCAAAGAATAGGGAACCCTTGGAAAAAGGCTGAAGGAATCACTTGGTTCAACCACGCAATTAAGAACTTACAAGAAGGTCAGAATTACACCTTTTTCGTTACTGCCAACGATCAACTAGGGAGACGTTCTGAATCCGTTCCTATCAAAATTACGGTTAAAGATTAAGAAAAATTCATTTCTGACTCGTTATTGCCTCTCATCTCTGGAATACTGTCGGAATGAAGAATTCTCTAATTTCAACCACTCTAATAATCTGTTTTTCTATAACCGCGACTGGATGCGGCCTCTTTGAGAGTAATGATGATGAAATTCAAACTCTTAGAGCTGAACTTGTGCAGTTGCGTGAAGATGTACTTGACCTGGAGACCGAAATTGAACTTCTTGCAGTCAACCCGCCACAACCTGAGCCCTTAGTCGTTACCACAACGACAATGCCTGAAGCCGAAGAGATGCAGGTTACGACAACCATTGCTCAACTTCCTACACTCCCGTCAATCATCGATACGGTAGTTAATGACAGTGAAGCAGAAGCGGTATTAATAGCCTCTTACCAGTGGGGTCCAAGCTCTATCGCCGAAGCGCTCCAAGCGGTTCTCGGAATAGAAGCAGATGGATGGTATGGAAACGGCACGAGAGCGGCACATGTCGCTGCTCTAGAAGAACGGGGTCTGCCAACTGATGGAGTCCCTAATGTTCCGACTACAACCACCACAACAGAAACTCCACAAGAAGGTGCTGAAGAGGAAAGCGCTGATGAAACAGCTGAAACCACAACTACAGTTCTTGAGACCACTACGACGGTTTCCGAAGGTTAAATTAATTCAAACGACACGAACTGAAATCTGATCGTAGCCTTCCGCTCCATCAGGAGCAGGGCTTACAACGTTTGGAGATTGAATAATGCCGTTATTGTCAACCGCTCTGACCTTAATGTCATATTTTCCTGGTTTTGCATCCCATTTATAAGCCCACTGAGTCCAAGATTCACCGCTTAGTGAGATTCCCAGCTTGCATTCCTCCCAGTCTCCAGAATTGAAAGAAATTTCAACACTTTTAACTCCAGAAAGTGGAGCCCACGCTACTCCGGCTACTGCATTAGTTCCAGCGTTCACTCTTCTTTCTCTCGGGACATCAATTCTTGAGGCAATCTTTATAGGTGCTACTTTGGACCATCCGCGGGGTATCCAGTAACCGTTATTTCCTTCCCATTCGCAAATCTCAATTCTTTTTATCCACTTAACTGCGGAAACATAGCCATACAAGCCGGCGACCACTAGACGCGCCGGAAAACCATGAATAACTGGCAAAGGTACACCGTTCATCCCAACTGCTAAAAGAGCTGTTCTCCCATCAAATATATTTTCAATCGGAAAACCAGCAGTAAAGCCATCAACGGAGTGACACATTAGTTGTTGCGCATTCGGTAAAGGTTCTGATCGCGAAATTATTTCACTCAATGGGATACCTGTCCAAACAGCGTTTCCTACTAGTGGTCCGCCCACTTCATTAGAAACACAAGTTAGCGTTACATCTTTTTTGGCAAGATCCATCCCAAGTATTTCCTCATAAGAAAGTTCAAATGGGTTATCCACGAGACCATCAATGGTGAGACTCCAGTTCTCTGGATCAATGGTTGGTATTCTCAAGGCAGTATCTATTCGATAAAAATCACTATTCGAAGTTATGTACGGCGAAATTCCTTCAATCTCATTCATCTCGGTAAACGAAAGACGAGTTGCTTCTTCTTCGGGAATAATTACGTCGCTAGTTGACGAGTCAGAAACTTCGTTACTGCTTTGAATCGGCTTATCAGTATTTTTAATGTCTGGTAAAACGATGTTTGCACGGATATTTTGAACTTTGTCGTCCTTGAGCAGGATACGTCCTACGCCAGTCATGGTTCCCGCAGCCACCGATATTCCAGTTGCCCAGTTGAGAAATTGACGTCGGTCTGCGTATCTGTGTTTCGGGTCCTCTAAATCTAATGTTTTAGATCGGTCCAAAACATTGGTCAGAAGGAAAAGAGTTGAGAGTCCAATGAGGGTTGCGATACTCGAAAGAGAAAGAGCGGCGACAGTAGAAGTCAGAGGATCTCGATTCAAGGTCCAGCCACCAAAAACTCCGAAACTTATAAAAAGTAAGTAACTGATTTCAGGGTATCTTTTTGACAGTAACCCCAGAAGTCCTCCGAAAAGGATTGAAAGAGTAGTTACACCTGTCAGAAGGATTATTTTTTGAGAGTTTCCTAATGTTTCTATACTGCTGCGAACCAGATCGCCAGGAGTGATATCAACAATAAATTCACCAACAGCTAGAACTAAGGAAGTTGTTTTGTTTGTGATAGATGCAATCAGCTCCCCAAAAGCAAGGGCTAAAGCTGCACTAACCATTCCCGCCAGAGCTCTATAAGGATACGAATTATTGTAGGAACTCAGATTATTGACCATGTTAATTCAAGGCCTTTACAATTCTTTCGATCATTTCATCGAGTAGGTTCATTGAAGTGCCGAAAGTCAACCGAATGTGATTTTCCCCTCCAGAACCAAAATCAGGACCGTTCCCGCAAGCTACGCCAGTTTTATCGCGTAACCATTTGGCAGGTTCTTTTCCAGGATTGAATTCAGATAGGTCTATCCAAGCGAGAAAAGTCGAATCGGGTAGAAACATTTTTGCCTCAGGGATTTCCTCAATTAATCGCGATTTAAGGTGCATTCTTCGAGTATCCAGCTTTTGAACGAGTTCATCCATCCAAGTACTCCCTGTTTCCCATGCCGTTATTGTCGCCTCACAACCCATTCGATTAGCCCCTCCTAAAAGAAACTTTGGCACTTCTAATAATTTTTCCATAAGACTGTCATTTCCAGGAATAGCTATTGCACATCGCATACCTGCAAGGGCGAAGCTTTTGGCACCAGAGGTGAGAGAAACTGTTACTGACTCAGCATGGTCTATCTTTAAGGTCGGTATATGTGTTGATTCTTTGTAAATAAAGTCTGAGTGAATCTCATCTGAAACCAAAATGACATCATATTTGATACATAGGTTTACGATTTGAGAGAGTTCTTTTTCCTTCAGAACAATACCTGTTGGGTTGTGAGGGTTGCAGAGAAGTAAGATCCGTATGTCTGGGTCTGCTGCAAGAATTATTTCAAGTGACTCGATATCGTAGCGCCAACCTGAGTCAGATTTTATAAGGGGCCATTCAACGGAGCGCCTTTTTGCATGTGAAGGCAAGTCAAGGAAAGGCGGGTAAGAAGGGGTATTGTACAAAATTCCGTCTCCGACTGAGCTGAAAGCCTCTACACAGGCAGCGACTCCTTGGAGCACGGTAACGGTTGGTATTACTCTTTCTGGGTGGACTTTCCATGAGTGTCGGCTCTCTGCCCAGATAGCAAAAGATTCTCCGAGTTTCATATCTTCATCGTGATAACCAAAAGATCCAATTGATAGTACGTCAGCGAGTCTTTCATTGACGGCAGGTGGAGGTCCGAAATCATGTTCTGCTATCCAGGCGGGTATAAAGTTAGGTCCGTACTTGTTCCACTTCCTTAGACCCATATTGTGCCTGTTGTTTAAATCAAAATTTAAATCCATCAGAGTGATCGTAGGCTTTCTGGAGAATTAATACTGAGTGTGAAAGTAGAAATTAATATATTCATAGATTCTCGTAGGAAAAACTATTTAGCAGACAAATGAAGCGGTTCTCCCGCAAGTCCAAGAGTGGCCTCGTGGATCGTTTCGCCCATTGTTGGATGGGCATGAATAGTGCCGATTAGATCGTCAATGCTTGCAGCAGTTTCAATGGCTAAGGCTGCTTCTCCAGATAATTCAGCAACATGTCTTCCTATAGCTTGGAAACCAACTACGGTGCCTTCCTCATCGGCTACAAGATTAACAAAACCCGACTCATCTCCTAGTGTTTTTGCTCTGGACGAAGCTGAAAAAGGAAATCGAAAAGAACGAAGGCCCATACTTAAGTGTTCGTCTAAATCTGGATCTATACCAACAGTAACGATTTGTGGATCACTAAATACAACCATAGGTATGCAGTTGGGTTGAAAAGCATTTGCTACTCCGCAAGCAACGTCAGCAGCAACTTTAGCTTCAGCGGTAGCTTTGTGTGCTAAGGCAGGGCCTAATGTTAAGTCTCCAATGGCGAAGACATGTCCTGTAGCGCGTCGCTGTGGGTCAACTTTTACATGACCAGAAGGAAGTACAGAGGCGCCGCTATCTGCAATATTGACAGTGTCACTATTTGGCTTTCTTCCTGCGACTATTCCTATAAGGTCACTCGGTATGGACGTATCCCCTCCGTTATTCTCGATGATTAACTCGTTTCCATCAAGTGAAACTGCTCGGTAGCCAAGACAAATTCCAATTCCCAGTGATCGAAGGTTTTTTTCTAGTTTTTTGCTTAGTTGTTTATTGAACCCAGGTAGAAGTTGTTCTTCAGATTCAACAATGACTACCCGTGATCCTAATTTTGCGTAAACAGTAGCTAACTCAACTCCTATATAACCTCCTCCAACAAGTGTGAGTTGGTCGGGGACTGAATCCTGAAATAGTAATGATTCGGAATCAACAATCATTTCCCCATCTAAAGGGAGATTTGGAAGACTTATAGGTGAAGATCCGGTTGCAACAATTGCGTCGCGGAATTCTAAGTGTTCTAGTTGCCCTTCTTCGTTTTCGACTGCAACCCTATTAGGTCTAGTAAATCTTGCAGTTCCATTAAAGATTTCAACTCCTGCATTGTCTAATAGGAATGAAACACCACTACTTAAATCGGCTACAACTTCATTTATATAGTTTTTGATCCTAGGCATATCGATGGTCGTCGAGATTTTCACTCCGAAATCTTTTTTATTGTTTCCGAGGAAGGCTAGATCGGCGATCTCTATTAGAGCTTTTGAAGGAATGCACCCTACGTTGAGACAAGTTCCTCCTATGTGTCTACTTTCAACCAGTGAAACCTTTCTGCCTAAACGGCTTGCATTTAATGCAGCAGCGTAGCCTCCGGGACCCCCTCCGATAACGAGCAGATCAACTGATGAAGAAACCTCGCCGACTACCAAGAAAACCTCACTCAGTTACCAACAGATTTAAAGGTTCTTGAAGGTCATCCATAATTGAATTCTTGAAAGCTTCAGCAACATCGCCATCGATTAGGCGATGATCTGCTCCTAGAACTATCGGTAAAGTGGGCCGAGCTTCCACTTTTCCATCTAGGGCTACAGGGCGTTCTTCAATTTTACCAATCCCTAGGATTCCCGCTTGACCTAAGGAGATTATAGGAAGAGCCCAACGTCCTCCCAATGAGCCATAGTTGGTTATTGTAAAAGTTGCTCCTTGCATTTGTTTAGCGGCAATTTTTTGGTCACGTGCTAGTTCTACAATTTCAGCGATTTTTTCAGCTAGTTGAAAAATGTCAATACTGTTAGCTTCATTAATTACTGGAACTAATAACCCCGAGTTTGAGGCAACGGCTATTCCTAAGTTGACTGAAGTAGGGATTATTATTTTTTCAGCTGGATTGCCTTCAACATGACCATTCATCATGGGGTACTTTTTGAGAGCTCTCACAGTTGCAGCTGCAACAATTGAGAGGGGAGTGATGTTTGAAGCACCTTGACGATCAACTTTCTTTAATCGATTTCTAAAATCTATTAGTAAAGAAGCATCGATTTCATCAAGTGAATGTATGTGAGGTATTTCTGCCCATGCAGATGACATGTTTTTTGCTATTACTCCACGGACCCCCTTGATTTCGTGTTCTCCTGGTTCCATATAGCCAAGACCAGAAAGCTCCAGCAGAGATGAGGAGCCTTTGTTGTCGCTTGAGGAGGGTAAGGTTTCGTTTCTTTTTTCATTAGATGTAGATGCCAATCGCACGTCGTCATTGGTAATTCGACCAGACGGTCCAGTTCCAGAAACCGATGCAAGATCTACTGCAAGCTCGCGAGCCAGTTTTCTTGTGGCTGGAGAAGCTTTAACTTTTGGAGTGACTGAAATAAATCCTGCATTTTCATTGAAATTGGAAAGATTTTCTTCTGGTGCATGCTTCTCAATCTCTTCGCTTTCATAGGAAGGGTTTTCTTTAGGTGGAGTGGCATTAAGTTCCTCAATCTCAATTAGAATTTCTCCAACTTTTATTCGGTCTCCTTCTTGTCCAGCTAGTTTTATGACTTTTCCTGCTACAGGAGATGGCAACTCAGAACTAGCTTTGTCTGTTAATACCTCTAAAAGAGACTGATCTCGTTCCACGACATCACCTGGTGAAACGTACCATGAGACTATTTCAGCGTCTTCTAGACCTTCGCCGATATCCGGTAAACGAAACTCGAAAGGCATTTGTTAACCGTTTTCCATTGTTTTCAAAACGGCTGAGCGTATCCGCGTCTCATCGGGAACATATAAATTTTCTAACATTCCCACTGGGTAGGGAACATCGAAGCCTGAAACTCTTACAACTGGAGCTTCTAATGACCAAAAGCATTCATCATTGATGGTAGCTATGATTTCCGACGCGAAACCGCCAGTTTCGGGCGCTTCTTGAACCACTACTGCTCGCCCACAGTGGGAAACAATCTCAATTAACGCTTCTATATCTAGTGGAACGATACTTCTAAGATCTAATACAGCAACGGAGATTCCCTCCTCTTCGAAAGATTCAGCTACTCGTCTCGAAAGTTCAACTTGGTAACTCCATGAAATTATGACAACGTCATCACCGGTTTTGATCAGGTTCGCCTGACCCAAAGGAACAATGTGTTCTTCGTCCGGGACTAAATCACGGATTCCCCTGTAACCGCGTAAGGGTTCTAGGAAAAGGACAGGATCAGGATCCCGTATGGCTGAAGTGAGTAAGCCTTTTGCGTCAGCTGCTGTCGAAGGCATGGCAATCTTCAAGCCAGGAATATTTGCAAATTGGGCTTCTAACGAATCAGAGTGCAACTCTGGAGTTCTAACTCCACCTCCAAAAGGAGCCCGAATCGTTATTTGAGGCTCGAAACGACTTTGAGTGCGGTAACGCAATCTTGCTATCTGTCCTGCTATTTGGTGCATTGCTTGGTATGAAAAACCTAGAAATTGCATTTCGGCAACTGGTACTAGTCCAGCCATTGCCAAACCAACAGCAGAACCCGCAATGGCGGCTTCAGAGATTGGTGTATCGACTACTCTGCTTTCGCCGAACTTTTCAATTAGACCTTCGGTGGCTCTAAACACTCCGCCATTTCTTCCAACATCTTCTCCTAAAACAACGACCCTTTCATCGCGAGCCATCTCACTATGTAAAGTTTCATTTATAGCTTCCAGCATGGAGAGTTCAGAGACTTTATTGTTCATGAGGTATCCCCAGCATCCATTAGAAAGGATCTTTGTCGTAATTGTCTCGGAGTGTCTGAAACGAAGCAGTGGTTCATAAGAGAGTCTGGAGATAGGGGAGTGGTTTTTGCTTTTTCGAAAGCCTCATCCATTCTCTCCAGTGCAGTAGCTTCTATTTTCTTCTGCGTAGAGTCACTCCAAAGATTCCTATCTGTTAATTCCTTAGTGAGCATGTGGACAGGATCTTTTTCTTGTGCGGCTGAGAGATCATCGGAGGGAACGTATCTAGTTGGGTCGTCCGCTGTTGTGTGTGCGCCTAATCGGTAGACAGTGGCTTCTATTAAAGTTGGACCTTTTCCTGTTGTTGCTCTCTTTCGGGCTTCAAAGACAGCTTCGTAGACAGCTGCCGGATCGTTGCCATCAACTGTTACACCTGGGATGCCAAAAGCTTCAGCTTTAGAAGCGAAACTATCAGCTGCAGTTTGTAAGTGTGTTGGTGTAGATATTGCCCATTGATTGTTAACACAAAAGAAAATTACAGGCGCTTTCAAAACTCCAGCTAGATTTCCCGCCTCATAAAAATCTCCTTCTGAACTTGCCCCGTCACCGAAGAAAACTAAAACCACACCCGGTTCATCTTTTAATGACATACCCCAGGCAAGTCCGACGGCATGAGGTATTGATGCTGCGAGAGAAATTTGTGAAGGTGCAACTTTTATTGGATCCGGAATATGACCTCCGGCGGGATGCCCAAGGTTATAAAGCATAAAGGCGTCCAATACTTCTGGCCCGTATCTCCTGAGGCCCAAAGGTTCACGATACTGCGGGAGGACCCAGTCGCTTTCAGGTTCTAGCGCATGAACTGCTCCAACGATTGCTGCCTCATGCCCATCGATTGGGGCAATTGTTCCCACTTGCCCTTGACGTTGTAGGTTCCAGAGTCTTCCTGCTTGAGTTCGCGCAACAACCATGTCTTCAAGGATCATTTGCAACTGTTTATCGTCAGGTTTTGACATGATTCTCCAAAATCCGTACAACTGAACATTACCCGCAAGTGTAGTTTTTGTCATTGCCGGTCTTAACTGAATTGAACGTGTCAGAAGTCACGAAAATAGAAGTCGGAAAAATGTGTATTAGAAAGCCTGAACAGTAATCTTAGGAGAGCAAAATTTCATACTCGGTTAGGTATCATTCCCCCCTTTGATCTGATCCGAGAGACCGTACGCCCCACATAGTGGGGCGTACGCTATTTACGTCAAATTTTTATCTTATAAGATTGTTAAAAGAGTAAAAAGTGAGGACAAATGAGTAGCAACCGTCGAGATTTGATTCGTATGACTGATGAAGAAATGAGACACTTCATCGAAGAGCAAAAAAGTCTTCAAGTCTCCTGTATGGGACCTGATGGTTGGCCTCATTTGACCACTCTCTGGTTTGCAGTTGTAGATCAAAAGATCGTTTTTGAAACTTATACGCGATCACAGAAGATCTTAAATTTACAAAGAAATCCGAATATCACTGTGCTGCTCGAAGATGGTCTTGTCTATGAAGAGTTGCGCGGTGTGATGATTAAGGGAAACGCAATACTCGAGAGTGAACCAGAAGAAGTAGAAAAATATGCCAAGGCCGTGATGCTTAGAAACCAGCCAGAATACGGAGAAGAACTTTTGTCAGAAGCAGCGAAGCAAATGTCATTTAAGCGAACAGCCGTGATTATTGAACCTAATGAAGTTATTACTTGGGATCACACGAAACTCGGTGGCACTTACTGAAATTTACGTAGACGAAAACTTGTCCTAACATGGCCGCGTGGAAAATCTTATTGTGTCGAATGATGCTGTAGAACAGCTTTTTGGACTCCAGGGAGAAGATGCACTTTTATCCCAACTTGAACATCAGATAATGACATTGCCTGAAAGGGAAAAACTTAGAGTGTTATTAGAAATTAAAAGTGACACTGAGGACCATCTCTTCGTTAAGCAGGCTGAATGTGTAGAACTTAGAAAGAATGAGAAGAGACTCGAACTAGATCTCTCTTCTTTAGAGACGAGGTTGTCCGAGGTGAACGAGAAGTTGTATAGCGGAGTTGTAACAACTGAAAAAGAGGCTAAAGGTCTTCAGGATGAAATCGCTCATTTGAAAGATAGGCAAGATTCATTGGAATCTGAACTGCTAGAGGTTTTAGGCTCGATTGAAGACGAGAGTAATAATATTGATCAATGTAAATCCCAGTTGGAAGTTCAAAATAATGACATTGAGATCCTTGAGACTGCTTTAAAGCATGCCGAAAATGAATTGACTCAGAAAGTGCTCGACGCTCAAAATAGGCGATTGGAAAATGAAAAAGTTTTAGCCGAGGAAGTTCTGAAAAGTTATGAAGCACATCGTGTGCACTTTCCCGCAAATGCAGTGGTTCGTTTTGACGGACCGAATTGCAACGGTTGTCATATGACAATGTCAGCCATGGAAACGGACCGCATTAAAGGACTTGAAGTCGGTGCTATCACCGAATGTTCAGAATGTGGGCGACTAGTAGTTCGCTAAATGTTTTTTTGGTTTTGTATCCCCTCAATGCTGGGTATCGCTTTGATTTTTCGAAGTCCTTATCTTGACTATCGATTGCTAGCATTTGGAGCTTTATTGCCTCTAGTGGAGACGATGGCAGGTTTTCAGTGGTTGCTCCATACTCTATTTTTTGGAGTTCTAATGTTGTTGACAATAATGCTCTTAGGAAAAGGTAATCGTAAAATTCAGCAGAAATTATTGCCAATCCCTATAGGTCTTTTGACCCATTTGGTTCTTGATGGGACTTGGACTAGAACGGAGATTTTTTGGTGGCCTTTTACCGGATCAGATTCTCTGGGTATTGAAGTCGATCATCTAGAGTTTTCTTTTTTTCCTACTGGGTTGATTTTAGAAATGTTAGGAATTTCTGTTGCTGTATGGGGTTGGAGAAGATTTGAGTTTTATAAAAGAGTAAACGTAGAAGCATTTATTCGTGAAGGTCACTTGCTTGCTTTGGAGGGTGATTGATGTTGTATGTAGTGCGACATGGAAGAACAGAGATTAATGCGGCCGGAAAATTGTTAGGAAGGAGTGATCCGGGACTTGACGAAACTGGTAGGCGACAAGCAGAAGAACTTGCAAACCGTATTGGTGAGGTTGACTTGGTTATTTCTAGTCCGCTGAAACGAACTATGGAAACGGCAAGTTATATAAGCGACACGGTGGAAACAGATTCAAGATGGCTGGAGCTCGATTATGGCGAATTAGAGGGAAAGTCGATGGAAAGTATCGATGCTGAAGTTTGGGAGAGGTGGCGTTCCGATAATAATTGGGCTCCAGGTGGTGGTGAGTCTTTATCGGCTTTGAGCGTGAGAGTAACTGAGGCATGCGGAGAGGTTGCTGAAATTTCAAAAGACAAAGAAGTTGTAGTTGTCACTCATGTTTCGCCCATCAAAGCAGCCTTGGCATGGGTCCTAGGTCTAGATGCCGGAGTTTCATGGAAGTGTCACGTCTCTCCAGGATCTTCGATGGCTATAAAAATAGGTGAATACGGACCTGTACTCCATAATTTCAACGTAGTTGAAAGATGAAAGTGACAATTATCACCTGAAATTAGCAAGTAGAAATAGTTTCATTTAAAAGATTGAGTTACTATGTAGATATGAAACGATATGCAGCAGTAATTTTTTCCATAACTTTAGCTTTAGCAGCTACTGGTTTAGTCTCAGGTGTTGACTCTGTTACTACCGCAATGGAAACTGACTCTTCATCTAACAGCCAGGACTGGTCACCTTCAGTTGAAAATGTAGTGACGAGACTTGTTCAAAATGGCATGTCCAATTCAGGGGTTTGTCCAACCTCGGCTTGAATCTAATTGTTTCGTTTTAGTTAATGATTAAGCGAGACGTATATACCCACGGGCATCAACCCGCAGCGGTGAAGCAGCACGCGAAGAGAACAGCCGAAGGCTGCGCTCAATTTATTCGTCCGATTATTTCATCACAGTCTGAAATTTTAGATGTTGGGTGTGGGCCAGGTTCTATTACCGTTGGGCTCGCTCGATGGGCCATTCAAGGTTCTGTGACCGGTATAGATGTCGGTGAAGAAGTTCTACAAGAGGCTCAACAAATAGTCGATGAATCTGGATGTTCAAATATTTCACTAGAAGAGGCATCTGTTTATGCACTTCCCTATGAAGATAGTTCATTTGACTTGACCTATGCTCATCAAGTTCTACAGCATTTATCAGATCCAGTATTAGCGATCCAAGAAATGGCAAGAGTCACTCGACCAGGCGGACATGTGGCAGTGCGCGACGCTGACTATTACACCATGTCGTGCACTCCAGAATCAGAGATGATCGATGAATGGAGACGCATTTACCGCTTAGTAGCTCGACATAACGGAGCGGAACCAGACGCGGGAAGATATTTTTTAGCTTGGTTTCATAAAGCTGGGTTACATGAAGTCAAGTGTTCGGCAACGGCTACTGTTTATGCGACGAGAGAAGAACGGGAAAACTGGGGATTGTCATGGGCAGACCGTTGCCTAACTACTAGTTTCCCGACTCAGGCGGTGGAATATGGTTACGCGACTTGGGAGGAATTAGAAGCCATATCAGAGGGCTGGCG
>Ga0208277_1001003_pt1 | contig 16646 bp, 8 predicted proteins | sample ETNtaG_5_FD_185782 | JGI IMG/M metagenome (GOLD analysis project Ga0208277, IMG submission 185782) | Marine microbial and viral communities from oxygen minimum zone, Eastern Pacific Ocean - ETNP201406SV205 (SPAdes) (version 2) | ecosystem: Environmental > Aquatic > Marine > Oceanic ...
ATCCTTGTTAAAAATTTTTGTTGCAGTACCGAGATATGATGACAAGCTGGATTTGCCTTGATCTGTGATGTAACTAACTAGTTTGGAACGTGAAGTTTCATCACATTTAATCCATAAATCTGGTAAAATATTAATTTTATCTGTAATATCTTGATTTAAATATTCCATTATACTATTATTTACCAATATTTGTAATGCCTTTTGATCACCATTCTGAATTACAATTGGTGCTCTTAGATAGTATTCTTTTTTATCAAATCTGATTATGAATCCAAGAGCTGAAGTTGCAAGTACGCGTGTTTTTTGATCTGAATCGATTAATAACCAATCCAAAAGTGACAAAGTAAATTTTGGGTCATGAGAATATATTTTTGGTATAATTGATGCTAGGCTCCTTCTTATTGATGGTTTTGAATTTGAATCTATAGACTCAAGAATCTCTTTTGATTGTTTTGGATAGTCTGACATTAATTGTACTGTGGCCTGTATCAAAGATTCTTCTTGTTCGTCCTCAAGATGATTTAAACTAAGCTTAATCCTTGAAAATAAATCTAAATGATTTGCTAAAGAGGGGAATGTACTAAGGCTATGTATCCAATAAGGAAGTATTTTTTTTGAGGAGGATTTGGATATTGAGAGATAATCTAAAATAATATTTACAGCCAAAACTCCAGAAGGATGCGGCGTGTAATCCTCAGAACTTATGTACTCTTTTGACGGATCCCATGCAATATGATGAGGGCCGGACGGATTTGATTTAGGCCTGAAGTTTGGAGGCCTGGCCATAGAAATCGAGATAATAAAATTGAAGCAATAATCTCTACAAATTTTTGAAGCTTCATAGCACATTCCTATCAGAATGGAAATTGCAAAATACCATCTGTCTGTATCCGGAGAGATTTCATCTAATGCGGCATTAAACCAATCATTAATTTGTAAAATTATTATTCTTCGTGATATTTGATTAATATTTTTTAGAGCCCATTTCTCTCTTTCCATTTGAGAATTAAGATGTCTTTTTACATACATGGGCTCTAAAATTTCAATTACTTCTGATAATTTTGAATTGAAACCGGCTTTATCAACTGAAAATAAGCCCAATATCTGAGAAGATATTGTGGGTATTGATTTAGGGTACTGAGCAGGAAAATCTGGTAATTCAAGAGGAGGATTTGGTAAAAACCCATTTTCAAAGGAATTGTTTACATATTTTTCTAACAACTCGGTACAATTTTCCCAAATTAAAACACTGTATTCACGGCGAACCATGAAGTCACCATTTAAATCTCTAATTCAATGTTTAAATTTTGAATTAATTCCTTGTAACGATTGCGAATTGTTACTTCAGTAACTCCTGCTACCTCTGCTACTTCTCTTTGGGTTCTTCTTTTACCACAAAGAACGCTGGCAATATATATTATTGAAGCGGCTATTCCTGTAGGGCCTCTGCCACTAGTTAATTCTCTTTCTTGTGCGGCAGCAATTAATTCATATGCTTTAGCCTGTACTTCTGCATCTAAATCTAAACCAGAACAGAAACGAGGGATATAATCTTCTGGTTTTGTTGGAGGAATTTTCATTTTCAATTCCCTTACCATAAATCTGTATGTACGGCCTATTTCCTTTCTTCCTGTCCTACTAGCTTCACCGATTTCATCCAAAGTACGTGGATTAGAACATTGGCGACAAGCTGCATAAAGACTTGCGGCGGCTACACCTTCTATCGATCTACCTCTAATCAATCTAGCCTCAACTGCTTTTTTATAATTAACAGCTGCTGCCTCTCTTATTGATTTTGGTAAATCTAAACGGCTGGCCATTCTATCTAATTCAGCTAATGCCATGGCTAAATTTCTCTCTGTAGCGTTACTTACACGTGATCTTTTTTGCCATTTTCTCATACGATAAAATTGACTCCTATATCTACTGGAAATGGATTTACCAGAATAATCCTTATTTTGCCAATCAATATCTGTCGAAAGCCCTTTATCATGTAACATAACTGTCATTGGAGCACCTGTACGGGCTCTTTGATCTCCTTGTTCTGGACTGAAAACCCTCCATTCTGCTCCTTGATCAATAACGTTGTCTTCAAGAACTAATCCACAATCTTGGCAGATAAGTTCTCCTCTGTTTTCATCTTTAACTAAATTTCGACTTGCACATTCTGAACACTTAACAGTGTCTTCAATAAGATCATTTGCCATAATATCACACCATCTTTCCTAGGAAAGATAAAATACTCCGAAAGCACATTATATTTAAGTCTGACAGTAAATATATCATTGATTTGAAATTTAGTTTTGAAGGAATTTGATACTTAGTTATCAAAAATCATGATATAGGCCCAGAGCATGCCAAAGGATACGGAGGGGAAGAAAGTGTTGGAAGAGCAATGGCCTCCGAAAAAAATATCTCTTACAAAAGGTAAAAGAGTTTTATTTCTAACTAAAGATTTGGATTTAATATCAAAACAGTTGTATGATGGCCTTAATCTTAAGATGGAAGATTTGAGTCCAGACGATTTACTAGATGACATTAATACTGATGTTATGACTCCTGCTTGGGTATGTTTTGATTACGAACCAGCAAAAATTGCTGAAAATGCATATGCTGGTTTGATGTGTGCTGGAAGAAGAGTTTTCGAAGAACGTGCCTTGATTGATGGTGAATTTGAAGTAATTGTGTCTGGGCATAGAAAAGGAACTGGTTCAAGCAGAGAAACTGCTCCTCAGTGTGAAAGATGGTCTGGAATAAGATTAGTAATTGCTGCTTCCTTTGCGCCCATTCACGAACGAAATAATATAAATTTGGGTCAATTAATGGGAGATTACACGATTTTAAAAAGATTACAAAACGGAGAATCAATAGATTTGTCAGAATTTACATCAAAATATGATCCGATAACTCGATTAATATTAGAGAATGGAGGGATTTTACCTTTCGCAAAAAAAATGAATGATGGCGATATTGTGTTGCCAGAATCTGCAACCGCAAAAAGGCCAATGACAATGGCAGAAAAGATAATTGCAAAAAAAATGATAGGTGATGATAAAATTGAGAAGTTTGTGAAGCCGGGCGATGCTGTACTAGCGTCTGTGGATGGAGGTTATTCGCACGAATTTACTACAGCGCAGGTACATACCTTCCTCAAAGAAGAGTATGGAGACAATTATTCAATCCCTAATCCAATAAAGTTTGCAGTTTTTGAAGATCATCTTCTTTATGCAACTAACGTCCCTAAATTTAGTCCACATATTGATAAAATAGAAACGTTAAGAAATATGCAGAAGATTTTTCAAAAACATACAGGAGTTAGAGATTACTCTGCGAAAGGAGGAGTAAGTCCTGGTATTTGTCATCAAGTTGCTAGAGAAGAGTTTATTGATGTTGGAGATTTTATCCAAGCAACAGATTCACACACCTGCATGGGAGGAGCAGCAAATGCTTTGACATATGGAGTTGGGTCTACTGAATATGCAAATTTGATACACAATCAATTTGCATTTGTAAAAATACCAGAAAGTATCCGATTTGAATTAGAAGGTGAGTTAGATCCTGGTTGTACAGCAAAAGATGTTATTTTACATATATTATTGAATTTTGCAGCAAAATCAGAGACGCTTGATAGAAGTATGGAATTTGGCGGCCCTGGGCTTGCAAGTCTTTCTATGGATGAAAGAGCAACGCTTTGTAATATGGCTACGGAATGTAGTGCCAAAACTGGAATTTGTGAGCCTGATTCGATAACAATAGATTGGTTATTGAAAAAGAGAGATAATTTAACTATTAAAGAGATTGAGGGATGTTTTATTTTACCTGATAAAAACGCAGTCTACGATGGAGGGATACATGTAATTGACCTTTCAGAAATATTACCTATGGTGGCTCATCCTGGAAATCCAGATAAGGGCATACCTTCCGACCCGACGAATGGAGTCTTTATAGAAGATTTAGGAGATATAAAAATAGATATTGCTTATGCAGGATCGTGTACTGCGGGAAAGGATGATGATTTTGCATACTATGCAATGGTCACTAAAGCTGCTCTAGATGCGGGCATTAAAATTGCTAATGGTGTTGAATGTTATATTCAATTTGGTTCTAAATCAGTAAAGGAATTATCTATCAAAAATGGATGGACTGAATTATTTGAAAGGGCTGGTATAAAAATTATTGATCCTGGATGTGGAGCATGTATAGGGGCTGGTCCCGGAATAAGTAATAATTCGGAACAGGTAACAGTTTCTGCTATTAATCGTAACTTCCAAGGGAGATCAGGTCCTGGGAAATTATACTTAGCAAGTCCCTTAACTGTAATGACAAGTGCATTTACGGGCAAAATATCTTCTTGGGATCCTGGGATTTTCAATTGAGTAGTTTCTGAAAAGTATTGAAACATATAATATTGGGTATTTGTCCAATTTATTATCATGCAAAGTTAAGGGGGGTCTGTCTTCTGGATAACGTAACCATAAGCAGGCCCCGTGCCAATAGGGTATTGGGAGGACCTGATGGAGGGATGATTATGAACAAAGCTGAAGAAATATCTAGTAAACAAAAACAGATTGCTGTAAGCGAGTTTTTTGAAAAGAATAAGCATTTTCTTGGTTTTGATTCTTTACAAAGATCAATAATCACTGCTGTTAAAGAATCTGTAGATAATTCGCTGGATGCCTGTGAAGAAGCTCGTATACTACCAAATATTCGAGTCGAATTGAATAAGGAAAAGGGAGATAGGATTGAATTTATAACTCAAGATAATGGTCCCGGAATTCCAAGAAAGGCAATTGAAGATGTTTTTGGAAAATTTCTACTAGGTTCAAGATTTCATGCTATCAGACAAACTCGAGGGCAACAAGGTATTGGTATAACAGGGGTAGTTATGTATAGCCAGCTAACTACTGGTTCTAAGACCCATGTCATATCTAAAATTAAAGGAGAGTCGTCGGCTGTTTTTGTTGAGTTGGGCCTAGATACTAGGAAAAATAAAGCATTGAAGACAGGAGAAAGACGCGACGTGTGGCTTGATGAAGACACAGGTGAAGAAATAAAACAAGGGTTAAGAATTAGAACTATAATGAAAGGAAAATACCAGAAAGGAAAGCAATCTGTTCACCAATATCTTAGAATGACTTCCATAGTAAATCCACATGCTAGCATTTCTTTAATAGTGCGTGATAAAGATGGTAATATGATAGACCATGGAAATTGGCCTCGAACAACAGAACGTTTGCCAAGGGTAGTGTCTGAAATTAAGCCTCATCCTCATGGCATTCATCTTGGAACTTTGCAAAGGATGTTACGTGAATCTAATGAAAGAAAAATGACATCTTTCTTGCGCCATAATTTTTCTGGTGTTAGTATGAGAGCTGCTAGAGAAATTCTCACAAAAGCCAAGGTAGATGAAGGAAGAGAACCTAAAAGAATTAAAGCAGATGATGCGCAAGAAATGTTAAATGCTTTTCAAAGGGTTAAGCTGCTGTCGCCACCGATGGATTGTCTTTCACCGATAGATGATTTATTAATTAAAAAGGGGCTTTCTAAAGCGATTGATTCTAGATTTGCATCTACTGTCACTAGAAATCCAAGTGTTAGTCAGGGCAATCCTTTCCAAATAGAAGTGGGTTTAGTTTTTGGAGGTAATTTAAGTGCTGATGGTCCAATAGAGGTGTTAAGATTTGCTAATAGAGTTCCACTAATGTATCAACAAGGTGGTTGCCTATTAACAAAGGCTCTAGAATCGGTTGATTGGAAAAGATATGGTCTTGATCATCCTGGTGGACGGGGTGTGCCCAAGGGCCCTGCGGCTTTACTAATTCACTTGGCATCAACTAATGTTCAATTTACTAGTGAAGCAAAAGAAGCAGTGGCCGAAAATGAAGAAGTTCATGAAGAAATAAGAAAGGCTTTATTGGAAGTTGGGAGAGGTTTGAAGAATCATCTAAAGAAAAGTTCACAACGAAAAAAGGCAAAAGAAAAATTTGAGTTAGTAAACATAATTTTACCTGAAATAGCGAAAAAAAGTTCAGAAATACTTGGACGTCCTGAACCGAATCTTGCCCCTGTAATAACTCAAATTATGAACGCTGTATTTTGTGAAGAAATATTAGGATGGGATAAGGAACGTAAAATTGCTACTTGTTCGATTAAAATATACAATTATACCGCAAGGGCAAGAGCATACACCATTTTAGCTAAATGGCCAGAAAATGAAAATACCATCATGGTCGATAACCATCGAGGAGGACGGAAGGAAGCAAAAGGCATCTGGGCTTGGAGGTTGGATACATTAAATCCCGGGACATGTACTGTTGTTGAATTTGGGGTATCAGGTTTAACAAAAGGAGACTGGGTTGATACAGACATTTTCTTTAGAGGAAATGGAGAAATAATAGGTGCAACCAAAATAGATGAGGGTTTACTCGATGAAATACGTAAATCTGAAGCTCTTATATTGGCAGAAGAAGAAATAGAGAAAGAATCTAGTAATTTAGAACCATTGATAGACAGAGCGGAAGAAAATATACATCGAGATTTGTCAGAAACTGTTATGAAATCTAAAGAGGGTCAACTTTCTTTATCTGAATGGGAGGTAGAATAATGACATTAGGAGAAACAAAAAGCAAGAAAGAAGTGATAGAAGCGTTACACGGTGTGGCTGCAGAAATGCATGATAAAATGTTGAAAGGAAAGCCTCCCGCGATGACTCTTCCTGTTAGAACAAAAAAGAATATACAATTTGATAAAAAGTTACAAGTTTATAAATATGGTAAAAATAAGAGTACGAGGGACGCAACGGCATTAAGTTCTGCACGAGTTTTATTACGTTCTTTGCATATAACAGAATTTATAGAAGAAATGATTAATTCTGGAAAATCTTCAACCTTAAGAGAAATGTATTACATCTCTGAAGGATGGGGCAATGGTAAATTTGGTACTCAAAATGAAAGTAATAATCTTGCTGAAGATTTGGAAATAGTAACAAAATGTATAAGAGAGGATTTTAAATTACGTCCTGAAGAAGATGGTGCTAGAATAATTGGAAATGTTACATTTGAAGAAAAAAATCGTAAAGGAGAATGGATGAGGATAAATTGTAGAGATGATGTTGGAGATTCAGGATATGGCGTCCCCTACAATGTGGAATCTGAAAAATTAAGATTGGTAGAACAAGATATCGACTTTGTTATGGCAGTAGAAACAGGAGGGATGTTTGATAGACTTGTTGAAAATGGCTTTGACGAAGAAGCAAGATGTGCAATAATACATCTAAAAGGCCAGCCGGCAAGATCAACGCGACGTATTATGAAAAGAATGAGTGATGAATGGAAAAAGCCCATACTTGTATTTGCTGATTGTGATCCGTGGTCATTTAGAATTTTTGCCAGTATAGCATATGGCGCCATAAAGACAGCTCATATATCTGAATATTTAGCAACAAATGAGGCGATATATTTAGGAATAACAGCGGATGATATTTTAGCTTATGATTTGCCGAGTGATGACTTAACAAAATCTGATTTAGGGGCTCTTGAATCAGAACTATCTGACCCAAGATTTGCTACAGGATGGTGGAAAGAACAGATTAATCTAATGCAAGAAATAGGGAAAAAGGCTGAACAACAATCTCTTGCAAAATATGGTCTTGATTTCGTTACCGATACCTATTTGCCCGAAAAATTGGCGGCTTTAGGTCTGAATTACTAATTAAAAGGTTGATACAGAAGTAGTGCTTGGGATAGTTGTAGGTGGCAGTTTGCTCAAAATAGGTAAATGGTTAACAGCGTTGTCACTCGTTTTTTTATTAATGGGTACTTTAGCATATTTTTATGCTGAAGATGATATGATAGAGATTTTAGATCCAGAAATTACTAATTTAGTAGAATTGGCGCCCAATACAAGTCAATCTATAGAATTGGAAAAAATGGGATTATATGTGGCTCTTCGAATTGAGGGAGATAATACTTTACCTGAATTAAAAATGATTAATAGTTCTGGTAAAGAAATTGAAGGGAGAGATGCTGTATGGTATGATTGGCCTCGAACTGGCACGGATGGTATTGTTTATGAGACTGTTAAGGTTTTTCAAAATACTGAAAATGAAGAATATATCTTATACAATGAAGGCAATACTACTCTTTGGCTTATCGATGAAACATCAAATCAAATTGATGTAATGAGTGATCCTGGTTTCATAGCCATTAGTTGTGGTTTTTGTATCGGCATACCATTAGCTATGTTGGGATTTGTGAGTTTAATAATAGGATGGAGGAGAAAATCAAAGAATCAAGATATATCTGTACATAACGAGCTTTATATCAATAAAAAGGGTGAAGAAATAAAAATTGTTTCAAATATAGAAAGCATACCTGATCCGTTCATGAAAAGTAATGATTTTGTTACTCGTAAAAAAGAAAATATAGAGAAGCAAGATACTTTTTGGGAAGATTGGGATAATCAAGAATAATGATTGGGTTTTTAGAATACCAGCCACTACCCAACCATGAGTTGGTAAGTGGGTGGCAGGATTTGATGATGCTTTATCTGTACTAGAAAATTCTACAAGAAGGCAAATTTTGATGCTTCTTGTAAAAGAGCCTCACTATCCATTACAAATATCTGAATTGATAAATGTTAGTCAACAAGCAGTAGTAAAACATCTAAAAGTCCTCGAAAAAGCAGATTTTGTGAATTCCGAAATGGTTGCCTCAGAAAAGGGAGGGCCTCCTAAAAAAATGTATAAGGTAGACCAATCCTTTTCTATAAGACTAGATCTAGGACCTGACTTATTTCGTACAGAACACAGAAGAATACCGGCTGGCGGGGCAATGAAGTTGTCAAATAAGCTTCCAAAAGAGCTAGAAGGGGTTGTTAAAAGAATGGGGACAAGAAGAAAATTAGATTTGGGAGAAGCAATAGATGTATTGGGCGAATTAGATTTAGCGTTAGAAAAAATTGATAATCAACGTGATGCCATTATTGCAATGCATCAACAAGTTAAAAAAAAGGTATCTTCAAGTGTTTCAGAGCATTCTAATTCGTACGAAGAAAGACGGTTGGCTCATGCTATTATGAATCAACCGAGGAGGCCTTTGGATCTGGATTTATTCTCGCATGGCCTCAGAATACAATCGATGGATGCGGAAGAAATGATGGAAAATTTACGAGAGCGTTTGCTAAGAGATTTTGCATCCAGTAAAGGTGATTTTGTGGCTGCTAAAAAAGGGACACCTTTGCCTTGGTGGTTAGCAAAATAATTAGAATCTAGTATCTTCGTCATCGTTTTTTGACATAAGGCTTGTCTTCTCAGCAAATGCTTGTAATGCCTCTAATCTTCTTCCATACATGACGTATCCTGCTACACCAATCAACGAGAATGTTGCACCAAGTATAATAGTTGGAACAGAATATCTGGCTATTACATCAATTATTACATCTCCAGTTCCAAAGGTTGAGCTTAATTCACCGCCTGGTATTCTCATAATATTATTTGTTTCATCAGTTTCAACTATATCATTATCTGCATCTACAACCACAACTATATCGTGATTTCCTGCTTCAACCATATAGAGCAACGTAATAGGATCTGGGTTTTCCAATCCTCCATCACCAATAGGCATGATTGCTTTGATAATTTGCCTGTATACTATATTATTTTCATCGCAACCATTTTTCTTGATGTTATTTGGAGATTGGTCTTTACAAAGTATCACATTGACATCTGTTGCATGTGCATTACCTCTATTGACTATTTTTACACTAACAGAAAGCATCTCTCCTATTGCTCCCTTTTTGGAACCTGTTGTAACTTCTAAAATTTCTAAATCAGGTGCTCTTAAACGTAATTCCAGTATTTGCTCATTAGTATCGCAATCTGGACGATAATTATCGGGAATACCGTCTTTATTGCTATCCAAAGTACAAGAATCTTCCCAACCAGGTGTTTCGTCATAATCTCCATCATTAGCAGATGAGCCGAACATTGAAATTGCCTTTATACCAATTTCTCTATTTTGTAACGCTGCATCAGGTGCTATAGATACAATGACAACTATTTGAAGAGTAGTATATGCTTCCATTATTGGTAAAGTTAATGCTCCTGTTTGAGCAGAAAGATAACATCCTTCAGAAGGAATTGGTTCAGATAATGTTAGAAAATCAGGAGATTGTCCTAAACATAAGTTTTCTACTGGATATTCAGTATCAAACCCTTCTAAAAGAGCGAATTTGATATCCCAGTTTGAAAGTGTGTTCATTCCTGGCATAACGCCCCACCCTCCTGCAGCATCAATTGTGTGATTGTGTATGGTTGGTTGGTCCGGAACATTACCAAAATTTGTTACATTCAAAGTAAACCTAACTATTCTACTCGGGGCAGTGGTTTTGATTTTACTTTCTACGCTAGGATCTAAAGTTATCCTCATGTCGTGAAATTCTATAATATTGACTTTTAATGATATTACATCTCTTAATTTAGTTCCTTCATATTCTTCTTCGCTATATACATTAAATTTAACAGTGTATTGGCCCGCTAAAGTTTTTTCTGGAACGTTGATTACTATAGGATATTCTCCAGTTTCATCTCTATCCAATTCTCCAAATAGTATTCTCGGTATTTCAATATCCCATACATGTGAATTTCCATCAGAATCTATAATTGAATCTATTGTAACATCAAACCTATCGGGGCCGTTACCAAGATTCTCGATAGTTGTGTTCATTTGATATGGTTGTCCTGGATATAGATCCAAAATGGTTTCCGGGACAGATGTCTCAAGATCATATCTTTGAATAATATTTGTTAAAATTACTACAGAGTCTCGTATCTTTGGTTGACCATCTAAATGGGCTCTAACAGCAACAGAGTCACCTAAGCCTGCTGTTGCATTATATGGAGCACACATGATTGCAGTAACAGTGTATGGAGTATTGATTTGAGACCAATATCTTGGTGCATCATCGGCAGGACCATTGCCTCCAGGGGCATTTGAAAAATCTAAATTAACTGTCCAATGATCAAATCTCCAAGTCTCTTCTGTCCAATTTGATGGTTTGTCAGGTGGTGCACCAGGGACATTAAAAACTAAGTGACCGGGTGTGAAATGCTTTGTAACATCGATATCAAATTCACTACATTCTCCTGGGAGAATGTATTGTGTTGTATCTCCCACTGAAAAGACGATGTTTCCTGTTGTCCTTGTTGATACATTTATCCATAATTCCAAAACATCGAAAGTTCCCCTATCTATTGATAAAACGGGTTCCCCAGTTGACCATCCTTTGAGATATATTACAAAAGTCCCTGGATCTTGTGATGTAGGAACACTTACTTGTAGATTTTTAGTTACGGACTGTAGGGGGTCTAAAGATATGGAAGTTGGGAAATCAATACCCCAACCAAATGGTAATGCCCATTCGGTCTGACCTTCTAATGTAGAAGGATCATAAAATGCAAATGTGTCATAAACATTGCCTGTATTCTTTACAGAAACAGAAAAAATGGCGGATCTTCCTTGTTCAATATCTACTTGATAATGGCTGGTATCTAGTTCAATACCATGTACTACATCCATTAATGTTAAAGTTAATTTTTCATTAAATATTGCCACATCTTTGTATGATACTGCAGTTATTTTTACTTGTGCTAATTCATCTTCTTTTGCTTGATATATTGTTGGAGCCCGTAACTTCATATAAATAGGAACTACTTCTCCTCCTTCTAAATGAACTGGAGTAGATTCGAATATTGGTGTATTGTTAGTACCATAAAATAAGGTTGCACTCCAATTCTGAGGAATGCCAGACATAGTAACTGTGAATGTATCTTTGACCAATTCGGCCGGACCTGGCGTTGGATTTGCAATCGTCATATTATATGTAGTCAATTCACCGGGAAATATCGTGTGATAGAATGTCTCTGTCTCTTCAGGGCAGTCATAATAGTGGCCTTCTAGATTGGGATTGGCGATTAATTTTTCATCGCATGCCAAAGAGATGTCGACTAATCCTGTCAGTACATGCACATAACATAAAGTATACTTTCCTGCATTATTTTCTTCATTACATTTGTTGGTATCAGACCATCCAAGGTGCGCTCCGCTCCCCAGATCATTTGCAAACGCAGGTGTCTGTCCTAAATCAGGCGTAGCAGGAGAGTTTGGACCTAGCTTATCTGATTGCCATGAAGTTACAGGAATAATTGTCCATGGATCAAATATTGCAGATGCAATCGAGTTCAAAGGAAACCCGTCAGGATAATCATCATTGGTGTGATTTAATCGAGTATATACCACAGTTTCTCCCTGTGTTTCGTTATAATTATCCAACCATGCAAGATGAACATTGTCGAAAGAATCTGTAATTATTGAAGGTAGATGAGAATTGGCACCAAAGGGACGACCGGGGTCAATGCCTTGTAATCCCTCTACATCTGATATTGCTGCATCTGCTATTTGTTTTATTCCGAATGTAGGCAATCCTTCTTCTGCCCCGTCCCATTCAGCAGCACCTCTTAATTTGAGTCTTGTATAATATATCTCATAATTGACATCAATATCAAAACCATAGGCTCGCCCATCTTGCCATGCTAAATGTGTAAGTCCTGTGGAATCTAGTGCTATAGAAGGATGTAAGCTATATGCATCGTTCAGAGTTATTCTCGTATCGTTTACAACAACTAAATGGCCGTATCCAGAAATATCTTCTGATGGACCTAAATCTTCAGTGTATGTATTTGTATTCGAATTTGCTTCTGTGCCTGGATCTCCTTTGACCCAACCTGGCCATGGCCTATCTAAAAGAGACAATGGATCTAAAACTGTCATATATATCTCTCTTGAGTTGTTTGTCGAGAGATATACCATTGCTTCAACCATTATTTCTAACTCAGCAGAGCTGGATGAAGAGGTTGGAAATCCATACATTTGTCCACCTGCATTCGTTAATCTAAGATTGTTGCCATTACAAGTTCTTGCATTTAATCCAGAGCCGTTTGGACATTGTGCTAAATCCATCATGTAAGATCCTACATCTGTATCTGCGCCTGCCCATAAAGGAGTTGGGATGATATCAGCAGTCACGCAGGCATCGTGAGATTCTGAAATACTCACAGTATCATCATTGTCCATCGGCGTTCCGCCATATGGTCCTTCGTCAGAAATTGGTATTACTATTTTAGTAGCATTTGGATTCCACTTATGGTCTTTTGCAGTTGGGGGATTGCCGGGTACGTTACCTTGTGCATCGTACCAAGAAAGGCATGCCCACGTTGCTGCAGGGCCCCAAAATTCACTAAAATAACCCCCATCTGCGGGGAGATCTACTGCTGCATTGTTATAAACAACTTCATCTAAATATCTTATTCCACCTGAATTCTCACTATCTCCTAAAGGTGTAGATCTTGGTCCTTGACTACCAGATCCTCCTGTTTGATACGCGGCTGCACATGCACCACTTTGAGAGGCAGCAGGCCAATTACCACTTAATGCATATAATGTTTCATAAACGCTCATATTAGCACTTTCTAATAATGGTTTTAATCCTGGGAAAGATCCTCCACTTGCAAAATTTCCTCCATAAAAGACAACACACATATCTGCCCATTCTGTATTCATTGAACCAGAAGTATCGATCGGAACAACCATTTCAACCTTGCCTCCGCGAGTATCATCCCATACAATTTGAACAAAATCATCAACATCTACTGCTATGTCCGGATGGCCTTTGTGGCCCAAAATAGGAGTGAGTAATGTGCTATCAATAGCTATTAATGCCTCTCTAGTTACATGATCTATTTCTAGCATTTTATAATATATCTGAGGTTGTTGATAGAATTTTTCTAAGGGTTCAAAAGCATCCTCCCAAACTATATGGGGGTTATCATTAGAATCAACATCTATTGCTGGATAATCTCTATTTTGAGGATTGTTTGCAACTTCATAATCATTCACTATTGAAATAACTGAATCTAATGCTGCTCCTCCGTCTCTATCATCCAAATAAGGATCTAACAATGTATACATTATTGAATACTGACCTGATTTATCTGTCCAAACAATATGTACTTTATTATCTGAATCGACTGTAAGATCTGGATGCCAAGCGCGATGGCTTCCTGGATTTGAAATTTGAGTCGCGTCAATTATTGTTTCTCCTCTTGGATCCTGCATTTGATAATACAGATGTTGTGTGTTGCGACTAAAAACCAAATGTATATTTCCATTAGAGTCCCCTGATATGGCCATCATTCTGTCACTGTATTGGGTTCCACTATTTACAATCTGAATCGGGTCTGTTAAAACAACGTCGCTTGCCTCTGCTTGAGGCATTTCTATTGCTGCAAATAAACTCAAAAGCATTATAGAAACTAAAGTAATACTATTTCTTTTCTTAAATGAGTCTTCTTTTCGAATGCCATAATTATACTGCATCACTTTTGTGAAGTTTTTCAGATACTTAACTAAATCCCTTTGCGGTCACATATAAAAATAAAAATTAATGATTATATTCATCTAGATTATATCCATTTTGAAGGATCAAATTCTTTCCCGAAGCCGCCCGATTCGTCTGTGTCTATTTGAGTTTTTTTTGATTCCGATATTGCCGCTTTCTTTGCTGACTTTGAAGTCCAATCGTCTACTGGTCCGGGCTTGCCAGTACCTTTACCGAAAGCAAATTTTATTTTATGAATTAATGATAGTTTTGTTAACCAAAGTTTACGCATTGTATGCATAAATTCATTTTGGGTGAGACCATCAAACCATATTGGTCGAGAAAGATTAAATGCTTGTAATGGACCAGATTTTGGACTTTTATGGCCTATGTGTAAAACCCAATCTAAATCACTATTCGTTAATTCAAGACGAGTGTTATGTAGCCAAAACTCCCATTCTTCTTGATTTGTTTTTGATTGCTCAATCATTGTTTTTTGTTGTCCTTCATCTACTCTGGTGACTGTATATATTAAGATTAAATTTCTTTTTTTTGGAATAACTATATTGAAAACATGGCCTTGGCGTGTCGGAGGATATTTACAATGTAAATGAATTAATGCTTGATGATCATTTATTTCTTTGTATTCAAGGCTCTCACTATTGAGCCAATTTTTAACGGCGATGATTGCGTCTTGTGCATTCACAATATCATATGACATGGGGGCACTATTTTAGTACGTCTAAATTTGTTCTTATTTCTTTAATTAATTTAGTAAATTTTAAACCATTATCTGACTTTTTTAATGTTTTTCCTTTTAGCATAAATCTAAAATCCGACCACATATCATAACCGTGTAAAAATAAAAGATTAGAATAATGATAAATAAAAATCGAAATTATTAAGAAAAACGGAAAACTAAAAATTGGTAAGCTATAAATCATTTTATCTATAACAATAAAATGTATTACAGAGGCAGTGGGCCAAAATATTAGTGGAGACATTAAAGCGGCTAGCATGTGATAAGTTGTTCTTGCATCTATTCCTTCATCTGTTTTATTACCTAAATACCAAGCCATTAAAGCCTGTATTCCTGAGGATGTTAGTGTTATAGGAGCGCAGAAAGTCATAATAATTAAACCAAAAAGTCCCCTAATTAAATTTGATTTATTCGTTATTTCCATATCTGAATTTAGTATACGACCATCAATATCATAAGAATGTAAAATTTTTGAAGCTTCTTTTGCTGATTTTTCTAAGATTGGGTTTGGATTTTGACGAATTTTTACCCTTACATTCCTCGTTGCAAGGACTTCTTGTTTATAGCTAGATAAATTTATTTCCTTGTCAATAGAAACGATATGTGCCAACAATTGCCATGACCTGTAAGTTTCCCAATCCGGAGCATCTCTGGAAATAGGTGCTAGTTTACTTGTTAGTTCATCTCTCAATTTAATCACTAAATCTTCAGGGGGTTCGACCCAAACGCCTTGCATTAATTTTTGTCTATCCTCCAATATTGGATTAAATGGGACCGGGACTGGTTCTATTTGCTCAAGAAATAAATCTGTTCTAAACCAATGGTGGACTCGAAAATGTAATCCTATGGGTTGAAACACAGGAGGCGGTATATTTCGCTCTTTTGCAATAGATGCAGCATTGATTGCGGATCTCATAGAACCTGTTCTAAGATGTCGTAATTGTGAATCCTGATGGCCGACCCCTTCGGGCATAATTATTGCACAGAACCCTCCGGAAAGTGCATGGGCGACTGTAAGCATACTTCTTTGATTGAGATAATGAGCAAATTCTGCCTCCGCGATACCTTCTACCTGTTCCGCCTTCCTAATTACTGGTTGTGATCCGATACGTCTTGCTATCCAACTAATAAAAGGAACTGAAGTGGTTAAATCATGTCTTCCTAAAGTAACCATTCTTTGGTTTGGATTGCTCATTGTAATTGAGATTGGGTCCACTAAGCCATTAACATGAGTAGAGACGCATAACCTGCCTCCATCGGTTTGGAATGGTTTTTCCACTTCTTTTCTACGGAATAGATAGGCCCATGGAATCAATAGAATTGTTGTTAAAAATTTCCAAAACCAACCTGATCCTGGATGAGAGCCGTCATGAGCCCATGGGACGGATTCTAATTTGCGCATATTCATTTTTTTAGCACTTTTAGATAACTCTGGAGCGATATCTTTGAGATG